>Ga0126335_1000727_pt1 | contig 16742 bp, 13 predicted proteins | sample OlaspJWI45metaG_FD_108409 | JGI IMG/M metagenome (GOLD analysis project Ga0126335, IMG submission 108409) | Marine gutless worms symbiont microbial communities from Oahu, Hawaii - Olavius sp. 1 OAHU.JWI-45 metaG | ecosystem: Host-associated > Annelida > Digestive system > Unclassified | place... | reverse complement strand
TGATCCTTATGTGTACTGATATTAATTCAGCACAGTCGACATTCTGAGTATGACAATGCAGTGTGTGAATTTACTTTGTTATTCACACAGCCTTTTGTTGCCATCTGACAGTCATGCTATTTAGTTTAGTAGTGAAATGTGAAATGAATAGCAGAAAGCAAGGAACAGTTAAAGAATACTGTTGCATATTTGCGTTCTGTTAAATTGCATGTTGATTTTGTATTTTTGTTTCTATATAGAGCAACCAGTGTCCGATTGTGATACATCAAAAACAGCTGAAAGTACCGCTACGTTGCATCTGAAACCATTTGAGAAAGGTTAGGAACCTGTTTCGTGTTTTAAAATACTTTTTGAGTGGAGCTATTACACATTTGTTCAGTGCTTCTAGCACCACTGTTACAAAAACAGAGATTACTGTAAATACAATACATTTCCTTATACAGTTTGAGCATTGGAATTGGATCTAATCCAGGTAACTTGACTGGTAATGGAGATCCTTCATCCAACACCAAATTGCACCTTGCTTTGGCACTCTGTCCTGTCACATGACCTGGTACAGGGTCAAAGTTGCTCTGTGTAAACAACAACAAACGAGTGTGTTTTATGTAAGAAAGGTTGCAACTTGTCGACAAAACATCATCGAATGAGAGTCAAAGCATACAGAGCACTCTAAAAGCATGGTTAGGCGTCAAATCTTTCATTCTTCCATCTCTCACTGCACCATAACACAATGCAAGAGAACAAAATTCTGACATTGATAATAAAAAATTCAGCAAACGTCGAAAAGCACTCAAGCATTATGGCATCAATACTGTCAATTCACATTTCAGCACAAGAAAGCACTGCATTTAGGCATAACCTAAAAGCTGGCTGCCGTTATTTTGTGCAAGTCTGCTGTTACCTTTCACATGAAGAACCTTACTGTCTTTCCGCCATTACCAGATTATTCTGCTGGCAATGGAGGCAGCCATATGTGAGCAACTTGTCCTAAATCTTCATGTGATGTTGGAAATTGAATTGATATTTGCTGTTACTAATTTCGCAGTAAAATGTTTATAATTAAATATTGATATGCAGCTGTGAGAAGATGGTATCATTGACTTGTGTTAGGCTGGCGCAGAGAAGTTGTATATAGAACTGTTAGTGCTAATGTTCGTGCCAAGTCTCCGTTGTCAGAAATTTGCTACTTTAGTCCTGAAGGCACAAAACTGGTAAATCATTGATTTGCATCATTGTAGTTAGCATCGACTTATCAGCTGTAAAATTTAATTTTTTAGAAACTGTTTTGTGATAGACTAAAGGGTTTTGTGAAACTTTCTTGTTTGACTACTTACTTCAGAAGGCATTTGATGCTTTTTTATTCCTTATTGCTTGTTAAGTAGGAGTGCTTAATTTGTCTGTGCAATCATGCATTTCTACTAATTGAACCAAACCAGCTGATAATTAGTAGTTAATGAAGTTATTATATTTTGTGTGAAAATTATGTTTATTATAAATTCAAAGATGTTTCGTGCATATTTCAGAGGTCGAGAACACAACTTGTCGATTATTGTAAGTGGCTGCTTATGTTTTTTACTTGTAGAAAGCTAATACATTTACGAATCAGTGAGTTTAACTTTCTTCTGTATATCGTTCAGTTTCATATCATTAGTGGTAGACAACTTTTTGATTGATTGATTGAAGAGATTATGGGGTGGAAATAATAGGAAATAGCTGGTGCATGTGAATTGTATCATTACTGGTCTTTTACTTGTGGTGTTTTTAGTGAAGCGAACTGGGAGCGATCTGTCGGAATCGTGTTTTACATTCAACAAGCAGACAATTTACCAAGAGCCACAAGAAAAAATCCGCTACACTGGACATGTGCGAGGACGGCACATTACATCCAAGTCGGGCCACAAGCAGCAGTCGAAAGTTACGGACAGAGAAATGTCGGCAGATGACTCAGAGTCTTCGGCACCAAAGAAAAAATCCAAACTATCGGAAACAGGCTCGTCGCTAGCAAAACGTAGCGACATGGAAGTTTTGCCGTCATCGGCAAGTGCTTGTCCACGTCCAAGGAGCATCATGATTTTGCCGGATGCCGATATCTCTGAACACGAAAATGTTGAGAACCCAAGTCTTGTAACTGAGTGTGCTGCAATTGCAGCTGAAGACCTCTGCACTCTAACAGCCACAAGAACTGACGTGTCCATGGAAGAAAGGTCTAGTTTTATTGGTGAAATTCTGAAATTTGACTTGCACCTTTTCATTCCATGTGTAGCATAGACCACTTGTCTTCATCCAGCTCTTTCCTGTGCTGCTGTCTCTATCTTCGTGCAGCTTAACTCAAAATCTACTGTCTATGTTTCTTTCTCTGGATTTCTTTTAACTGTTTTTGGTCATTCTCTTTTTTATGCATCTGAGTGCTGGGCAGTTACACAGAGGACAGTAGACAGGATTCAGGTGTTCATCAATAAATGCTTGAGAAGGATTCTGAATATACACTGGCCGGATAGAATAAGCAACGAGGAACTGTGGAAGAAAACGAGTGAACAGCTAGTTTTAGAACGACTTCAAAGAAGAAAATAGGACAGGATCAAACATACACTGAGACGAAACGGTGACAGCATTGCCAAACAAGTGCTACTGCAGATGCCGCAGGGCCACAGAGGAAGAGGACGACTGAGAAACACTTGGAAAGGATCTGGAGAGGGAAATGTGGACAGCGGGCTTCGGGTTTAGCTGGAGGAAGATGGAGACGGCAGCACAAGACACAGCTGGATGGAGACGAGTCGTCTGTGGTCTATGTTCCATTGGAAGTGACGAGGCATAAGTCAGTCAAGTCTTCCTCTGTGACCTTGTGATGTTTACTGTAGTGATTGCTCGGCAGTGTAGTCATTACTTTTTCTCACTGTTTCATTGTCTGAACCAGTACCATCTGTCTTTTACCTCTGAATGCAGATTGAATTAAATTTTGCTTAGCTGAAGTTATTTGACATTGTTTAGTAGCTAATGCATATGAATAAAAGCTTAACATCCCACTCGACACAATATAGGTCATTTCGGGTACGGTTTTTAGGCTGCATCGAATGCATTAGGTGCAGACTATTGTTACTGATGTTTGCAGTGTCTGTCTGTCTGTCTGTCACACAGCTCATCTGTTTGGGGTGAACACTCCTGGGTCCCAACATTGGTCCTGATCCCCCACAGAGAGGGGGAGGGGACTCACATTTAAATTTTGGGACCCACCTCATATCTCTCGAACGGCTGAAGCTAGAGACTTGATATTTTGCGTGCTTACAGAGGAATGGGGGCCTAACGAAAACTATGCAAAAGTAAATCATACCAGGTTGGGGGCAGGGTCACCGGACATGCTTCTGAATTTTAGGACCCCCCTCGTATCTCCAGAACAGCTGAAGCTACTGAATTGCCATTTAGTGTGCCTGTAGATGGCTGTGGGCCCTAACGAAAGCTGTGCAAGAGTATGTCATGCAAATCCGCATCTGGGTCATGTGACTTACTTTTAATTTCTGTGATCCCCTACATATCTCAGCAACAGCTATAGTTAGAGTCCAATGCGTGCAGTGTTTGATGCAGCCTTTGCCAAATTACTTTGGCCTCTTGTTACAGCTGCTGCTTGTGTTAGTTTTGTGCATTGGTTGCTATATAAAATTTCAGATTGCATTAGCATTATTCATACCTTTAAACATGTGATGAATCTTGTTGCCTTAGTATTGCATATCTTATGTCCATTGACAGGGAAGGCACTGGCAGTGGTGGTTCCTCAGAATTGTGCCAGTCCAGTAATGTATCAGAGTCTGGGACTAATGATCGTTTGCTGTCTGGAAGTGTGACTTCCTTATTGGTATGTTTTGTAGTGATGCTCATTTGTGTGGGTTGGTAATGTTTTTGGTCACATCTGTCATTCTGTGTGTTTGTGCTGTAATGGTTGAAAGCCTTGATCTGGTAACTTCACTTTGTGTGCAGGCACATCTTCAAAATATTTAGGTCAAGTTAGAATGTCAAGGTCAGACTAAAGAGTGACACTGAGTGATTGAGTAATTTGTAGTACGTAAGTCACGATGTGGAATCAAGAGTCTTCCGGAGTCGAAGTCTAAATTTTTTAACCCTGGAGTTACCAGTTTGAGTTTCACAAAAAATCAGGACCGTGCAACTCTTGATTAAAATTACTGTTAAGATTGAAGAGTGGATGACTGCTGTTTTAGGGTCTTTGCAATGTTGTTTGTATTTCAGAATCAGACAGGGACGTCGGCTAATAGTCTTCCAGCAGATTGTTCCACAGATTCTACTGGCCGGTCGTTTGCCGTAATGTGGTCTAATACAGTACAGTGTAACGTCACAGACTCGGAGCCAGCTATCTCATCGCAGCCGTCATCATCGCCTCGTGTGACACTCTCGGATCTACAACCAACACTGTCATCACCAGTCACAGCCAACCTGTCACACGACCTCAAAACATGCTTTGCAAGTACATCGGCATCTGCCGTTCTGACATCGGAAGGTTTGTACAAGACAACGTACGGGCCGACACAGATCAGTGCCCAAGTTCTCTCACTGCCACGTTGCATTACAAACTGTCGCAACCTGTCACGACCACTGACACTGTGCTACGCTGACCGACAGGTTATTGTGCCACCAAGCTGTATTGTCCTCAGTGCCGAAGGAGCCAAACTTCTACTTCCTCCACAGACTATCGTACCAAACAAACCACTTTCTGATCCCGTTGACCTTAGCAGCAATGGTTCTCATGGTATCTCCAGTACTGCCGATTTCTATGAAAAAACAGCGGTGACGTCACAGTCTAAAAGTGGACCTGCATCGGAAACTGACAAAACAAACGGTGTATTGTCTCTGTCAGCTGATCCTGAAGGTGAATCTGCTGTTGCAGTTACTGCAGTGCCAGTTGTTGAAGACATGTTGTCTAGTAAGGCACAAAACTCATCAGAATCAGTTGACCAGCAAGCATCATTGGACAATGAACAGAGATCTGCCACTGCGGATGACTCCAGAGAGGTGGATGTTGGAAGACTGAGTGAGAGCTGTCTCGTACAGATATTTAAGTTTCTGCCGCTGAATGACCTGCTACGTGCAAGTCGTGTCTGTAGTCAGTGGAACGCTGCTGCTCGTGACCCGCCTCTGGTAAACTGTTGCTCTGCATTTTCAATGTGTTTACCTCAGATGGATAGCCACTGTAATAGTATGACTAGTCGAACGCTGTCTCTGTGTTTGAATGTGTATCTGCTAACTGTGGTGACAGAAGTTATAACCACCTGATAGAGAGACTTGTATGTAATTTTGCTACTGATGACAAGCCCTGATGCCTGTCTCGGTGGCTCAGCAGTTTAATGTGCTGAGCCACACAGCCTGCTAGCCCAGCTGGCAGGCCAGTTTCAGGGCCTGGGTGAGTGGTTCTCAGTAAGCCGTGTTTAGCGGTCATGCTGTGGGATTAGTACTGCCCATATAGCTCTGATACTCTGATGAGGCACTGGGGACAAGTTTGTCACTACTGTGACTTTTTTGTTCTAGAGCTGTTTTGATTTTTTTGCGTTCGTCGCCTGTAAAGGCGAAAAACACAATATTTAACCCAGTTGTGATGTCTGTCCTTCTGTCTGTCTGTCTGTCATTGGAATGTGTGGCCAAAGAGCCTGTAGGCTGTGCAGGCCAGCTGCGGTGGTGGCCAGCTGCAGCGGTGCAGCCACTCGCCACCCCGCTGATGTCACAAGCTATTATTAGCTCAGGCCACGCGGACGCAAACTTTTCCAGTGACCGGCATCTAGTTATCTTAAGGTTTTTACTGTTTTAGATTTTATTGTTGTTAAGCGCTGATCATTTAATGTAAGCATGTTGTGTATGAACTATGAGCTATTGTCATTGTTAATTTTGTCATTATTAATTATTGTCATCTTTATAATTGTTATTATTATTATTTTTTTAGACACTGGTACTCAGTTCCCAGGGTGGGTTAAAAAATTAAGTACAAAGAAATGAAGCTGGAATGCCTTCTAATCCGGCCGGTCCTCAACGGAAAAACTGTCATGCAGCAAGACAGCGTTAAAGCTGTTATTAGTATTATTATTATTCTCTTTTATCTGTCACGTTGAATATTACTGTTGTGACTGTTGATTTAGTGGCAGTCGATTACGTTGGATCATCATGTATTCATCACTGACTGGCAGTTGGCTGCCGAATTTTTGTCTTGCAGACAGACTCAGCATTTGGTCAGTGATTTTGTCTCAGACTTTCAGCCATTCCTCTCTGTATTGAAACTTGCTGCGTTGCCTTCTTGCAGTAGAAGCAATAGTGTGTTTTAGCTTTGTTGACTGTTCTAGTAGGGAAGGACTTATTTAGCATTTCAGTGCTAACAGAGTTAAAGGTGTCGTTTTGTTGCCAAAAATTTCATTATGGTTGTTGATCTCAGTTTTGAGACAGGTAAGTGAGTGAGTTATGGGACCAGTTCGACACCTAACAGGTTGTTATGGTGACGAGTTTTTTCAATGACGAGTTGATGCAGGGGGCTGGGATGGAGGACCTGTCGAATATTGTCCAAGTGAGAAGACTAACACTGGCAGGGCATATACTGTGGCTACCACCAGATGGACTGGCAAGCGTGGCTATGCAGTGGATATCTGATGGAGGCAAGAGAAGAAGGAGACGTCCAAGTAAGACCTGGCGACAGACATTCCATGAAGATTTGCAGGAGATAAGAGTCAGTTAGAGTGGTGTTTGCAGAGTGGCCAGTGATCGGACTTAGTGGAAAAGCCTCGTCGTCCAATACTCCAGCAGGAGTGGGAGGATCTGAGTACAAGTCTTTCCAGGCAGTACGGTGCACTGTTATTGACAACCAGACATGCAACAAGCAAGAAAAATACATAAAATACAAAAGTAACCCATGAACAAACTGACACTTGCTTAAGAAACCTAACCTAAACTAATAGATTCCAGTTTCGAGCAAATCCATGGGACTCAGCTTTTAATGTTTAACGCTGTGTTGTGTAATACTGGCAGCAAAAGTATGTGCTGGAACTGTTTTATATGAAAACTGGGACCGCTTGTCATGTCGTGCCTGACTTTGACCAGTGATTTCTTGAACATTTGTATGCTTTGTAGGCATTGTCACCGCTAGTAGATGTATTGATGAATGACGTGAAAGTTCTGTTCTCACATCTTCCTCAACTCCATTCATTGTGTATCGGCAACTGCGATGCATGGACATCTGAGGTTTGCTGACACTTTTTCAGTGTTTTAAGATGTATCTATTGGACCTAGCAGTAATGTTCCATTGTGTACAATAGGCCACTTTAAAAGTCCAAGATTATTAGCTGTTACTAAAGCACTGTATGTCATCCCGGTCATCCAAGACAAACTGTTTCCCTGCTGTTCAGTGGAGAAGGGCGGTTCTTCATGGTCATGGTGCTAGAATGACACTACGGCCCTTGCTGGCTATGCAGAGCTGATGATAATGACTACTGCACATTGCAGCCTGACATTTTATAGACTGTGGAAGTTTTGTTTTGTTTGTCTGTCTGTCTGTCTGTCTGTCAATCACACTCATAAACTGTGTTCATATGGTTAGTAAATTGCTGTCTTCACATCTCAGTAAACTTATTTGCTTGTCAGTTTGTGTTTGTATATGTTTGCAGGTATTTTCAGAGATGGCCAAGCTTACAAGCCTGCATAGCCTGAGCCTAGAATGTGGACAGTTTCAACCCACTGCCAGCGGCCTGGCCTCTGCACTCTCTAATATGACAAGGTGTGAACATTTCTTGTCTGTGTAAAGTCTAACAACTTTTACTTCACATGGCTGATTTTTGAATTAAGACTTTATGAGCCAAAATCGGCTCGGCAGCATGCCTTCCACACAGTGCCGTGCTGTGCCATGCCATATTAATAGCATTATGATGCCATACTCAGCCTGTTGGCCTGTGCTCAAACAGACACGCAAGATAAGAACCTTTATAATATAGATAATGCTGTAGACCATTTCATAGTAGTAATGGTGCTGATGATGTTGATATATGGTCATGTTTTGTTCCACTCCTTGAAGATGAGTATTAGCCACTTCAGCTTTTTCTTGTTGTTAGCATTAAAGATCAAATGCAGCATTTTTTAGTTGTTAAAGTAAACTGCTCCTCGTCTTTATTTAATTGTAGTTAAACCCATTTGAACATTAAGAAAGGTCAAAAAATGAGCAAATTATCGTAAAAGCATCTGAAAGTGTGCACTCGAAGATTTGTTTACAATTTGCAAGTCTATGACGTCATACTAGGAAAACAACGACTACAGTCATGTATGTTGACTAGCTGTATTTATCATAGTCAAACATGAATATTAGTATTTATATTTATAGTTAAGATTAATATTTATAATGTGACAAAGAAGATTTATCAGCAGAACCATGGCAACTGCAACTGTACACCGTTGACACAAGATGGGCTCAGCTCACAACAAGTGAAACGTTCTGCCGCAAGCGGAAAAAATGAACGTTTTAGCAACCAACTTTGCTAAATTACTTTGGCCACTTGTTTGTAATACTAACTGATGAGTGTGTTGCGGTAGACTGGAAAGCCTGTCACTGAAGAGATTCCTGATCACTGACGCGCTCGAACTTGACAAACTGACATGGCTCAAGTTTCTTCAGATCGACGACTCAGGCACCACTCCATCGGTTAGTGTATGTCCATGTTACGTACTCATGTGTAGAAAGTAGTAGAGTGCAGTTTTTTCCCGAGCCAGATGGGCCTACTGGGCAGCGCTCATCTCCGTCTCCGTAGCCCTCAGCCAGAGACCACGGACACAGGGCTAGTGTCTGTTTACTTTCCAGCCAAAGCTGGTACTCATTTACTGACCCCAGAGAGATGGAAAGTTGAGTCAGTGGTAGTCCTTATCCCCCCACGGTGAGGGGGAAGGGGTTTGATGTGGCCTTTGTCAAATTACTGCTGTGGTCACTTGTTAGTTGTAGTAGTAGGATCAGCAGCTGCAGCAGCATGTTTTTCATGTAACTTGTTGTGTTACTGTTTGCAATCGGACAATGTCGCCTGCCCGTTGTAGTGTGCCGTGACGTCATGTGCTGTCGTCAACACTTTATCAGTTGTGCGACGTTTGACCTTCCTGCACCGCTTGGAATGGATACTTGGCACAGTGCCAATTCCCATCTCTCGACGCCTTTTGACTGATGAAGACACAGAAGTGATGGCAGAGACGTCTGAAGACCAAGATCACAACGTAACTGTTAATGAGTTATGCACGTTCATTGTAAGCTGCATTCCAGAAGTTGATGTCCAACTGACAGTATGTCCTGTCTAGCATATCACTTTTGGCCTGGGGTGATGACAGTGTCTCAGCCTAGGGTTAGGCCTGCCGCTATCGAGTAGTTTGCTAATAAGTGTGTTGCAATAGCCTATCACATTTTAAATATTTTAAAAATATTTTATATTTTACTAAACTTTGTACATTAGAAGCCTTTGCAGAAGAAACAAATATAGTCTTATGTGTGTTATTACTGTAGTTATAGTGCTGAATGTTTTGATGTAGTGTCTGACTCTAACTTTACTCTTTTTGTACTTTTAAGTTCATTTTATTGCCACCAATTATAGGTTTTTAAAAATTGAAATTAAGTTTTAAAAATATTAGTAAATAATCTATGTTGAGTACTCGAGTAGTAAAAGAACTATTCAAGTAGTTTTTGGGCTCGAGTACTGTAGTACTTGTTGCAGCCGTACCTAGGTAATGAATGAAGAACTGTGTACAAAGATGCAGATGTAAAGGTGACTAAAGATAAATGTAGAGGACACTTGATATAGTTCCTCTTTGTGGCAGAACATCGTCGCAGAAGCACTCGGTTATGGCACGCATTGTTAGGGATCATACAGTATTACGTACCACCCACGTATTTATCCGTGAATGTAGATGTAGTCATAGACATAGTCATTTGATTCTAGTAATATTAACCTGGAAAGCAGACAAACTGTCTTGCGGATAGATTCCCATATTTGAAAGTGGATGACACTGATCACTGTGTTAATGTATCAGAACTAGTGCTGTACCCAATACGGAGTCTTGACTATTCAGCCGAGTACGAATATTAAAACTATTGTTCGGCCGAATACGAATAGTTGCTTCGAAGCAATGTCATTGTCATTCATCATCGTTAACGTTAGCATCATTATACTAGATATTCATTCACATTCGGATCATCTATTTATAAGCGAGTCTAAAATACATATGTACTTACAAAGTCATTACACTCGCTAAAAACTAATTCAAAGTTAAGTGAAAAGGCAGTCAGTTTTGTACTCACAATATGCCCAAATAGTGTTACTGCAGTGCAAATGAATGAGTATTTGTATTTGGTCTACTTTTAGCAGTATTGTTTGGCCAAATATGAATACACTATTCAGCCTACTATTCCGCTCAAATAGAATACAGGTAGAATATTCAGTACAGCCCTTGTCAGAACAAACCAAGGTTTTGTTCACTGTGCGATTTAGGCTTTCCCTGGGTTATAATACCGTTACAGAACGAAGTTCTGGTGCATTTTTCAACGTTGGATACCCTATACGTGGTGTGGATAATGTTTGTCAGACATATTGGTTAATCAACGATACAGAAAAAAAAACAGAAATAGATGGATAATATAGTGCATAAGCATTATACGAGTACAGTAAGTCGTGCAATTTGTCTGCTGACATGGCCCGTGTGTACTTTAGCATTAGCACAGCTCTAGGTAGGCCTATTATTCATTGACAGTTGTCCACTTGTAACTAAACGACGTTCAGTCACTTTCAATGGCGCAAGATGTCGTTTTGCACTTTTGTCACAGTATCTGCAGGCAATACAATGTCAGCATCAGTTGACAATTGCTCGTTAGTTGTGATTATGTGCATGGTATTACATAGGCCTAGGCTGTGTTATGTGCTGCATATATTAGAAATTCTCGTGGTTTGTATAATATATTTTGTATGTAGGCCTGTCTGTGTATTTTTGCTGCCTGTAGCAAAATAAAGGATAGTAATAATTAGGTATGGATATATCAAAGCTACATGAATTTAACGGGTCCTGCCAATGCCAAAGTTTGAAATCATTGTGATTTTGCCTGCATAAAGGTTTAGTTCTGTTGCGGAGCTACAGCACATAGAACTGCCGCTATTTGAAACTGCTCAAAACAGTTACACGGGGAGTGGTTTGGGCATTTGTAACGGTACGGTCAGTTGATGAGGTGTTTCATATGTACGACGATGCACGGAAGACCAGAGTTACGGATGACGTACTCGCTGACACTGCCTATCATGACACGTTTGAGGGCACTGAGACCACGTGATCCAATGACGATCATGTCAGCATTCTCGTCTGTCGCTGTATGGCACAGCGCTTCACCGGGGTGCTTCGCTGACTCACCCACGAACTTGTATTTTATCTGCATGACGACAGACCACACATTACACTGTACAGTAATTATTAAGCAAATAACGGAAACGATTAGCGACCCAAAGTGGCAATACCCGTAGTTATGTACGTTATGTTCGCGCTTTATTTACTAAGCACGGGCGTAGTTACCGAACCAGTTAACTTTACAGTCTACAGTTCTAACTGCAGTTAGTGCCAGTTACTAACTTTTATTAACTAGAGTAAAACGGCACTACAAGGCACCATCGTCGGATTTAATGTAGGGACTACGTACGTAATGTACTTTGTAAATTTCTCAGTGCATGGTACGCAGTTGCGGTATGTTCAACTGTTCAATAAAGCTTTATTAGAGCCAGCTATGCTGCGAGCAGGTATTGTTTTTGGCGGCGTCTGTCTGTCTGTCTGTCTGCACAAAATCACCAAAACTAGCCTACTGGTCGGAAATTGATGTAACTTGGTATGAATATCATGTCTCACGGTGAACGCTAGTAGTGATTGGAAGTTGGCGACATTTGACCTTGAAAGCTGTTTTCGTATTTTTCTGATACACGCTATACCTTTCGAATGGCTTTAGCTAGCAACTTCATTTTCGGTATGAAGATACACCTTTTCAAGATCGTGGGTCCAAGGTCAGAGTCGCAGTAGCGAAAAAGCTGTAGCGTGCAACTCAAAACTTCTGGTCGGAAATTGCTGAGACTTGATCGGAATATCTGTTACGATAACGCTCTAAGTAATTCAGAACTTTTGACTTTGACCTCTGACCTTGAGACATTTTCGTATTCTTTCAATTAATGCTCTAGTTTTTAAATACCTTAAGCTAGCAGCTTCATTTTCAGTGTGTGGGTACATCATTAGAATATCTAGATCACCTTCGAGTTTCAAGGTCATGTGGTTAATCTCAAGGTCACGGTCGCAAAACAGCAGCAGCGCGCAGGTTTGTGCTCCCCTCGGACACAGTTTAATTATTATAATAGGCTTATAGTCCCGGGTGACTGAAGTCGTATCATGAGCCCTTGGGAGACTATAAAAGTCGGGGCCCTATAGGATGCAGCCTCGTTAGCCGGCGCTAAATTACTCTGTAGTGAAGAGAGAAATGTGAGCATGAGCATATTTCCTTAGTTTGACGATTGTGTCGAGTAGTTTGTAGATCGGTTCACAACCCGTGCAGTTGAGTCACCCGTGCCAAGAAATCGCTCTACAGTGCATGTCGGGTGTTCGCTGGCTTTATGCCCTGTGCGGGCACCCGGATAGCAAGAATAGGCCTCACTGAGTCGTCTTTTGCTAACCTTCTGCTTCATACAGTCGGCCTCATACTCTGCCTGCAGTTTGCGGGTTTTCTCGTTGAGGTTCTGCATCGCCTTGATCCATTCCTCCGTCGGCAGTGACACGCCTTCTGTTCGTTAAGCCACCAGCACCACAATAATTCATCGCATTCTTCTGTTTTGATTTACAAGAAGCCTAGCTATCGCTGACAAACCGCCCGACGTTTGTTGAATTTCGTATTATGTGCTGCCCTCTGGTGAATTAAAATGAATTTGACACAGGTGATGGCGTGATGCTCGTCGTATTCCCAGCATTGCGTACTTACGCCATTCCGTTTGACGCCCTCCGTGAGGGTATCCCCTCGAGATATCGGGTTCATATTTGGTACGGGAAAACTAGAATGGCTGGGCTATAAGCTGGTGAAAGTCGCATGATGATCGACTCAGTCGTTTTGGGACAATAAATAAGGTGACAGCCACATGGACGGCAACGCGCCATAGCAAAAATCATGCTAACGCAGTAGGCCTATGCGTCGGACCGAGACAGCTAGAAAGGATTATGCACTATATGCATCACTGCACTATTTTCTTGGCAATTACGGGCTTGACGTGAGTATTATATGACGACAACGATAACTGAAACTAGCTGGAAGTCGACGGGAAGCCGTCGATGTGTATGCCTCCGCCTGTGCCCACCGTCCATTGCTGCGATGTTACCCGGGAGGTGAAGGTTATCCGGTAGGGCGTTCTGTTAGGGGAGATGAGGTGTTCGTTTTTCGTCCGACAGAAGCGTAAAAAAAGAAAATCCTGGAGAGGGACCGAGGGAGTTACCCAAGTGGAGGGTTACTCGAAACTCGGGAAGGTATTCGGGGGGGGGGGTTATCTGAGGGTTTCTGTAGTCTGTACGACAGAAGCACACAAGGAAAAGAAGTCCGGCAGCTGGTGGAGTTTACTCATGGGGGGTATCTGGTGGGCGAGTTCCGCAGGGGGTCTGTTCGGGGATGAAGTGTTTGTTTGTGGTGGGCCCGGCAGAGGCACAAAAATACGGACATTCCTGAGGACTGGGAGGGGTTACCCGAAAGGGGTACTCGATTGAATTTGGGGCGGGGTTGTCTGTGAGCCCCTAGCCTTCTACCGATATATGTAAATCTCTGGCTTCAGCCATTTGCAAGATACGAGGGGGGTCCCGAATTCAAAAGTAGGTCACCGGGGGAGTGGATGGTTCCCGGGGTGCGGGGTCCGTTCAGGAGAAGGAATGTCTGTGGTTGGTCCAGCAGAGGCACCAAAAGAAGAAAAGTGGCCGCAAGCGGCCAACCATGAAGTGTTATCACGCACAGACAAGACCACAGACATTAAACCGGGTTGAATATTGCCTCCTTTGCTTATATAGGCGGGCGAAGGCATAAAAATATCAGACTGCACCGATGCAGAACGTACACACAATACGGCGAATTGCGGCCGCGGATGATCCGTGGCGTAGTGTCAGTCTGTCACGCGGCTGCGCTGTGCAAAAACGACCGACAGACCGAGGTGCTGTTGGGGATGAATTGGAGACCCAAGGCGCATTGTATTAGATGGGAGCCCCGATCCCCTATACGGTGAGGAAATGGGGAGTTGGGGGAAAAATCTTGCCCGATGTATACTATAGAAACATTGCTCACATTTGATGCGGCCTTCGCCTAACTACTTTGGCGTTGGCCTCTCGTTTATGTCGTTTTGCGAAAGAAAAACAAACACTGGCACGTACTTTTGAAGGAAACGTTTGCCAGGTATGGTGTTTCAGGTATATGAGCCAGTATGACAAGATCTTCGCGGCGCCAAATGTGCTTCAGATACCCTGCAGACGTATTGTGTTATATGCACATATACAGGGTGGCCCAAAAAAACTGCACATTTCCATTTGATGTTGAATTAATATAGCTTTGTGAAATCTCAACCGAATTTTATAACTTTTGGCAGACTTGCACCTGAATAGACTTGCAACAAAACAATGCCTACTGTCCACAGCACCTACTGCGCGTTCCTACACTATGTTGTAGAAATAGTATTGTCCGTTTTCTGTGCTGTCTTAAGATGAAATTTGCTCACGAATTATGTTGGCACACAAGTAAATAGTGTCAATAACACAAAATTGTAATGATCAGTTTCCAATAATGTTCAATATGTCCTCCTCAGCCAAAAAAATTATAAAATTTAACTGCATGTGGTAGGCCTTAGGTTATTGCTTGCTCCAAGATTCTAGCGGCTGAATACTGCACATGACTTACACTGGAAAGCGTACTTGGCGACCGGACTTCCGTCAATAGCCATCATAACGACACGACTGTATGTGCCATAGCTGGACTGGCGTATAATCCCCACTGGAGACTCGCCAATCGTTCTGATAGCACCAAAGCTCGCGTGGCTGCTGACCGGCTGTATTAGGCCGCTGCTCGTCTCCTGAACACCCTTGTCCTTTTGCTTTAACGCCTCTGAATCACGTGCAGACGATTTCTTAGACATCTTTCATCTGCGCATACTGTCTGTACAGTATAGGTTCAGGCCTATATTTCTCGTCGCAAAAACAGCCTGATACCGTGACGTCACAATACCTCGTATTTACGCAATTCTACACGGTGTCCCCCCAAAATCGATTAGAGACTCGTGACTGTTACTTCGTCAAATCTTAATGGATTTTTAAAATTCTTTCACGTGTTCCATCTTAGGACGTCTGTTGTCGTTGTTTGTACGACTTGCCAGACTGGATGAAGAACGAGATGAGGACGTTTGCAGACGACACAAAGCTGTGGTGCAAAATTAGTTAGGTAGCTGATGGTATATCACTGCAGAATGATCTCAGACAGTTGGAACTCTGGACTGACAAATGGCAGCTGGCAGTGAATACAGATAAATGCAAAGTGATGCACACAGCGTGTATGTCATGAACTCATGATTATAATACAGTAGGCTACATGTATACGAACTTTAACATTATGGAAAACCTGGAGTTTTGGATGAAACTGTTGAAGAGAAGGATTTAGGTGTTTATGTTAATACCGGTTTAAAGCCAAGTACCCAGTGTACCAAATCAGTAAACAGTGCAATGTCAATTATAAGAAATGTCACAAGAAATTTTCCAAGTATTGACAGAGAAGACTTTGCAATACTTTATAAGACTTACATTAGACCTTATGTGGAGTACTGCTTACAGGCACGGTCTCCATACTTGACCAAGGACATTGAGACACTTGAGAAAATCCAGCGAAGAGCAACGAAATGTATTATAGGTATGAAAGGTATGACAACATGAACATATTGAACAGCCACTGCACTTATTGAAATATTAAACATTACCACATTGGAAAAAAGGAGACAACGAGGTGATTTAATCGAAGTGCATAAAATCATGACTGGTAAAGAAAATATGGATCCAACGCTTTCAGTTTGCTTCTGCTATATAATCTGGCAAATGGTACGGTATATATGTCTATAAGTTCATGTTACTAAACTGTAGAACGTTGCACGGGATTTCAGTTCGTATTAAAATCAGTGACCTTGAATGACCTTGAAAGATTTTGAGCTGCATTATCGCCGCTTTGCGGCGTTATTTTCGTTGAGAAAAGTATGTTCCGGAGATCACTACGTCAACAGACTTAAGATAGGCAATTATTTTGTATAATTTATGGGCGCGATATTCGCCGGGAATGAATAGAGGAACCGACGTAGACCGACAACGCCCACCGCGCACTATGTCACGTGTTCTTACCGTTGTCATCAGCATTGATTGGATAGGCCTATCTATTAAACTATACCTAGAAAAAGCTAGATAAATAACATTAATTCAAAACTACTGTTATCTTCACCAAACTTGGTGCGCGCGTCGATAGCGAGGTCCCGCAAGGTACGAAGTGGTCTTTATACACTTGTTTTCGAAAATCCAAGATGGCGGACGGCGGCTAACTTGCATTAGTTAACTCGCTAGCTTAGTCACAGTTAACAGATAGTCCGCTTTCGCTGAAATTTTTCACCGTGACACATGCAAAGGTCCCGAAAGACTGGCACGTGTAAAAATTGGAACCGGAAGTTGAATTCAGC
>Ga0126335_1000726_pt1 | contig 16749 bp, 10 predicted proteins | sample OlaspJWI45metaG_FD_108409 | JGI IMG/M metagenome (GOLD analysis project Ga0126335, IMG submission 108409) | Marine gutless worms symbiont microbial communities from Oahu, Hawaii - Olavius sp. 1 OAHU.JWI-45 metaG | ecosystem: Host-associated > Annelida > Digestive system > Unclassified | place... | reverse complement strand
TGGCCATTCATTTAGCAGCAATTGCAGACTTTGCAAAATTAAAGAGTTGCAAAGCGACATGTCTGCGCATCGCTTAGATCTCAACGGGCACTGCAGCGGGCGACCCGCCGGTCAGAGGTCAGAGGTCAAGGGATCACGGTAAGGTCAACCGTCAGAGTGCCAGATCACGTGCACACGTGCTATGTCGGCTATGCGCCGTAGGAACTTATCTGAACATCGCTAAAGACATAATTCGGTGCGACAATTGGCTGTGTGGGGCATGGACATGCAGAAAGGGTTGATTTGGGCGCGGCGGGGTGAGGGCGGTTGATGCAATGTCGCCGCGGCTGTTGTCGTTGCTGAGCATGCCTCATATCAGAGATCAATTAATGACAAATGTGCGACGTAATTGAACACGTGACATCCCCTGAACAGGACACATGCTGTAGGCCCACTGCATGCTGCGCTGTCATGCAACGAGTGATTCGGTTTAATTAAAATTCATAGCTCACCGCGAGCCATCTGCGCCTGTTACGAACTCTTGGCTAAAACAGGCACTATCTGCAAAAGAAACCCAGTATGCAACAATAAAAATATACAAATGCAATAGCAGTATAGGCCTGTACAACTGCAGATATTTCTGCCGTCACCGAATATGGTGTGAATAAACCATAGAGCTACTTTGCCGCTAACCGTAAATACTGTACCTTCGCCTTCCCAGTCAAAGCTGGTCCTCATTGATAATCTTTATTTACCAGAAAACTGGTAGTAAAATAAAACGAAACAAACTAAACAAGAGTACTCGGTGGCTCAGTGGTTAGCTTCGCGGCTTTCGGCCCGAGAGGTCGCGATTTCGACGCTCATATAGCCTGCTGCGTTTCCAGTTGCCCTGTAAGGCGTGACGTTCTGATCAGCTAATAACTGTGATTTACGTTACGTAGCGGTCCGTGGGCAGACTGTTTACTCACCATCGTGGTGCCTAGGCCAACTTAGCCTTTCATCCCTCCGGGATCTGTAAATGAGGACCAGCTTCGGCCGCGAAGGCAAAGGCAGGTATGGTTCATTCCATTTGTGGATAAACGCGTGGGTGGCATGTAAAACTGTGTGATCCCTTGAAAACGTGTGCCATACCCGAGCGCTTCTGTGATGAGATTGACCCATAAAGAGGCGCTATATTAGGTGTCATCTACCTTTACCTTACCTTTATACCAACGAGGTCTACACATAGCACCTGTAGGCCTATATTACAACAAAGTACAGATACACCATACAGAGCAATCTCACAGCCTAAACACATGAACTGTTGTAAACGCCTTCGAACCTGGACACACGTTTAGCCCATTAAACACTGGGAATATCAAAACCAAAATTTTCTTGCAACGGTTTAACTTTAAATTATATAAGGCGTGATGATTGACTTTATCAAAAGCTTTAGAAAGATCGATAGCGCACACTTTGGCAGTAGGCTACTACCTCTCCTAGTGATACAATCAACCATGGCACGGACTGTTCGAATAGCATGACTACAGCTAGAATCCTTCTTAAAACCAGACTGATTCTGAGATGTGAGAAACAAAGATTTGAATCTCCTGTGTACACAATGTTCAAAAACCTTGGACATGATGGGGCTAATAGCAATGCCCCATTTACCGAGCCCGGAGGGATGGAAGGCTGAGTTGGCCTGCGCCATAACGGTGAGTAAATATTAGCCTACAGTCTCCTACCGTCTACCCAGAACCTTCACGTGCATTGCGGATATCGCAGATGTATTTAAACTTTTCAATCGTTAAGTTTCACTGGGCAAGTGGGTGCAAGCAACTAACACATGCACAGCTGCTACCCGAAAGTACCGCGACCAGGAGTCGAACCGTAACCCACTGAGTCGTGCGATTGACGCCATGCGTGGGCGCCGACTATGTGGGTGCTTCGGGACTCGAGTTTCATAGGGAAATTAAATTACATGGGTGCTGAACACCCATAGAAATTTGCCCGTTTTGCGACTTTCTCTATCTGTCTGCATAAAATCTGCAATTTTTGGAGTGTTAGACGCCGCTCTTGCTATCGCAATTCAGTCTGTCCGTCCGTCCGTCCGTCATACTAGTCAGTCTTCGTTGCACGATGCTGTATATTTCATTATAGGTCATTTTATGGTAATTATTTCGTGAACATGCACTAAAATTGATGGCACCAGAACCACTTTTAGCATAAAACGCACCAAATGTCGGTTGGCGGCCTCGCTCAGCCCGGGAGAAATTCACATTCCTCCAGGCCATTAGCCATGGTCAGGAGTCGAAAGATCACAATAAAGGAAAGAAGGGGATACGGAAGAAGAGGAGACACAAAACTTAGAAGCTGCATGCTGGGAAAGCCGCACACCCATAGAAATATTCAAAAGTCGGCACGGCTGATTGACGGTAGAGGGCGGGCCAACCAGCGGGTGTTAAAAATTCCAATGATGAAGGCCTATAGGCCCATAGGATTAGGCGATACAATCACTGCAGTATCTGAGTTTCAAAAACATAGTCAAAGCGAATTATAAACTTAAGCCAAATATTCAACACGATATAATAAAAAGCCAAAACACCTGTCCGACATCGTTATTTTATGCCATACCTTTTGAAAGGGAAGCATTAATGTCACAAAGTTTATAGTCGGGGCTGTGCCTCAGATCAAGCTTAAATAACCTACAAACTTCATCGCTCCTGGACCCTGAAAACGTGTGGAAACGGCGAACAGGTTGGCTATGATAAAATCTCGTCCCATGCATGGTCCGCGTGAGGTCTCTGTCAGTGCTGCAGCATACTGGCAAAGAACGGGAGAATTATTGATTTACACTGGACCCAGGGCGCCAATGATCGACTACAATTTCTTCTTGGCCTCCATTTAAAAGGTTTCAACTTTCAAAATCACCACCTCGATACACATCGATCTCGACACCGTTACCGATGCCGACATTGCTACCGAGCAAAATCAAGATTTCATTCGCCAGGGGCCACTACCAGCTGCTTTCTGCTCCGTGTTTCTTTGTCATCACGGTTCCTTAGTCAGACAATAATTACGTCCTGGCTTTTACTTATATCAACTTACGATTCACTGTCAATTTGTTACGATACAAGCCTACATAGCTGCTTAATGAAGGTGTTCTTAAAAGCTGCAGATAGGCTATGCCCGCCATAGCCTATCAGTCTACCGTTCTGGTGAATAAACGTGTTCATAGCTTTTGACTGATTGATTTTATTTGCGACAAAACAATTTTAATATGTTTACATCGTCTGCTTTGTAATCAAGTTGCTTTGTCGCGTCTCATTTTGTATGTGTGCATGTGTGTGCTATACTGTTGTTTAGTTATTTTGGCAAGAATAAATAAATAATAAAGATGTTTAAAACACAAGATCTCAACCACGTAAACACCATTGCAGGAACAGAAAGACAACAAAAGCATGTTTTAGGCCATCGATAGCACTAAATAGATCCTACACAACGACAGGACTAATAACATCTCACGCATACAGAAAGAGCACAGAAAAATCACAGAAATAGGGCACAGGCATGGCCTGCTATTTCATTCAATTCAACTAACCTCAGCTGCAACTTGTAGGCTTGCATGTAAGTAAAGCTACAGCAAGATCATGATTACAACAGTTCTCATCAAAGTGAACAAGAAGCCAAAGTGTTTTGGCGAAGGCAGCATCGAATGAGATCAATGTTCCTACATTTTACAACCGGTTAAAATTGTTCCCACTTTCCTCTCCCTTGTCGTAGGCGAATAGGAATCCCCCATCTAATACAGTGTCTCTTGGCTCCCCAAGAGTCTACACTCTAAATCGGACGTCGATCCGTTGGGCCGTTGTTGCACATTTTAACAGCGCGTCAGACAGGCAGACTGATACACCACGTTACAGGATCATCGGTCGCAAAAATAGTTCATTACCTATTGAGAAGTGCAGAAAACTTCTACGGAAACACTCGCATTCTCTGCTGCCATATGTTTCCAGCTGCTGCTCTCATCTCAACCTGGGTGGTCGACCGTATGAACGACGCCCCATCACACGCCAACTCGAAGACATCTATTTACTCTGTCTGCGCTCAATGTCCACCACGTTTTATATGGGCATCAAAGACGGTTTCCAGAGCACACATCATCGAACTGGCCAGGCCGACGTGCTGCAGTGCCCGTTGCTATGTATAGTAGACTTTGTAACGGCGCTTAGAGTCGCATCAGTTACTTGGCGCGATAACAAAGCAACAACAGTCGTGGCCGGGCCGCCGGATGCATGGGGGCAGCTCACGGTGCCGTTACCGTTCGAAGGTTAAACGAGGCATCACTTTCGTCTATTGCTGGTCTCTCTGCTGGCAGACTTCTGTGCATGCAGCTGTGTGGCAGCGGCATGAGAAAGTACGGCGTATAATAGCAGAGTTCAACTCAAGCAGAGAATGATCACGCTATTCCTGTAGGGACTTTTGTGGCACCGGACCTTAATGTCGGGGTTATGACTTAGTGACAATAAGGGCTGTGGTAGCTTGGATGTGACGACCACAATCTAGTTTTTAGGCTTTTTCTCGACGCACCTCGACGTAAAATTTCTATAAAATCTTACCCCCAGCAATAGCGTCATCAATAAAACTGGGAACGTCTTCGAATTCCGATCTCAAGCTGGCACCAAGAATTACACCATGAAAACTATTAATCGTCCAGTAAAAACGTAGCAACAGGGTGTTCGTATTCTTTCGTGCCTTCAGAGATTTATTGTTAATTTTCTTGGCAGTAGTCTACGCTGTATTTGTATTAATGGAACATTCCGAATAGAACGGAAAGAAAGATAGCCATCTATACAAAACTTATATGAAAGAACAAACGGCTAAGTAACGTTTGTCTGTTTAATAACATATTTTTCAGTTACGCGTCTCATATGTCACAAGCGTGGCCCACAGACTGATAAACTAACAAAGTTCACTCGTCGCCGGTCGAAAGCAGTCGACGGCGTATTCGGCCAACATACTCTGTGTACCCTGCCCTCTTCTTTGCGCAACATTATTCCCATACGTTTAGCGTCTATCCAGCTTATCAACTTACTTACTGTTTTGCATTATATGTGTTAACGGTGTATCTTCTGGCGTCAGGTCACTTAACTCAAGTCCCTAAGTCTATCTGTAAGACAGTGCACCAAAAACGAACAATCCCGGTTTTTGCTTGCCAAACTCTTGCAATCTGAAACCGTTTTACTTGTGAACACAATATTGGTAAAAGTTGCACACATATTGTTGACGAAACGATTTGCGCTACTTGCACTTGCGTATAATGTAGTGCTGTGGACTAGTGGTAGGTACATAGCCAAGAATCCTACATTGTGCGCTAAGCGATGCTCTATTGTAAGTCATTTCCGTCAGTTGACGTCACTGTTGCTGATCTACAGCAGCTGACGCAGACTAGCGTCACACTGTGCACGCAACACGCGCTGAAGCCGCCGCATTGGCCGGCTGCGACAGCGGCTGTCCAAGTCACGGCGGGCGTGGCCCCTGACCCACGGGTCGCCTAGCCATGCCGCCCAGCCGATGACCATTGGTCAAGCGCAAGGCACGCCCCTCGGTCACTACGCGGGACCGGTCAAAGGGTGAAGTGGACAAGTGGTCAGAAGGTCAGTGTCTCAGTCATAGATCAGTCGGTCGCGTAGAGAACACGGAACTGAATATCGATATTAATAGTTGCTACGCTACTGTTTTCCGAGCTTCAATACGACACAATTTAACTACAACTGCTTTACTTCTGAACTGGAAAAACGCACAGTAACAGTTGCACTTTAGATTAATAAGTTTCTGCGGAAGAGGGAAGTGAAATGGCGATGAACGAAGGTCCGTACTATGCCGGTGGTGGCGCTGCTGTCTTCCCGTCAGATCGCGTGCACTATGGGTCACCAGGTGTCCGTGAAGTTGACGGCGGGTCCTCGGGTCTCAAGTTCGACACGCTGTCATGCCCCACTGCAGCCGGCTACGCTCCATCACACAGCTTTGATGCGGCGCTGCACGGTTACCAGGGGCAACTGCATCAGCAGCCGACAGCTGGTCTGGCCGGATTCTCTTCCTACGGGCCGTTCGACCCTCAGTCAGCCTCGACTGGGGCTAAGACCTCGGCCTCCTGCTACCCAGGTTTCACTTACTCGCCGTGTGGTCAGCCGTCTACATACCCGGCAGCACTCCCGGGCACTCTAGGACCGTCGCACTACCTTCACGACGCCAACAAGTTCGACTCCATCGCCGCGGCGACCGGAAATGACGTCATATCGCAATATGGCGGCCGACATTTCAACACGGCGGCGATGATGGCGGCAGCAGCTGTAGCTACGATGGGAGGACAGCATCACGCCGTGGGACCAGCCAGCTGTCCCACACTACCCATCTATCCATGGATGAGGTCTATGGGTGCAGGTATGTGTCTTCACTGTATTGATTCAATAACAGCCAGCCAGCGCCAGCCCAGTCAGACAAGCTGGCTGTAAAACAAATACGGTGATGACGGACAGACCGACGGACGGACAGGCACACGAATTATTACACCCCTTTAGTGTATACTCGCTTCATTATTGTTTGAGATGCCATTATCAGACTGTCCGTTATATTCACAGACGGCTACTGATTAAGTCAAAATTTTCTTTTTAACTGCATTCGCCAGCTGGCGCCTATCTACCAACCAAAACCAAAAGCGAAAAGCCTGACCTTTCTCTGCAAACTTTGGCATTCTGAATGGTTCCATACTTGTAAACAGCAACAAGACTGCGTGCACCTTTAATTGTCAATTCAGTAGAACACATCGACATAAACAGGCAAATGTAACTCTGAGCGTGCTCAAGATATTGCACCTTGCAATGCCGGTAATGGCTGTAAAAGTTCGCTTTATGAAATACTGAAATTCTTGTTAGTCATAGTGGCAGTGGTCCGCCCGGCCAGTCAAGTAAAGAATGATGACAGACGGATGCACCGCGGACAGGCAGACACACGAGATAATACCTAGCCTAGCTATGTTGCCGTTCGCCTATACTAACGCACTACTAGTAAAATCAGTTACGTACGTGTATTGGCTACATGTGTGCGTTGTGCCAGGATATTGAAATAAGGAATAACCTTTCACAAACTGCTGTTGTAATGTTTTGCCATCACGTCTCATCATCGGCGCCAGACGATTGTGAGCTATGTGACTTGGACTGCCGTTATCGGGTAATTCGTTACCCGGGTACCCGTCGGGTAGTAAGTAAGTAAATAAGTATGACACAGCTGTACAGCCTGACACTGTATGACAGTGACAACTGACTGCAAATGGGCCTACTTGCTGATTTGCGTAACACCAATCAAAACTTAAAAAGTTAAAACATCAAACAAAACAACAAAATTATTCAAAATTGTAAAACTAATGCAAGTTAAACTAAACTAAATATCGAATATTAATTAAGAAATTAAATTAAATTAAATATTCTGTTACCCGGGTACCCGCGGCAGGCCTATATGTGACCACATCACGCACCTGCTAATCCAGTTGCACTGGCTTCCTGTCTGGCGACGAGTGGAGTACAAAGTTGCATGCCTGGTGCATCAGTCGTTGACTGTCAGGTCAAGCGCCGGCATACTTAACTGACAATATCAACCTCGTCGCTGACAGTGGCTGTCGCCTTCTCAGATCAGCAGTTGACAGGACTTGCCTCGTACCACGCACACACAATACGTACGGCGACAAGAGTTTCACTGCTGCTGGCGCCGTCTGCCATCGTACAGGAAGAGACATGAGCTACAGACCGTTTAAGCGAAAACTGAAAACATTTCTGTTCGGGCATTAACTGACCACGGCGCATTGTGACTGTTTCTTGTTTTGTATGCGCTTTAGAAATATCTTTACTTACTTACTTAATATGTCTGCAGCGTACACAGTTAAGTCTTGTGATAATGTTGCAGATGCTGTGCATGACGATGTTGATGATTACCACCATTGCGTGTGCTGTATATAGATTTCGGCTTCGAGCAGAAGAGGACTCGCCAGACGTACACGCGCTACCAGACCCTGGAACTGGAGAAGGAATTCCATTTCAACCGCTACTTGACCCGTCGTCGACGCATCGAGATCGCTCATGCCCTCTGCCTCACCGAGCGACAGATCAAGATCTGGTTCCAGAACAGGCGTATGAAGTGGAAAAAAGAGAACAACGTGGCCAAACTGACGGGACCAAACGGTACCGACCTGGCCAACACGGCGTCATCCGTGACCAAGGAAGGCCACGCGTCTAGCGGTGGTAGCGTGAGCGAGGACAGTTGCCACGACGAGCAAAGCTACTGCGGGCCGTCACCGACTACCGTCTTACCTACGTCGTCGACATCACTGCTGCAGACTGCCGCCGGTCTTGATCGCTTCAACTCGCTGTCGTCAACTCCCGCCATTGTCCATCCTCATCACCGTATGATGACATCACAGCATCAGTTGCTGCAGCAAGTGCACGCCTGCGCTCGGTAGCCATAGGTCGCCGCACGCTTTCGAATGGGTTTATTGAGAAATAAAGTACAGCGAAAATTAATTACAGTTACTACTCTGTAACGAACAGTGGCAATAAAGTTCGTGTCAAATACTGATAATGTACTGTAAAATAGGTAAATCAGCAGATTGTTGGCATTACACTAACAAGTTACAACGCGGAGTCCCTATTCAGGCAGCAGTGACGTATTCGACTAACAAAAACAAAACTACAGCTTTAGTTGTGAATTTAATAGACTGATATGTTCTTGAACGCGAAATTCGTAAACATGTAGTGTAGAGAGAACGAACAGCAAGTCTGTGGTAACACGCACTTGTCAAGTTCTCTGTCAGCTACATTCGCTCAGCCAGCGTGTTAGAATTAAAGTGTTTGATCAATGGAGAGGCCCACAATGTGGGAGTGGGATCTTGGCGATCAAATTCGTGCTTTTCTTACGATCTTGTTTGATTTTTTCGCCAAATTAAATTCCGTTTCATCTCCGACTTTTTCGATTGGAACATTTTGTACTGATATTAGTCGTGTTATTTTTGTAACTCTGCGCGCCAATATTTGCGGACTCGTCCAGTGATCTCAAGTTGCTCAATTTCTCAATATTGTAATCTCTATAGCGTTGTTTCATCAGTGTATGTCCGTGTGTTTAACTCATGAGCGTCAACTCGTAGCATATTTAACTTCGGTGCTGTTCGTACAATCATTCGGTTCGCTTTACAAAACGATTACCATCGTTTGACATTTACATTAAAACACGCACGCATTTTAAAGCCAATGCATCAACATCAGGCTTACATTAACCAGTAATACTGAACGTTTTTACATTACATTACATTAGAGTTATTTAGAGTGGCCTAAAGTACTAATACTGCAAAACCACTACTATACACGGTGTGCAGAACTAGAAACCGAAAACAGTAAGGAAGGAAATGATCGGGAAAAGAGATGTTTTGAGGCGGTTTCGAAAAACAGACAGCGTTGAAGCTGAGGTGACGTCGGGTGGAATTACAACTACTAGACATGCATACATATCACAAGTTTTCACAGCACGAAGTCGTTGGTCATCTGTGTCCTTCGTGCATGCAAGTTGTAGCATGCTTATAGACAGAATGACATGTATTTTCTATTTTTTGAACATTTACAATATACAGCTCACAGTGCGACGTGTTGTAACTTGTACAATTTTATGTAGTTTTTTGCTGATTAACATGACATTTATTATTGTGTATTATTTTCACTTTTTGTCATTGCTCAACAGGGTCGCATTTGTGTATGTAATGTAAATATGCTTAGAGTGTCAGTCTCAGAATAGTTGTCGTACAGAAATGTCAGTTAGTGATTCAGTGCACACATGTAAGGGTTATTTATTTATTTATTTTACAAAAATGTGCAACTACTATAAGCTTAGTAGTAAGCTTACAGTTTTTAGGCTGCATCGAATGCATGAGGTGCAGACTATTGTTGCCGATGTGCGCGGTGTCTGTCCTAAGTCTGTCACGAGGGGTCATTCGTCAATTTCGGTGCAGCCTTTGCCAAATAAGTTTGGCCTCTTGTTATTATCAATTTTAACGTTTGTAAGCCACTGTGGGTGTCATAAGTGGTGCATCGATTATGAATTAAAATATTTATCGACAAAACGTTGACGACAACTATTGTGATATTGTAATTTATTTCATTTGTCAAAAGTATCATCCAACAAAGCGCACACTCACAATGTTTCCCGGTGTTTGACACCACAAGCGGGCTACTGTTGGGCTACTTGGGAGCGACGGCATGGCCACCAGGCTGACCCGGGAACGGCCCGGAATGCCGAACGCCGGAATGCCTAACGGTCCGCCGAAATGCCGAACACAGCAGTTGTAGTATGCCAGACATAAGTTAAGCGGAAAAGTATTTTTGCCTTGCGTTTTTCTTCCGTCGCTGAGTTTTAACCTATACCGACGTCTTGCTTGCAACAATGTTAATTATGGCCACTTTGATAATTCTGATTCGTCTTTCATCGGTATTCAAAAATTCTCAATTTTTATACGTTTACCGACGTTCTGTAATACGGTCGCCAAAGAACTGTCTCTGAGCAGTGAGCTTTAGTCTTTATTCTTGCCGCTAGTTGTTAGTCCGCACACCCGTAACCGTAACCGGCGTTAATTGTCCTTAACTACGTATGTAGTTCGTGTGGACAAGAAAACGAGTAACGTCTATCGCCTCATGCGTGTTCCATGAACCATGACTGGCACCGTCATAGAAGCAACTTTCAAGGTTATTCGGCATTAGGCATACTGACCCTGCTGACGTTAGGCATTACGGCCATTCGGCATTCCGGCCCCTACCTTCAGGACCCGCTGACCCGGGCCTCTTCTATTGATTCGCCGCTGTAATGACTCAGTATAATCCCGCAGTCTCTGGATGTTATATTTCTGAAGTATTCGACCTACTCTTTATTGCAGACTGGCTAGAATATCTACAAAGTAATATTTAACTATGCGAGCACAGACACGGGAAAAGACAAATGGAGAAATGTATTAACTCGACACATTAGGCCACAAATCTGACACTTGATAACGTTGCTGAAAATGTCCGTCGCGAACCCTGCATGTCGCCGGCCGAAAGAGACGTCAACTCAGACCGTAGCAGGTGAATTTTGTCTTTGTGAAAAGCGAAAAAAACAACAGTGCAATATCAAGATGCAGTTTTGAAAACGACTGAGTAAAATGGTAATGTCTGCAGCTTGCTACGCCACAGATAAAAGCTAACTGCGACTTAAACTGGGAAAAACTAAAGAACACGAGCATGTTCAAGACTATCGTTGATTTAAGTAGTGCTATGACGGCCGCATCGAATATATGAGATGTAGACTATTGCGATCGATGATCCCGTGCGTAGCGTGGGCGTCAGTCACTCAATCTGTTTGTCACGCGGCTTCATGCCGTAACACGGCTTCGCTGGGCAAACACAGCTAAACCGATCGACGTCTTGTTTAGGAACATAAGATTTAGGTCTCAATTTTCCCCACGAATTCGATGCGGCCTTCGGCAAGTTACTTTAACCACTTGGTTTAATACAATTTACCGCAGCCAGAGATCTAAATTATTGTAAATAATATACCGGTGTTTAAAATTTAACAAATGTAGATTTGTGAAGATGGAGATTGTGATTATGACACAAGAACCAGCACGGAGAGAAGCTGATATTGAAGCAGTGTAAGTTTGAAGGCAGCAGATAGCCGCTCAATACAATGAGTCGTCGGAGAGCAGCAAGCTGTTTACACGGCGCGGCATGCGCGGCGTGGCTAACGGGCCATAACGTGCGACGTAATGGTGCTAATGTCACCACTAATACTTGACCAGTGGCCGTCAACGACTCGCCATAACAATACTATTAAGGTGACCCCGACATGCTTGATGCTTGAACGCTTGCTATACTGCAGCCCAGATGACTGTTATCGCTATCACTTATCAATCCCACCCAATTAGCATTACACTGTATCAGCTCAATCAGTGGCTGCGACACGAGCAGCAGAATGATGTACTGGTAAACTACTCTTGCAATTATTAGGGATAAAGATGCTGACACTTGATAGTTTTGATATACTGTCTCTTACTAATAAACCCAACTCAGAAAGTCAGAAGCGCCGAGGCATGGCACGCGTTGTCAAGAGATTTCACAATTTTACCAGCGACCCATCACTACTTTATGCGCGAACGGAATGAACCATGCCTTTGCCTCTCCAGTCGAAGGAGCGATGGAATGCTAAGTCGACCTAGCTTTGGCTGAATTACTATTATAGTTTACCCGTCCGCAGACGGTCACCCATCCAAGGAGGCCTACCGATACTAACTGGCTTGTCGTTAATTAACATGTTGAATTAACCATTGACGCACAACACTGACCCACCATACGCAACTCCACCGACATGCATATTGCGACCGATGATCCTATCACGTGGTCTGTCAATCAGTTAGTCTGTCTATAGTCTGCACGCGGCTGCGCTGTGCAAAAATGCCTGAACGGATCGAGGTCCTGTTCAGGGTAAAGACTCTTTGGGTGGTCAAAGGCGCAGTGTATTCGGTGGGAGTCATGATCCCTTTACGGCGAGGGAGGTGAAAATGTATAAAAAAACTTTTGCTCATTGTGAAGTACCGTAGGCTACATAGGAACATTGCACACATTCTTCTATAATTACCTTTGCCGCTTGTTAATGGCTCATGCACTTCGAAGATGCTTTCTTCAATTAACATTTTACAAAAAAATATTGCTGCTGGCAAAAAACCAAATCGGCTGCGCGGTTCTACGGCACCTCCCGGACAAGCGCTCAGACTCGCCTTAAAATTCTAAAATTACGAAAATAATAAAATAAGCTACACAACATACCGAGTGGGCCAAAAAACCGATGCCCTTATTAAACCAATTATCATATTTTAGCGTTAAGTTACAAGTAAAATTCACGATGCATTCTGAAGCTGAAATGATTTATAAGAACAAATCTTAAAAAGATTTATGCAACTGATATCATTTATATGAAAAGGACCCAACTCTACACAGAAAACACAATGGAGTTTTAGCATTGCGTTCCGTCACCTTGACGTTCTTTCGTGAAAATTTCACAAAAGATGTAAGTTGACAGTGTTGTGTTGTGATCTTCCGTGAAACTTTCATGACAGCAGCTTTATATGTTAGCGTTATTTTCCGCGAAAATTTACCTCGACTTATACTATGGATTTTTGTTCGTTTTGTTGAGTGCTTTTCACCAATTTGTTCACTAACATGCTGTTCACGTGCGGAGAAACATGTTTTATTAAATTTGTTTCTCAATGTTAAGGATAAAGTACAAAACGTATTTGTAAAAAGTTTTCAATCAAGAAGTGGGCTGTCAGCTCTGTTGAAGATCTGTGCACGATTGAGAAGACGAACTCGATTGAAGGGAAGACTGGTGCGGAAGGGTAGGGACCGGAATGCCGAATTACTGGAATGACGAACATGATATAATAACCTTGGAACGTTGTATGTCTTTATGCATTGTTCTTGAACAAACAACACAGCATTGCAATCAGTATACATACATACATGCATACATAAGGAAGTAGGCTAGTTTGTTTTGCTTAAGATGAACGTTTTGACTGCTGATATACTTATATACTTATATATTTTTAGTGGAAAGGTTGAGGTTTTACTTAGGCCACTTTAAAAATTTCCTATGTATTTATGTATGTAAGTATGTATGTATGTATACTGATTGCAATGCTAGGTTGTTTGTTCAAGAAAAATGTATAACGACATATAACGTTCCAAGGTTATTATATCATGTTCGTCATACCGGTTATTCGGCATTCCGGCCCCTACCCCTCTGTATAATTGCACCATGCATGACTAGCTAAATAGAACAATATGCAGATGTGTTAATGTGCAAAGCTGCAAAAGTATATGTTATATCTGTCTATTATTAGTCTGCTCAGGAAAGTGTGTTTGTTGCTACACCAGGGGTACCAATCAGGGGGTACATTACCCCCACTTTTTAGAGAGAGACGTAATACGATTCGCCCCTTATATATGCACTTTCGGAGTTCGGGCCCTCTCCGCACTTTTGTCATAAGTAAACGGCAAAGTTACTGCAAGGGAATGCATTTTTGAGCAGAAAAATACACAATATTGCGTTTTCGGCTGACACTGCGCCCAAGGCTAGCCCTGTCCGAACCATGCTGATGGGGAGCATACAGTGCTCCCCAGTCTCCTTAGCAGGGTTCTAAGAAAATGTGAAAGGATGGGATAGAAAGAGGCAAGCTATAGAGTTAAAGTGAAGGTGCAGACTGCATACACTCACCCTAGCTGCAAAAGCGTTGAGGTATGGCACGCATTGTCAAGGAATTTCACAGTTTTACCTACACACCCAGGCGTATATTCGCGATTGAAGACAACCATAGCTTTGCCTTCCCAGCCAAAGCTGGTCATAAATTTACCGTGCCCGGGGGGATGGAAGGCTGAGTCGACCTGTTGGCTGGTTACATGTCCATAGTTTATGAGTCTGAAGACGGTCACATATTCAAGCACATGTATACTACATAGCTGAACCTGACGTTGATTAACTCGTTGACCAGATCAACGCTGTTAACCACTACGCCAACCCATCGATGGATCCAACAATGCTGCTGCTTTATCATGAAGACTCCATGACCCAACCCACTCCGTTGCAGTGCCTGCTGAATTTAATGATCAAATTTTTATCGTCTGTGCGATGCGGTCGTGTGTGGACGTTTAACGCATGCACACTCAAGATAACACGGCCCCTAGATGCCTGTATACCAGTGACGTCAGTAGTGCCTGGTGCGGGTGGTGGGGGTGGTGACTGGTGATGGAGGTGGTTTCAGCTGATTGATAGACAGCTGAGCTGAGAGACCACAGAGACCGCGTGTCGACCTCCATGTTGCAGAGACAAGAGGCATCAGATGATGCTACACTGCTCATCACGCACTGTTCAGTGTTCACCACACAAGCCGCCACTGTCATTAGTGATGGGTACATGTTGTTATTGAACATTCGATGCATTATCTATTCGATTAATTAAGTGAACCCATTTAGCTGTCGCTATAGCAGCTAGATGTAATCCGTCTGATGTGAGGAAAATAAGCCTATACCTATGAAGAGAAACAAGTGGCCAAAGTAATTTGGCAAAGGCAGCATCAAATCCCCTCCCCAGGATCCACCCCAGACAGGACGTCGATCTGTTTAGCCGTTTTTGAACATGTCAGTCTGTCCGCGCGACAGACAGACTGACAGACGCCGGGATCATCGATCGTAATAGTCGGCATCTTATGTATTCGAATTTGATGCGGCCTAATATTGACGAGTGATTTCGACCACCCCGTCCCGAACTCTCCCCTAATCTTTCAACCTTTTACACATCTCTCACCTCTCTCCCCGAATGGAAAGCAGAAAAACATAGGCGAAATTATAAAAACGAAAGTGGTGAGTGAGCAGTTTCTTAACAGCACATCATCACATAGAAGGCCATTTCAGTGCCATAAAACGAAAGGGAGCACACTCCGAAAAGCTTAAATTCCCGATCACTGAGAAATATTTGTAGCGTGAGTTCACACTGCTTACAGCTTTTAGTTTTGATTAAACTTTTAATGCAGTGTTGTGAAAACCTTTCTTTCTGTTTCGGTTTTTTACGGCGGTGAAAGCTGTGGCTTTAACGCAAGAAAACAACTTTCTGTGAGCAACAACGTTGTATGCTTCGACTTGTTCATATGCTGCCCTGGAACCTGCATGTAGGCCTATGTTCCAACATGACTTTAACGATAGGTATCCTAGTGCAATCTAAGAAGTGGGAGTCTTTAAAATGGCACTAACATCCGCGTTTGTACAGCAAAACTCCTCGCTGACCCAACACTATAGTGCTATATAATTCGCGAATTGACGCCCGCCCATGCAGCAGTGACGCGTGCATCGGTCAGAAGGGAGCGATATCGGACGAGTCTGGGCGTCACCAATCGCTCCCGCTAGACGCTGCCGCTAGACTCGCTGGTGGCCGCTGCTGAAAGTCGCCACCGCTGCTCGCTGATTTATCGCTCCAGCGCCATGCCAACAGTCCTTAGACCCTCGGCTTGTACCCTCACCTCGAGGAACTTTACCAGCAGAGAAGTGTTGATGGTATGGCAGTAACCCAGACGACAGAACTATCATCAGCTGCTTGTAACACTAACCAGGCCCCGTAAGCTGCCATCTAGCTGCAGGCCGCTATGATGACCTATAATTGGCACGTGCAAAGGTCGACACGACCTTTAATGCTTTTAGCAACACGTGGCGGAAAAATAGTGGCTTGCTTCTAACGCTAATAATCGTTAAACCATGCATGTATGCACGAGTCACGAGTGTTGATTATTTGTATGCAAAACAAATATTTAACCAACAACCATTCAGCTGGTTTATAATTGCTCATGAACATCGTATAAATTTTTATACATATATGATATTCTTATTTAAAAAAAAATAAAAATAGAACGACAGAAGACGCATGTCGTATAGGTCTACGTGTTTGTTAAAATGCAAGCAAATGTTATTATGCTGTTATGAACATGATACAGTAGTCTAAAGTTAGGCCTACTTCTTGTATTCACTCAGAACATCATTTAATTTTAATTACTAACGTATGTGTAATAGTAATATTTATAATGTATAAATTAGAGCAGCTGATGATAGTTCTGTCGTCTGGGTTACTGCCATACCATACAAATTATTGTTAAAATTCTGTTTTATACTACACGTTGTTCATACT
>Ga0126335_1000725_pt1 | contig 16750 bp, 8 predicted proteins | sample OlaspJWI45metaG_FD_108409 | JGI IMG/M metagenome (GOLD analysis project Ga0126335, IMG submission 108409) | Marine gutless worms symbiont microbial communities from Oahu, Hawaii - Olavius sp. 1 OAHU.JWI-45 metaG | ecosystem: Host-associated > Annelida > Digestive system > Unclassified | place... | reverse complement strand
TATATATATATGTTTAGACTATTTCTAACAAGTTCCATTATAGATCAGTATTGGCTTGGAGCTGGACTTCGATGTATAGTGAAGTAAACTCAGTTCTGGGTAGCTTAGCAAACTCTCACACTAGAACACATTTGCATTTACAAGAACAGGAAAAGTTAACTATAAGCGTGCTCATATTATTGTACTTTGCATATTTCTGTTGATTGGTAGCACTGGCGGCCTGCGCGATGACAATGGTGTTGACGCGAGCCGTACACGCAAATAAACAAAGCGGTTGAAAATAAGCTTATAAAATGTTATTGCTGCCGTGACTTGATAGCGACTCGATGACTTTAATATGCGAAATCTGAGCATCAACGGCAACATCAGCATCAGCGTCTTAAAAATAAAGGTTCTAGGTCACAAAAGAACAAGACTACACGAGTATGCGTCAGCCACGTGGAGTGGGCAAATGTGATGCATGTGAAGCAGGCAGGAGAGCAGCAGTGGTAGACGACAGATGTTTGACTCATTGACGGCAACAATGTCTAGAATGGAGTGTCAACGTAACTTGATCAGACACGTCATTGCAACGCACGTGTCTGCTGCTGCAGCTGTTGCTGTGACAGTGTGACGTCGCCGTGAAAACTCCATTAGCTGACCGCACTCGTGTGCATAACTGTTCACAGTAAGCGCCTCTTTCAATGCATTAGTACGAGTGTGTGTGTGTGTGTGTGTGCAAATTACTGCCCTGGAATCCGACGTGTCGATGCTTACCTTTTTGTATGTGCAAACAAAAGATTAAATCTGCAATGTTTAGACCTATGTGAAGTATGGATGGATGGATGGATGGATGGATGGATTGGAGTTTAAAGTCACTGTACATAACTTAGATTATTAGTGACTGTCTGATACTGTCGCTGTAGGCCTACATGTAGGCCTATACTTTAGTCTATATCCTATAATTGTTCGTGAATACTGAATCCTATGTGCATTATATAGGCCTATACGCTATATACAGTAGCCTGTTAACAATATGTTCACAGCTCGTGAGTGTCAGTGAGTCAGTCAGTGCAATGTAATCAGGTGTAGCAGTGGCTGTCGAACTCAGTCACTAAGTAATGTCTATCCAGGTCGCCGGTTGTCGTCGTTGCCGGTGTTGTGACAGTACTGTCCAGATGTCGCTGTATAACTCTGCCTCTCTCCTGGTCGCCAGGTGTCGTCGTCGTAGTCGTGAGAGTGCTGTTCTCGATGCTCCTCGTCTGACTCATGTCCCTTCAAACAGCACAGTGGATAATTATTAGATTCTGCGATTTTTATCAAGATTTCTGTAAATTACTTTTATTAGTCTGTGATCTGATAGTACAGTAGCTAGTTTTGGTTCCACGTTTAATTTGCGACATGTATTACGTAAAGACTCACATACTCTGTTATGGCAGTGTAAGAGAAAATGTTCCGCGGTTTCGGCTGAGTGACAACTTTCACACAGTCCACCAAGATGCGATGAGATTTCCTTTAAATAGGCGTTTAACCGGCACTTTCCTAGTCTTAGTCTAGTGATTGTTATCTCTTTTCTACGGTTAGTACTAGCGAATTTTACTTTTCCCGATACCAGGGATTCAATGGCCTTATAGTGCTCTCCCGTGCTACATTCAATCATTCATCCCATGCATTTTGCCATTTATGAAATATAATTGTTTCCACTATTGTACACGCTTCTTGTAATTCTAATGGTACGTCTAAATCTATTATTTTATTTGTCACTGCAGTATTTGCTAGTCTAAGAGCAATTTCATTGCCTTGTATTCCAATATGACTAGAAATCCATACAAACGTTATATTGTCAGGAATTTCTGCTACGAGTTGTAAATTTTTTTTATAGATTTGGTCGGCAAGCCGACCTGCCTAGTTCGAGCGCATCTATTGCACTTAATGAGTCGCTAAAATGGTAACAGATTTTTCTCTATCAATATTCTGCTCTGAGTGGACTCATTCCAGCGCCAGCAGAATTGCCACGAGTTCCGCTGCAAAAATTGTTAAATTATTGCTCAGTCAAACTTTTTCGTTTAATTCGATTTCTGGTACATAGAGAGCAGCTGATGTTCTATTATCCGATGTTTTTGATGCATCTGTATATATCTCCAGAGAGTGATATCAGAGCGCAATTCTAGACATCGACAGCTGTTAGAGAATTTCTTTATTTTCTTTCTTACTCACTTCCTGCGCTAATGATTTCTCTCATCACTACAGAGGGGGGGGGGTGCCACTGCCGTGATTTCTCGTAAAACTGAATATGAATATGAATCTATATATGATATAACGATATTAGTTTTACATAGATATTCCTATTATACATGGCCCGGGCGAATGAGCAGGCGAATGCCGGTTGGCTTGAATGAGTAAGATATACACGACTAAAAATTGGCAACGACTACAGCGTACACAGACCAGGCACGCGTGACTCGTCGTGCTAAACTGATAGTGTCTAGTGTCGCCGCGATCGAGTAGCGTTTATGATGGCATCAAACCAAATCTTATATCAGCGACCGGTTGGCTAGTTGCTCGGTCAAGGCGCAGTCGGTCTGTCGGACAAAATGAAGTCGGCGACCGCAATCTCGAATTGCACGCTTGAGTCGCTAGGTGGCGCCGCGGTGGTCGGTAGATGGCACGCAGGTTGTAGTGACGTCACATCGGGAGCAGAGCCAGCGAGACGATATGCAGACGTAGCAGCAATCTCGACTTGATAGTCTTATTGTCGTGTAGAGTTCGCTCTAGCTCTGTCGCAAATCAGCATCGGCGTTCGTCGGTCTACATAAAGTATAGCCTACTCAGGACGAGTTTGATCATCTGACTGGAGCGCTGCTCATCTTCAACATTGTATCAGCTATCAGCGATGTGTTGTTGTTGTTGCTGCTGCTTCTGCTGCAGTTGATGTAGTAAAATCGTTGTGATACGGGTTCGCTACTGGATGGATCTGCTGATTTCGAGAAATGCTATTAGACCTACACTATTTTATGATCGAGTTCTCTAATCAGAAAGATTCTGTGCAGCAAACTCACTACGCTATTGTTCGTCGACTACATTCAGTCATATCGTGGTAAGAATTCAGGTTTAAATAACCAGTAGAACGTTTCCGGTTAGTTTTCTTACCTTACTGAAGCTGTAGATGTAGATGGTTTAGATGAATAATTATCAAATTGTAGTCGTGATATTGATAGTTTTCAGTTATTCAGAATTTCGCAGTTGATGTACTTTCGGTCAATCGCGGTGTCTGTCAACGAAAAATAGAAATGATAATAGTAGTCAGCACAGCGTATGATGTATTAGTTCATTCGGAGTTGTTATACGAAGGACGGCCCTGCAACTAGTTGCCGAAATGGCTATATGCAGGAGGACCGTCCTGAGAATAGCCAAAGCCCACCTTATGCACAGGACCATGCTATACTGTATAGTGTATACATCCAGTGAAACTAGTTTTCTCCAGGACAGTGCCATGACAGTTTATTGTGAAATGTTAATTCTGTCACTTATTCCAATGCAGCCTGACTGAGAGCTAATAGCTGTGTGCCTAGAATGTGTTTGTAGACTACAGAAACAGACAGAACAGTCATTTCATTAGGCTATACTATATTGCATTATTGCTAGGTTTCTGACTACCCCCGGGCTGGTATGTTTGGATATGACATTGCGAATATGTGTGTAATGACTGGTTCATGTCATTAAGTCTTACAATTGGAAAACATAACTTACTGCACAAAGAGGTTTACTGCTTCCAGTTTTGTAACACACTCATGCATCATAATATAGTCTAGTGAGAACAATAAATGTACTGCAAAAAGCAGGTTTAAGGCTATTGTACAGACTGTACACAGTCCCGCACTTAGCCGTACGTTTTTGCATAAGTTACAACCCAGTTCTGCAAATAGCCTATAAGGTGGTTTTCGGCTATGCGAGGACTGTCCTGCATGCATAGTGGCTTATGGCTATTCTCAGGACCGTCCTGCGTAAAACATCAGCCTAGTTTATTTATACTGTACTGCTTGAATCATTATGATTAGTACAACTGTTGTGAACTATATACTATATACAGACATTGGACATTAACCCTAGGTTCGTTCTACAGTTTGTTCTTTAATGTATACTATTCATTGTATCAATCCAGCTTTTGCTGCTATACCAAATAAACCATTATTATTATTATTATTATTATTATTACAGTATATTAATATTTGTGTGAATTTGTGATGTTGCTTGCTAAAAATTGCTGTAAAAATTACTATAAAACGATGCTTTACCTAAGTTACCTACAAAATGTTTTTTTCGACGCAGAATGTAACACTAAGAACATTGGAAAGCCTACATTACACTTAGTTTAATAAGTTTAATTTAATTGATATCGGCAAAATTTGCTGTGCCGAACGTTCGCTGTAAATTTGCTATGTCCATCGCGCTCACTCGGTTGCGGCCTTCGCAAGTCATTAGTGTCAGCGGTACGATCCCCTGCAGCCTTCCTATTAGCCGATCGTCCATGCGCATAGATGAAGTGTCGGTAGAGAATGCACGTCGTTAAAGCTCGTACACGATCATGCTCTTCGCGAGTTTTCGTTAATTGGCAGTCGCTATCGCGGGTCTACACTCTACACGAGAGGTCACGTGGGTTTGGCAAAACCATCTTAGCTGATAGAAACGGCGAAACAGCTAGAGACTGCAATACGTAGGCCATGCTTTAGCGTTAGCCGTTCTGCTGAAACGCTCGGCGTCCACGGATTCAGTCTGGAGTCTACCGTAAAGAGCAAAGTATTTTAAGAAGACGCTCGACAGCGACAGAAGTGGAAGAGAGAGGAAAAGGGTGAGAGACAGCAGGAGAGAAGACGGAGAAGGAGCATGAAGAGAACGCCACAGGAGAGCAGAGCATAATTGCTATGAGAAAGAGTACGACGAAGTCACACAATTACCGCTATTATGGCGAAGCTCGCCAGCGGTCGCGGCTTTTAACCGTCCAGGTCTCTCAAGTGAATGAAGCCAATCAGGAAAACGACTTTGCAATATCAGCTCTAGTCCAGGCACTCCGAAGGCACACAGTCACGATATTTCTCGACATCAGAGTTGTAAATATATGTTGTCACGACGACAAAAGCGTCGTTGTTTTTGCGTCTATTACATATCCGATGTCGAATCAGAAGTTAAATAAATCCGTGTAAGACTGTAGCACAAACCAGATTATTATTATGACTTCCAGAGCAGAACATAAATAATCGCAACAGTTCGCTGCATTTGAATACAGATAGACAAATACAATGTTGTTCTTCAAACGATCGTGAACGCTATACATTTGAATGAAGTATCCGGGCTATAAGTATACTATGTAACTGACGACAATTAAAGGAAACTCCTTCTGAACGTTTTACCACTAACATAATCTGCCTTCTGCAAGCGATTTGTCAGACAGTGCAACCTGTTGTCTCTGAACGCGGCTCAAGACACGCGACCGAGTATGTTTGATTAAGATGGAAGAGGTGAAATTCACCGAATCCCACAGGAGATCGACGTATCCCGATGGGATGTGATAACATGTAGATGCAAGCGGAGCCAGTTAATTGGTTTTGGCTGCGTTGTTGTATGTAGGTGAGCGTCAATGGCCGTCGCTGACCGAGATCCTGCCTTGGCATGTCGACTTGTCGCGACGTAGACCAACCATCGTTCTCCTCGTCCTCGTCGTCGACGACGACGATCTTCGCCACAGTCGTTCGGCGTCTCGTCCTGTCGGCCTTGGTGTCGTCGGCGCTCAGCGGCGGGTTTCCCGCCTCTGAGCATCAGCAGCAACATCAGCAGCAGGATCCACATCAGCTAGGCCAGCATCGTCATTGTCCACCAGTCACGGTCAGTTACCGCCTGCACTCAGAGCAGAATAAAACAAGAAATTTGGCTAACGCCAACATAACGCGTGTCGGCGTGTATGCTACTTCCTGTTAGGGAATAAACCATCTTTGGTCCTATCTCACACCGTTTCGCAGATGCGGCGTATACACAGGAGTCCATAAAACGTGATAGTTTATATCTGACTAACTTTGGCCAATCTTATACCGATTGCTGTATTTTTGATCACTTTAATCGTGAATAAATGCTGCATGCTGCTGTAGTAAAAGTACATCGACCTATTAGCCCATCATCATCGTAAGATTTATAGTGCATCCATACTGTGACAGGACATGCGTGCATTACACAAGACCTAATGTCATCAACAGACATCGTCAACAGACATCAAACGCCAAACTAAAAAGTGTGTTTAAGTTGTTTTCTGGACAATCCAGTATCAGTAACATCACGTAAATTCTCGGGTAGAGAGTTCCACGCAGACGGGCCGGCGTACTTGGTGCGTAACCGTGGCAGTAGAAGTCCATCGACGACGAAGATCAGAGACCGCGACGAGGACGACCGCAGTCAACGTGACTCACGGTGTTGTCCATATAGCCCGGACACTTCACGTAGAAGATTGAGTGCATACAGGGCACCGCTTATATTCTCAGATTCCTAATCTGATGTTGCGTGCTACGTGTTTACAAGTGATTTGTTTGTTAGCGCCAGCATTTCATAACTGCAGATCCGATGAACATTGTAGCTTTTACAACAAAATGCTAATGTTGACCGAATGAAAGATAGAGAAACGCTATCGGGAAATAACTACTTTGTGATCTAAACCACTTAAACACCTCATTGTTGTGACCCTTCGAGGGCGGTAAGACCGACTGATTGCGGCTTTACGATGATGCTGATAGACAGGTCATGCGAAGGAATAACAGACATTAGGTCTTATCTGAACAACGAAACAACACCGAGACTTGCTTATCATCACTGCCAGCGCGCCGCTGCAGCAGCAGCAGCAGCACAAGCACACGGCGCCTGACTCCGATGTAAGCACTTGTTGGCCTTCGGTGCAACTGCATGCCGCCCGACACGCCCAGATTCAGCGGCGGTTATCTCTGCTAAGCAGCCAAGTCTTATCGCTCGACGAAGCAATTAATTCTACATCGTTTCGGCAACAAGTTCGCCTCGAGGCATAGAGAAAGCGGGAGAAGATGGAGGAAGGGCGCGATGGTATGTGGATGCCACATGGAGGTAATAATAATAATAATAATAATAATAATAGAACGACGACTTATATCGCGCCGTAACATGCCGGGGGGACATTACAAGGGCGCGTTACACAAATTAATACAAGAAAGAGGTATAACATGCTGTAACTGAGAATGAAAGGCCAGGGTATGAGACAAAAAATAAAAAGGATTTAAGTAGTCTTTTGAAAGTGTTAATGGATTCAGCGCTTTGTATGATGTCAGGTAGACTGTGACAGGAGGTGTGTCACATTTAATTACTACGTTAGCCTTCGGGCTCAGGTCGTATCGTGTTTCGTTGTGACACGCAGCAAAGACTGCTCCTGACTGTCAGAATCACTTTATCAAACTTTTAGCGTTTGACTACTTGCTGGTCATCGTGCTGTGTGACTTATGCGAGTTTCTGTAAATGTCTTCATTACTTGCAAAACCTTTATTCGAGTTTCACGCTGAAGAAAAAGCCTAAAGGAATTTTTGTAGCGTAACTTGTGATAGTTTTATGCCATCAATATGCAATAAACATCAGTATTCATGTAAGAACTGTTGTTAATGCTTCCATCTGTTGGAACTATGATAATTAAGTGAATTCAACGTAAACATGACAGACAAGCAAATTAAAAAACAATTAATAGAACTGTCGTTAAGTGGCTTTAATCCGAATTAAAATGTTTGACTTGATTACGCAAACCATTACGGCACTAGCAAACAGTCTCCAGAATAGTCAGTAGAAACCCTTCAAATATGAGCATTACTTTTAACAAGAGGTCAGCTACCGCCGAGATAGCGCGCGTTGTCTTGGTCACTCACGATCTATTGACAAAGGGTGGACAGACGGAAATGCGATGGCAATACCGACATTTAACACGTTAGACGCTCGCTAAAAGCGAAGCGGAAAGCTGTGAAGGAGTGTAAGACATTGCAGCCTTTCCTGCAGGACGCAAACGTCGCAACGCTACGTGCAATAGAACCGGAGTAATTGACGAGAGAAGTTTTGAACGCCGTTCAAGGTCATTTGAGGTCACCGATTTCGGTACCAATGGAAAACCTATATTCAACTTGCTATTAGTGAATAATACTAACTTATATCCTATCTCGCACAGTTTTCGAGATATCGCAGTGCATTGGTCATATTTGCTCCTTTGACAAAGGGATGCCTCTAACGCAGTCGTCTGCGGCCAACCCCTCGAATATCAAAAACAAGAGTCCTTGCCGTTTGGGGCGAAAAACCACCGAAGAACAACCATGAGGGTCCATAACGCCATTCACTGTCATTCAAGGTCACTGATTTTGATACAGATGGAAATCCCACATACGACTTCGTATGATACTAACTGGAGTATAGTTGCATGTTTATAAGTTAAAATTGTGTCTCTCCTTGCCTTTTCAGAATAGTTCTTTGAGTTTCTCTCTCCGTGCATAGCTTCGCAGTTGTGTAGATAGCTAGCGAGACGAGCGGAGGCAGCTGTAGCTTAGCTAACTCTGTGGTTTGGCTATAGATATTTTAGGAATAGGCTGTACAGCCCAGTAGTGGTTTGCTATAGCTTGGGCCCTACCTCATAGCTTGCTCGAAGTCCAAATTTGGTATCGTACCTTGCAATTGATACAAACATGCATCGTACCTTGCACCGTTTCCGAGATATCGCCGATTATTGGTCAAATTTTCGCTGTTGACAGGCTGTTTAAATCATTTGTTTAGAGTAAACCCCTAAACTTACGACCATGAAATTTCACGTAAAGAATCCTCAGACATTACAGAAACTGCAAGCCATATTTCGATATCTTAAACCGTTTTTGCGTGGATCACAAGTGTGATAGACAAGCAGACGGACGGACAGACGGAATTGCGCTGACAAAGCGTGAGTCTAATTACGCGCGCTAAAATTAGGCACAGACAATTGGTCACGAAATAAAACCTATATAGCGTTACGCAAAAATTGTTTATAATATCGTTTATAAACTTTTGGCTAAAAACTTACGATGGCCAAAGAAAAAATCAGGCATATCAGTGCTGTAGCAGTCTGGCCTGTACTCAGTTGTCGCACATTGACGTCATGTACATGTAATTGCATCACCAGCTGTGACTTACGGACTAACGCTAATATCTGCACGGGGATGTGACTGTGGCGTGACTGTCTTCCCCACCATTCTCAACACACCAGCAAGTGAAATCAATAAAAAGTTGCACCGCGGTCAAAATCATTAGCGTACATAGCATAATGCAAGTCAACGCTGCAAAGCAGAAAGTCAGCGACAACAGTATAGCACAAATGGCCTATAGACTACACAATTTCAACCGATCATTTAAGCAACGCAGTCCTGACTACATCAATCAATCAATCAAATATATTCGTCACACACAATATACAAATGCAAAATACACACTACAGGGTGGCCCAAAAAACTGCACATTTCCATTTGCTTGATGTTAACTTGATATAGCTTTGTGAAATCTCAACCAAATTTTATAATTTTGGCAGACTTACACCTGAATAGATTCCCAACAAAACAATGAATGTACTGTCCACAGCACCTATTGCGTGTTTCTACACTACCTTGTAGAAATAATGTTGTCCGTTTTCGGTGCCGTCTCAAGATGAAATTTGCTCATGAATTATGTTGGCAAACAACTAAACAGTGTCAATCACACAAAATTGTACTGATCAGTTTACAAGCAATGCACTGATGAACGAGATATGCCAGTTTGTCGGGCGATCTCACGTGGGCTTAGGTGACTGTGCGGTGTGTCTTCCTGATTACAGATCAGCTCGCTTACGATCTCGACGTTTTCGGCGGTTCGAGCATATTTTGGACGTCCGCTGCCCGGTTTCCTCGCCGTTGTACCGTCCAAGTCAATTTTCTTGGTTAGATAATCAACAGCTCGACGTTTCTACATCTTATTTGGAAATTCTTTTATCATCCGCGTTGAGCCCCAACCTTTATGAGTGCGCAAATTACAGATCAGACTACGGTCTTCAGCATTCAAGCGCCCCATTACTATAAAAGCTATTAAAATCAATAAAAAGGCACAGTTATGACATTAAGCCTTGTATGACGCAATAATGACGTCATTGAAACGAAACTTTATACAGTAAGTAAGAAAATTGCATCTTGTAGATACACTTGGGAAATACTTAAGGAACACCGTATCAGGTAACTAAAGTTGTAGAAAACGGACAATATTATTTCGACAAGGTGGTGTAGGAACACGCAATAGGTGCTGTGGACAGTACATGCATTGTTTTGTTGGGAAGCTATTCAGGTGTAAGTCTGCCAAAAATTATAAAATTCGGATGAGATTTCACAAAGCTATATCAATTTAACATCAAGCAAATGGAAATGTGCAGTTTTTTGGGCCACCCTGTCTATAGCAAATGTGGTGCAACGGGTAGTTCCCAAAGAGCAAATGCTCTGCTTATGGGCTACCCAGTAACTAAAATAATTAGAACAGAGTCCAATGCAACACATGAAATTAAGAATTATTACCAAGACACACAAGAAACATAAAAACATGATACAAATCAGAAACATACATAATATTTTTGCACCTAGTATTGTTTTAATATTTTTGGAATAAACTGTCTATTATCTGACGTTTAAATTTCTTAATACTAATAAATAACCGTGTTGTTACTGGAATTGAATTCCATATATTCGGACCTCTACATTTAATACTAAACTATTTAATGTTAGTGTTTACTGATTTTAAATAATAATTATCGGATGACCTAGTACAACACTGATGGATTTCGCTATTTAGCTATGTATAAGCCTATAATATTGAATCATAAATTCTATCTACGCTGATCATCAGCCTTGCAGTCGAATGTACGCTGTTTGGACGCTGTCGGATAATCTAATTTATTGATAGCCTGATTTTCAGACTACAGTACAGTGAAATGTAGTGCTTGTAATTTACTATAGCCTACTGTGTAGTCTTTTGCCGTTCTGCCTAAACTACATTCCAATTAACAGAGTACCTACAACTAACAAGCAGAATGCAAAGCAGTTAAAAATCAGATTTAGAGATGCGATAGATGGCTATAGTTTACACCTGACTGTAGGTAAATAGGCCAGTGGCGACATTTAGAAGGTTCTGTGGGGTTAGTGGACCACCAGGGACTGTGTAGTGACGAATTTTGCTCAACTCGGAAGTTTAAAATGGCATTGCGGGTGAAAAATTCAACAACATGTTGAAGTATCGGTATTTAGTTGGACATGTTAATTGGACCCCCAATGAAATGATGCTACTGAAACAGGTGCGTTGTGTAACAGGATCAGAGTCGACTGAACTCGTTCCTGTGGACGCTACGCCGACAAGGCTCAGCGCCACCGTCGTATTTCTTCGGTACAATCCACGTTCCATACACGCGTGTCTGGGATTACGTTCCGTTCAACGCTAAACGCGCGTTCCAGATGGTCGATGCCATCCACCTTGAACTTGACCTACTCGACGCCACGACGCTGGCGGCACTGGGCGCCTGTCAGCTGCTGCCGCGTGGTCAGTATCTCGTCGACGTGCTGCCGCGGCCGCTGTTCATCAGACTTCGACGTCATCTCAACTATGTGCGACAGAGTCTGCCTCGGTGGTTGGCGGCGGCCGGCGTTATTAGTGGCGGCAGCAGTGACGAATCAACGCTGTACGCTGCCGAGTACCTGTTTGACGCGATTGCCGGCGACTGGGAGCGTAAACGACCAGTGTACGTGCTGCTGATGGTAAACTCACTGACAGAGAGTGACGTCAGAGCTCGTGGTACTCCGGTTCTTGATCTCTATCTGGCACAGGAAGCTGACCGTTCCGGTAAGCAGCTGGCCGCCGTTGAACTCGTCGAGGAGCACTGTTCGCCGCTCAACTCCATGAATCTGTCACAGGTATGTCGTTTGTATGTCACTTTGTCAACATGTTATTATATTTTATTGTCTTTCTTTTTAATTGTATTTATTTATTTTATTTTGGTAGTCAATCTGTTAATAGCCTGTTTCATCAAATCTCCACCACGTAACATGTTGCTTAACATCAGGAGGAACTATATTACAGTAAAACCTTCTTTTTGTATTGTATACAATGACACGCAGAATAATACACATGCAGTAAAGTCAATTTAACTGCATTGTGACTGCGGTTTTCTCTCAGCCATTAAAAGTGGTCCCGCTGTATTATCATTCCCCGTTAATGTGTCAGTTTGTAATCCGGACGAGCACCATTTTGCAAACGTTTACTCGACTTTTAGTTTAATGTTGCCCGTCGTCAAATCGGATGGAAGAATCGTGGCCTGCGGCGGCAGCAGCGGTCGTGTCAGTTAGTACATCGTTGTCGTTTTTCGCAGAAGGCCGCGTCCGCTTGGCAGAATTTCAATGACCCGCTGACTGACCCATACCTCCATGTCACGTCCACCTGCATGCCTATATATATAATGTGGCGATATGGGGTCTGGCTGTGATACTTTGCATGTGACGGAATGGAACAACTGTATAGTACACCGACGCTTTCATGCCCATTGTATTAATACTACTGTAATTTGCGGACAGCGTAGCCGAATAACATTTTTTTGTGCACGTAACAAATATGTCGCTGGTAAGACTCAGCACTCAGCAGTGTAGCATGTAACCAACACGCAAATAAGAGAAAAATGTCGTAATAACTAGAGACGTCATTTAGAGATATCGTTATGCTGGGAGTCTTTGGGTGTTAAAATGGCACTGGAGTATGTACAACATTCGATAATATTGGTGGTAAATTAGACAAGTCGGACCCCAAGGACTGACTAAAATGACAGCACTGGCAATAACGCGTAGTAGAGTTATAAAGGCTGTTCAGTCTCAAAGCGCGAAGGCTGATAGGCCCCATGTCATACAGTCGCGTACGTTGGCGCATCTACTCGCCAGGTAATGTACGGTACTTGCTATGCACGTCGCATGAGGTCACTCATTAGAGGCGCTCGCCTATCAGTGCGGTCAGTGCGGCATTTCACCGGGCATTCGCACGCTCAGCGTTGCTGTGCGTCGTGTCACATTGCTGGTATTCGTCGTCGCTCCTACTGAACGTCTTTATTGTCCCGCCGCCATCCGTTGATAGAAACTTTCTCCCGTGTAGCAAGCAATGGCGTATCCAGTCCATGAATGTATAGGGGCAGAGTTCGGTTAGGTTAGTTCACATATAAAAGCTAAAATAATAGCAGTGGACGTCCAAAAACCTAATGTCATGAAAAAACACAGAAATATAAACTTAGACGTTGTTCTCACACGTGACAAATGCATTTGCACGGCATGTTAGCGAAGGTCTATTTAGTGATGTCACGTGTGAAAAAAATGTCCGAAATCAGCTGTTGAGCTGAACCGTGTGAGCAGAACGGGCAACGTGCTGACTGCACGTTCAGCTTCACTTGATTATCTTTATCAGTCGGAGCACCCCAACTGGCATGTACTGACAACTAAATTTCCAGGCGTCGATCGTACTTACCACAACTAACAGCTGGAAACAGTAATCTCCGTGCTTGTTCGCTGTACGTCCGACTGATATAAGAGATGCACTGCTGGAGACGACGCCTACTGGTCTTCGGTCTTTCTGTTTGAAGATGAAAGCGCCTTTCTGTCTGTGCAAGGCAGCAGCAGCAGCTCTAGAAGCCGAGATGCCAGAACTGAGTGAAACGATGATCGCTTTCTGTCTTGTGACAGGGGGACGCCTCGCTTCAATGCATTCGTTCGTCGTGAACCCATTAAGCTCATGGCTATGGTTAGTGATGTCTCTAGTTTCTTGAAGCTAAATTTTGTAGCCATGAGCTTATACTTCGAGATCTCGAACCGTTTAGTCGCAGATCACCCGAGTGACAGACGGACGGTCAGACAGAATTGCGCAACACCGCGGTCTACCGACGCAAGCTGTATTAGACGCAAGCGTAATCCCGTAGCTTACACACAGTGGTCCATAAAAACATGCCTCTCTATATTTGACTATAACTTTGGCTAATCTTAACCGATTTGTATTGTTTTTTGTCACTTTAATCGTGAATAAATAAATTCTACATCACATCTAGTGAAATTTGCCACATTACCTTTATTGTGTAAGCACCTCGTTTCGAGCATAGCGGTCATAAGCAATGTTTGCCTTAACAGTCGACTCAGGCCGATCGACGGCTTGATTCGCAGCAAATGTCGTCAGCAAGCAGTGAAACGTTTATGATGTCATTAGAAAGACGCAAGCTCTTTTTTACATTTACTTCTAGTTTTAGTGGTGCAAAAATTATTGAAATCTGCCAAGATTTGACGGACTTGCAGTCAAATATACTGAACGTTTCATGAAATACAACCAAAGTGGAGTTCTGTATTTCATCATATGGGGCGCGTAGATATGTCAGGTGAGAACATTTTCAGAAGACGAAATGTCTTAAATGTGTGTGCGAAATGCACAAAAGCAGTTGACCTAAGCATGTGCATGTGAAGAAAAGTAACCCATGCAGAGATAACAGCACAGCACCGATATTCATACTCAGGTCGAGTACGTTCAGAGTACACCTATGACTGTACGTTACCATGCGAAACGTGGAGAGTGGAACTAGCGATTGCTTCCGTGTGAGTGTTAAGACCTTTGAGGGCACTGTATACTTTTGTTGCTCGTGCTCTTGGCGAGAAAATTAGTGTCAATTTAAAAGGCTCTACTGTGCATTCTATTGCACTCCTTAGTTTAGTTTTATGAATTCTATGATCAAATAGACTTTGCGTGTTAGTAAACGTTACTCAGTTTATTGGCATGCAAAAGACAATAACAAATTATGTCAAAAAGGCCTTCATACGTATTCTCAGACGTCTTAACGTATGTAATCAAATCTGGCTAAGACAGCTATAACAAAAGAGTGAGACTCACAAGCTTTTTGATGGGGAGGAAATATGTCGCGAATGCTCTCTGCATAACAATAATCTACGCATCCATTACTTACACTCGTTAACTGTGCAGTACTCTGTAGTTATCTCGCTAAAAAGTAACAATCACTGTTAGAAACTAGATGTCAGTGTTGAAATAATAAAATAGCATGAATTCATTTGGACGTGCGTCTGTGCAGGTGATGTACGCGTTGGATCAGACTTTGTCCCAGTATGAAGCTCGAAGAGCCGCTGGCGTTCAGCTGTCATCATCAGCTCCTCTTCTGTCTATCGACGAGGGGCTTGTGCCTCTGCACACGGCTGACGACCTCGTACGACAGTACAACTGCGGTGATCTCAACTCTACGTTGTTCGCGTCCGTCGATTACCAGCCTCCAGTATCGTCCAGCAGGTCTCCGCCAGATGTCGCCATCACTCGCCAGATCAACGAATACTTTCGCAGCGAACTGATCGACAAACGGAACCGGCGGATGGCCGTGCGAATCGACCGTCTGCTGACCGATAGACCCGACTTGAGCTTCTTCTTCGCTTTCGGCGCAGGTATGCAACTCGCCCTGCACGGATAGGCCTAAACATTGCTTACCTCGTCTTAGATCTTAGTCCATCCATATGCCTGTCCCGCAACTTGTCAGTCAGTCATGGTGATGCTTGGTCGACCTCGATTTCTGTTTCTGCTAGGAATCCATTAGAGCTACATGTTATCACTGTTCTGTAGTCTTTCACTCGTTCATGCGTCGCACATGAGTGAACAAACGTGGTCGTCTTTTCTGCATGTCGCGTCAGTCTCAACCTGCTGTTTTCCACCGACATCGACAAATATAGCTTAGACTGTTTGATAGTCTATACAGCGTTGCTAATCTAGCTATTAACGAAAAGATAAAAACGATGTTGATATTATGCAGCTATAAAAAGTTTGTCTACACAATACAGTAATGCAAGTGCTGCTACATGCATCTGTTGTTATTATAGGTCATTTCCTTGGTAATGGGTCACTGATCGAACTGTTACAGAGACGTGGGTACGACATTCAGCACACACCACCTGGCGAACAGCTTGACAACCACAACCCGTGAGTCAAAAACGAAAATAATACATGTACTGCGTTATTGTGCGATATGATAAACGTATGCATCAGAATGACAACGTTCTCTTCTAGGTGCTTTCTTTGTGTTGTCTGGACGAAGGAAATGTAGCACTCTTTAGTTTCTAAAAATGAAACAAATGGCTACAGTAAGTGGCGCCATCTGGCGAATGAATAAGAGCAGTCGCCTGCTTGACAGACAGACAGACGGACTGACTGACGCTTACGCTACGGGATTACCGATTGCAGCCAGTCTGCATCGAATGCATTGGATGCGGACTAAAATGTCAACAAGCAGAAGTCTGGTCAAGTAGAAGAAAATAGTTTACAGATATAGGCCTACTTACATATAATACACATTTAGACGGCCTGGAGCCACGGTATCTTTCTGACTACAGCAAGAGCGTCGCTGTTTCCAACTGTCGCCCTCTCCGGTCGTCGTCATCCTCGCAGCTAGTGATCTGACGTACACGGCTGTCCACTGTTGGTGATCGTGCATTCCGGTTGCCGGATGCCGCCTCTGGAACAGTCTGCCACCCGACGTCTCCTCAGCTTCAACGCTGTCTGTTTTTCGAAACCACCTCAAAACTTATCTCTTTTCCCGATCATTTCCTTCCTAACTGTTTTCGGTTTCTAGTTCTGTACACCGTGTATAGTAGTGGTTTAGCAGTATTTGTACTTTAGGCCACTCTAAATAACTCTA
>Ga0126335_1000723_pt1 | contig 16755 bp, 13 predicted proteins | sample OlaspJWI45metaG_FD_108409 | JGI IMG/M metagenome (GOLD analysis project Ga0126335, IMG submission 108409) | Marine gutless worms symbiont microbial communities from Oahu, Hawaii - Olavius sp. 1 OAHU.JWI-45 metaG | ecosystem: Host-associated > Annelida > Digestive system > Unclassified | place... | reverse complement strand
TGATGATGATGATGATGATGATGATATGTTGATTTCTGTGTGCATGTGTGTAGCTGATTGAAGCGGACCTTCGCAATCTGATGTTTGGCGACTACATGAACCCTGATCTGGACCCCGATGAACGTGTCTACGAGGAAGTCACGTCAGTCGAGGCAATGTATCAGGTTGCCGAGCTGTGTCTGATGGATTACAACAACCAGAGCAAGAATCGCATGAACCTTGTCATATTTGGGTCAGTATAGCATGCACACTAATGCGGTTGTGTTTGGGCTGCATCGAGTATTCGATACTGCATCGAATGAAATCGATTCGGCCCACTGGCATAGACAAGGGGGGCCCAGGGGGCTCAGGACCCCCCAATGGCCGGCAAAAAAGAATTTTTTTGTTAAAGTAGAGGGACTTTCAAGTTAATTTTGAGGCCAAAAATGCTCTAAAACTCACCTACGAGCACCTTTAGTTTGTCTGTCACTTGCTTGTATCAAATATTGGCTACACAGATCGAGGTACTGTTCGGGATGAGTACTTCTGGAGGTTCAAGGAACATTGTGTTAGAAAGGGGTCTTGATGTTTCCCTTCAGTGAAGGAGAGTGGGGGTAAACTCACCACAGCCGGGTAGTAGTACTCGTATTTGACTGTCCCATGGAGGGCTGAAGGCTGAATTGACCTCATTGGCTTGTTACGTACTTAGACTGTTTACCCGCCCACATAAGGCTGGCGAGCCATCCAAGTACTGAGCGGGCCTGACGTTTATAAACTTCATTTATCAACACCAAATCTCTAACCAGCCGTTTGTTGCATGTAGGTACGTGTTGGAGCACTTGTCACGGATCAGCCGAGTGATGCGTATCGCTGGCGGAAATGCTCTGCTTGTCGGTGTCGGCGGCAGTGGTCGTCAGTCTCTAACACGTCTCGCTGCTTTCATGTCCGGCTTGAATGTCTTCCAGCCGGAGATCTCCAAGAATTACGGCAAGAACGAGTTTCGGGAAGACATAAAGATGGTGTTGAAGATGACTGGCTTGAGCAACAAGAAGACGGCATTCCTCATCACCGATTCGCAGATCAAAGAAGAGTCGTTTCTGGAAGACGTCGACGCTTTGCTCAACTCGGGGGAGGTTCCAAACTTGTTTGCAACAGAAGAGAAGGCGGAGATGATGGAAGTAAGTTGTTACACTGCACCGTTTTCAGTTTGTTACTTGACAGGTTATTATTATTTTACTTACTTATTATTCAATGTATGGTTTGTAAAGAATAATAATGAGATTTATCACAGATGATATTAAAATGAATTGCTAGTCAGCTGAATCAGTCTTGTGTATTTCATACTTCCCAATTCTCAGCCCTTGCCATGAAATTCATGCAACAGCCTCCGTGCATGTTACCCCCCCACCTTTGACACTTAGAGATTTTTGATCAAACTTGCATATTTCCGTGATATTTTTTCACTTTAATTCCTTTTGACCTATATGTAAAAACTTGTTGGGCTAAATTCATGATTTCCAGGTTTGACAATGTCACCAGATAAGGCAATTGATTACAGGTGAGGATTGAAAGTGAAACTACTTATGAGTAGTCTATGCAGTCAGAAATAAATTTGTCAAAAATTTTTATAATCAGAGAGTTCTTGTTAATGTTATCATTGCAGAGGTAGTCACATGTTTTTTCTACGACACAGCATATTTGTATGTGTTCCGTGATACATTGTGTATTACTGACATCTGTAGGGAGTCCTGGCACATGCTAAGGCAGCCACGAAGAATGCCGAGTTGACTCCACTTGCAATCTATGCATACTTTGTGAGTCGTTGTCGCGAGAACCTTCACATCATCATTGCGTTTAGTCCGATTGGCAGCGCGTTCCGCAACCGTCTGCGACAGTACCCATCTCTCATCAACTGCTGTACCATTGACTGGTTTCAGGTTCGTCTCTGTTACAGTTATGTTGCTGCAGTGAGCCACATATTTCTCAGTGAAATGGTGTTTAAAGTGTTAAAATTAGTATGCTCTTTCTGCAGAATTGAATTACCAAGATCAGAGGAGTGAATGTGAAATTCAGTCTTCAGAAACGTGATTTGTTTTTTCAGGTCTGCATGCCTATGTGCATGTGCTGTAATGGCCTGCATGCCAGATGTATAATGTGCTTGCTGTAGATTTTCTGGTTTACTTTATAGAGATTATTTATATTTGTGAATTGGAGACTTGTAAATGAGGAATGTTTTACCTATTTTTCTCAGATTTTGCAACTGAGAAGTACCATACTTATCCCCAATCCAAACATTTTTGACATTTATGTTGTTGTATACTGCAACTGCCTTTATCGAGTTAATTTCGTTGAACCGACAACTACAGGTGTGAATGACCATGTGTTAGCAGGGCAGGTGTATTCTTTATTTTGCGTTAACTCTGAGCTTTCTGGTGATCACCTAATGTGACAAGCTTGCAATGTAGTTTCCTTGTCAAACATGCTGACTGTGAATGCTTTTGCTGGTGGTGTTCAACTTAGCCGTGGCCAGAAGATGCACTGGAAAGAGTTGCATACAAGTTCCTGGAGGATGTCGACATGGAGCCGGAAGAGAAAACTTCGACTGTTAACATGTGCAAGTATTTCCACACCAATGCCGCCCAGCTGTCCAGCAGGTGTGTTGATATTGTTTGATCATTAGTGTGGTGTGCCACTTCCCTTAAAGTCCAGCTGATGAAATCTCTTGTCTGGTCAATTTTCCTCTGTATGATAGACTATTGGATGATAAAAAATTTGGATAGGAACAGAATCAACAGCTTGGAAGTGTGGGAATGGCATCAGATGAGTCATTCCTGGAGGACAAAGTCAGGAGTTAAAAAACAACTTACTAATAATGTCACCAAGCTGAAGTTATAATATTTTGGAAGCATGGTGAGAGGAAGTGCCAGCGAGCTATCATTGTGCATACTAGAAAGAGCAGTGGATGGCACACGATACCAAGGAGCCCCGCGGATGTGCTGGATTAACAACGTGCTGGTGTAGAGTGGCAAGACGTATATGGAACTGAAAGAGTTGCCACAAGACAGGATCACATGGAAGAGATTGTCACGGGATTTCTCAGCATCAGCAGTTGAACTTTCGTCATGAAGATGGCACACCTTTGGAGTGACTGTGGCACTAGGTAGGCTTGATATGCTACAGTCAGCTCTGAGGCCTGCTGCTATAGCTGGCCCAGTGTGCTGCCCCTGGTATGTGTGGCGAGTTATATGTATGAGTAGGTGTTGCACGGCTACTGTCACTATATTCTAGTGACAGTGCATGTGTATGTGTAATTAGTAATTGAGAGGCTTTGTATCTGTATATTTAAAGTGTCCAGCTCATAGTCACAGGTTTCTCTGAGACCTTTCCCCACCTGTGCAGAGATTTTCCAACCAGCCCTAGCCACATCGTATACTACACGCCTACCTACCTAGCTAGGCAGTGCAACATAGCGGGCATCAGGCTGGTGGCCTACACAGTGAGGTATCTTCATCTGTTATCCTGCAGCTGGCACCCATTACAAGCTCAGGTGCCACTAAACCTGAGTGTAATGGCCTGTTACAGTTTATTGAGGACACAGGCGGACCCTCTGTACCTGTCCGAGAATTAATTCTCACGGCATGCCCGCAAAGCCTAGCCTACGTAAAAACCACGTGCTTTGGCTGGGACTGAACTCCTGCCCAATGCGTGGTCAGTGAGCTAGACTAGCAGGTACTGTGGCTCAGTCAGTGCATTTATGCATTAGAGCTCTTCGCCACTGGGACTGGCGTCATGAAGATGGCAGACCAAGATAGAGCCACTGCCTGTGTGCGATTTTAGCCTACCATCCTGCTTCAGGATGTTGCAGATCATAATCGCTGAACATAGAGACTTGTAATCTTGCAGGTAGAGACCCATTAGCCAACCCTGATGACAAACCAAAAACTAGGTCACCCTGACCTACTTGAGCCAGCTGAGCATCACTGCCTCCAGTGGCTTGTTACAATAATTCTCTTGTGACTGTTCAATACAGATTCCTGTTCGTGCTTGGTCGTTACACCTACATCACTCCGACGTCCTATCTGGAGCTGATCTCCTCGTTCAAAACGCTTATTACCCAGAAGCAGCTGTTGACAATGGAGTCCAAACAGAGATATGTAACTGGTCTAGAGAAGCTGGCATTTGCTGCTTCGGCGGTATATATTGTTTTCACTGTTACGGTATCTTCGCTGTAGCCTGAAATGCACACTAGAGTCAAGTGTATTTTCTTTCTGTGCTGTTGGGTTCTTAACTGATTATAATTTTCAGCATACTGTTTAAAGATGATGATGTCACAAATGCTCAGTATGGTGTATTTAGAGGATGAGTACGTTTGGATGAATGGATAGGAAGACGATGTTGTCCTTGAAATTTATCATATTTATTAACATGATTTGTTTCTATTTGTTTGTTAAGTTCCATTGGTTTTTGTCAATATTTTTTTAAACTTATTGTTGTTGATAACCGGTATTGCCAGATTAGCGATAAAAATAAAAAGGGGATTCTATGTGATGGATAAGGTGATAATTTTTGCTTATAATGATAGAATGTGGCATATTCCATGAAACTGTGCTGCAACATTAACTAGCAGAATTTTAACTTATCATTTTTATATCTTTTTCTATTTGTAGTTTTTGCTGTTTTTATTGTCACAGTATATTTTATGCAATAGGCTAAGATGGCTGCCTGTCTCAGATAACGAGTAAACAAACATTATTACTTACAGCACAGTCGTATATCAAGTTGAGTAGTTCTATCTCTTTATTTTGGCTTTTTGCTCGGATAGATGAGAATGCAGATGCTAACCAGATCAGCTTTGAGAATCTCTGAGAGAACTAGAGATGACAGCCTTGGCAGCCTTGAACCACCTAGATGAACATCCAATATGATTTGGCAGCTTTGATGGTGCTAGGGCTACATGAAGCAGCTCCGAATTGATCTCTCTGGAGGCTGATGGCTTCGTAGAACATCTCGTGCAGCCTATTGCGACCGGTGATCTCATAGCATGGTGTGTGTCACATGGCTTTACACGGTTTTGCTGTGCAAACACGGCTGAATGGATCGAGATCCCGTTCATGGTGAAGACTCTTGGGGACCGAAGGAACATGCTGTTAGATGTGAATCCCGGTTCTCTCCGTGGATTTGATACGGCTTTCACCAAACTACTTTAGCTGCGTGTCAGATGAAGTCATATACTGTGTGATGTATCGTGTGTGGTCAGGTTGCCGACATGCAGATAGAGTTGGAGCAGTTACAGCCGCAGCTTGTTGTCGCGGCAGCCGAGAACGAAAAGATGCTGGTTGTCATCGAGCGAGAGTCAAAGGACGTCGCGACCAAGAGTGAGAAGGTGCGTGGTGAAGAAGCCATCGCCAACGAGCAGGCTGCTGCATCGCAAGCCCTCAAGGAGGAATGTGAAGCTGACCTCGCTGAGGCCATCCCGGCCCTGAATGCTGCTCTTTCTGCGCTCGACACCCTCAAGGTTATATGCTTGCTTGCTACATTGCTGTTGTAAAGGTTAACAGTCAACTCGACCCAGAGGCACACCTCACCCTGAAATTAACCTTAAGCCCTAACCTTAAACTTCACACTAATCATAACTCGTATCTGTTGTCCTATTTCTAACCCAAACTTTAATCCTAACCCCAGCTGTAACCCTAACCCTTGTGAAGGAGTTTACTTGGGGATGTTTTGACCCAGAGACAAGTTAACTGCCACCCTTTGTAAATACTATATGCAGTCTTGTGCCTGTAGCCACTGTCACTCAGGAAGCAAAAGTCTGCCACATGATTAGAGTACAGAAGCTCTGTACACACAGTTTCAGAAGCTGATTGGACGGCGACAAGAAATGGAAGAAGTGGAAAGAATTACAGTAAAAGATGTGACCAGTAAGACTCTGGCAGAGTGCACAATAATAGCAAGAAATGGGAAGAGAACTCGTACGTCATTGCATGGTCTTTGACCTTCATCAACGAAGATGGAACGATGACAATGACAACTAGTGCATTGCCGTATTAGTGCAATGCTTCTATGCCTTGAAAGTGTTCTTTTGTCGGTAGGTTTATTGTGATGTGGTTTAATTAATTAATTAATTTATTTATTTTATTTATTATGAAATTCGTACAACTAGGTACACAGATAAAAACACGATGTGAAAAAAGAAAATATACAAAAAATACCCAAAATGTACATTATGAAGTACATAAAAACCATATCATAAAATCAACATCTGACTCGCTAAATAGTGAAATCTGACCTTTGTGAAACTTTTCACTTAACAGTTCTTTAATTAGATTTATTTTGTCAAGGTCAGGAGCGATAACTGAATTCCAGAATACAGTCCAGGCTAACCTTTTGTTGACACGGGGAATGTCGTTAGGTGACATACCGTAATAATTACAGCAAAACTGGACATTAGCGCCGATTGGAGAATGCATCCTCATACCATAGATACCATTACGAGAAACGGATTGGACCACACTATTGCAGCTATTTAGACATTTCATAATGAATGACTCACAACGACAGATCAGTTCCTCTCTAACAGGAAGGAAGTCACAAACTGGAGATATCAGCCTCGAGTGTGTATTGTATGGGAGTGACAATTTGCGTCGCAACCCCTTTCTCCAGGCCACACAAATATTTTCTATTGAGTTGTGTGATAAATTCCAAATAACACTACCATAAAAATCACAACAGTAATGCCTCAGCAATTTCAATTTCACCAGTGGGTCACATGATCTGAAATAACAAAGAATTGTTAATGTTCCCACATAAAGAGTTCCTCCTAGCCAGAATGTCATCTTTATCATCTAACTGTACAGAAATTATATGACCTAAATGCAGGTATTCATTAACTACTGCAATCTCTTTACCATCTATGCAAAATGTTAAACCCTCAAGACAACGAGCAAGTTTTTTTTACCACAGTCTGTAGAAGCAGATTTAGCAGCATTAAAACTAACACAAAACTCACGACCGTACTCTTCACAAAATCGGAGCATATAACGCATTGCAGATGAGGTCGGAGCCAACAGTGTAATGTCATCAGCATAAGCTAATGCACCAACAAAAGTGTTCCAAACCCAGCATCAAATTTTCGACTGTTTTAGTCTCACGAGTAGGCCGTCTATGTAGATACAAAAAAGAACTGGGCTTAAAATACCTCCCTGTTTAACTCCATTGCATATGCCGAAAGACTGACTAAAAGCGCCATTTCAAATAATACAAGCCGTACTGTTCGTATACATGTTCAACAAAAGCCTTAAGTGAATTGCAGGTATTTTACGCTTCAGCAACACACGAAAAAGTTTACAAAAATCAACACGATCGAACGCTTTCGTGGCATCCAAGAAGGTACAAAACGCAGCCCCATTGTCAACAGTGTAGTACGCAAGTGTTTCTTTAAGGACTAACTCTGGAGTAACTCTGGAGAAACTAAGCAAAGCTGAAAGGGCTTACTACTGTTATAATGATCAAACGACTGGTAATAGCGATATGTGATGCAGTAATTTATTGGACTGAAGCTGTTGAGACTTTCTAAGCTAAAGTGCATGATTGAGAAAGTAATTAATTACATTGCTGCAAGTTGCTATAGTGGTCATGTCTGCTGTTATGCATGCAGCCGTCCGATATTGCCGTGGTGAAAGCAATGAAAAATCCTCCCTCCGGAGTGAAGCTTGTCATGGAGTCGGTCTGTGTCATGAAAGGAATTCAGCCAGAGAGAGTCAACGATCCCGCTGGAACTGGGAAGAAGGTACTGTCACTAAACGTGATGTCCACCGACTTTTTAGTGCATAGCATCACATGGAAGTTCAAAAAAGTTGAAAAGTTGATTTATTATGCATGCCTGTATCTTAGTTCGTTTTGTATGCTGTAGTAAAGTAGTAAAATGCACTGGCATAGCGGAGATGTGCAGTTGGTGGCGATGTGGGAGTCTTAGAAATTTTTCATGATGAACAGAGGTGTAAACTCTGTGATACTGCTGTTTTTACCCATTGAATGTGGCCTCAATCTTATGCATGGCGTACACTACAAGTGACGTTAGTTTCGGAAATGTAGAGAAAGTCAAAAATGGAGAAAGTTTTATTGCAGATTATGATCGATTTCCACTGTTCCTTGACGTAATTATACTAGTGAAAAATCAGTCCGTTGCTAGTCAGCTAGTGCATCATAGTAGTGCTAAATTTGTTTGCAGTAAGTATTTCTTAGTCAACATAAAATGTAAATGACATATGTTGCTGGTCATTTGGAGTGGTTGCCTTGTTAGATTCTGGATTACTGGGCACCATCTCAGAAACTGCTCGGTGACATGAACTTTCTGAGATCGCTGAGGGAATATGACAAAGACAATATTCCGGTAATTGTGTACAGCATCAATTGTCTACAGTATTGGCTGTTTGTTGTTTATTGTCTCTCTTTAATTTGTCACCTTTAATGATGTGAAACTACTGTTTGGGCATTAGGAATGACATCAGGCAATGATATAAACAGTCTCACTATGGCAGTGGTTTACAGTCAACTCCACCTCAAGTCAGCTTGTCCCCATGTCAAGTCATCCCCCAGGCTTACCTAACCCTAAGCCCCAGTCATAACCCTAACGCTGACCCTAACCTTAACTCTGACGATTCTATTGATAACTACAATATTTTGGATGCAGGTTTTGCTATGCTGTAAAAGAGACGACGACTTTTTGGTTAGTTTGGAAAACAGTGTCAACTGCAAATGCAACCACATACTAAACGACCTGTGATTGGTCTGTGAGAGTTCCAGTGTCGTGTCTTGTGCCATCTTGCCATATGCTGTTTCTCGGGGTCACTGATCTCTGTATAGAAATCGGCCACTAAAGCATCTGGACAAATAAATATTCTGTTGTGTGGTCAGGACAAGCTAAGTGTGTGTATCTATGGTATTCTCTCGGTAGTTGTTTTTAGCTCAGCTGGCTACAGCTCAACTGAGCTTATCGTTACAGTGGCTCGCTGAGCATCTGTGTGACTGTTAACCAAGGTGTTGGAAATCATAATCACTGGATGGAGAGACTTGTAATCTTGCATGCGGAGACCAACTGGCGAACTTTTATCAGTGATCACAGCCCAAAACTATGTCACCCTGACTTACTTGTGCCAGCTGAGCATCACTACCCATGGGAGATTTGTTGTTTTTTCTTATGTATTTAGTTACACGGCTGCTTAGTGGAAGAAATCTTTGGTGTGTTACCTGACAATATACTGTTTATGCGTGTGCAGCCTGCCTACATGGCAAAGATCCGTAAAGAGTATACAACTAATCCGGAATTTGATCCGACGAAGGTTGCAAAGGCATCATCGGCTGCCGAGGGCTTGTGCAAGTGGGTTTTGGCAATGGAGATATATGATCGAGTCGTGAAGGTCGTAGCTCCTAAGAAAGTGAAGTTAGCGCAGGCGGAGTCGGATCTTGCGATAACAATGGAGCAGTTGAACAAGAAACGTGCAGAGCTCAAAGAAATTGAGGACAGGCTGGCGGCATTGCAGGAAAAGTTCCAGAATATGGTCGACGAGAAGAACAAGCTGGAGTATCAGGTAGTCTTTGTTTTTGTGTGTCAGAAATGTTGTTTTGCTTATTTATGTTTATATGATTTTTGCAGCAGTCAGCATGCACTTGTTTGACTGGGGTTTGGTGCTTGGTAGCACTGTTGTGTTTATGAGCTGTATTTAAATTTATTTCCTTAATTTACTTATATTGTATCTAATCTTAAATGCTGCTTTTTTGCATTTTTTCGATGCTAGAAATGATCCACTTACTTAGCAAAGACTAACATTGTATGTCTGTTAAATTTAGCAGTAATATTGAATACATGTTGCTGTGCGTGTGTCTGTTCGTTAAAGGTTGATCTGTGTGCAAAGAAGCTTGAGCGTGCCGAGAAGCTGATAGGAGGTCTAGGTGGAGAGAAACAGCGATGGACAGAGGCGGCCGCCAATTTCCAAAAGATCTACGACAACCTGCTAGGCGACGTGCTTATAGCTGCTGCTTTCGTTGCATATCTTGGACCATTCACTTTGGCATTCAGAGAGCAGTGCATCATAGAATGGATGCAAGCTGTCACGGTACAACTTTTCTATCACTTCACTAGATAATAGAACATAACTTCAGTCTTGACAGCTGGATTGGATTTTGTCACACTGAGACCCTCGTGCTTAGAGGCAGTTGCTGTAACCAGAGTTTGCTTTTTCGATTGCGATTAATACTGCATTGCATTTAATTTGTAATATGTTGCATAATTTGGTATTACTGTACAGGCCAACCAGCTTCCATGCTCCTCGGACTTTTCCTTCACCAAGACGCTTGGCGAACCGATCAAAATTCAGGCATGGAACATTGCTGGTTTGCCACGAGACAGCTTCTCTGTGGATAATGGAGTCATCGTTGCCAATTCTCGGAGATGGTAAGTGGGAGATTTTGCAATGAGGAATTAATTTGAATTGTTTGTATTTTTATTTCATGTGATTGATTATATCGTCACCGTTTTGTCATTTTTGTTAGCTTTTTTGCAGCAGCATCGTAAGGCACTGGGTGGCCTAATATGTGTTGATGTGCTGTTAAGATACTACACACTTGCTGACTGTGATGCAGGCCACTGATGATAGACCCACAAGGCCAGGCAAATCGTTGGACAAAGAACATGGAGCGAGACAACCACATGTCCGTAATCAAACTGACGGATGCCGACTACACGCGACATCTTGAGAACTGCATCAGCTTCGGCAATCCACTTCTGCTAGAGAACGTCGGCGAAGAACTTGATCCTTCGCTAGAGCCGCTACTACTGAAACAGATTTTCAAACAGGGTGTGTTTGGAGAATATCTCGTCATGTTTACAAATCATAGATGCTGCCACTGTGATTTGTGCCAGTGGTTAGTGTAGAATTGCGCCTACTGGAGCCGCATCATGAATGCAGCCATGCTTTACCAAGATGCTGTCCACTAAAGAAGATGACTAGTGATTAGTGTACTGCATTGCATTGCTATGCAGTATGACCCGTGTTTAATCCCAGGCCAGGATGGAGTTGTATTTGCAGAAAATTTCACCTCAAGAGCTCACAGCCCACTCAGCTGTGATGGACAGACCGGGTTTTTGTCTTTGTCTGTACCTGAGGGAGACTCCAACTTTTGACTGCGAGCCAGAACCCTGGACTTCAAGTCCGCGCTCTGCTTTCCAGTTCTGATATGTAAGTGTATTTCTAAGACACAAAGAAGCAAGTGGCTGTGGTGTGCTGTGATCAGTTGACTCCTGGACAGAAAAGTTTTTGCTTGCCATTCAAGTTGTTCACAGCTGATGTCCTCAGTCCTTCACAAGTTAAGGACTACATATAGCACTGTAATGTCTTCTGATTTTTTAGACCCATTTATTACCGTATGTGCTGATATGCTATAAAGGAACCATTAACTTGCATACTGTAGCTACTAAGTATAAATGTGCTCCAACATGTTGCTGTTTTATTCAGGTGGTGTCGAAATGATTCGTCTTGGTGAAGCCATCATCGAGTACAGCAAAGATTTTCGGTTTTATATTACGACAAAGCTGCGCAACCCTCACTACTTGCCTGAAGTTGCCACGAAAGTCTCGCTACTAAACTTCATGATCACTCCAGAGGGACTTGAAGATCAGCTTCTGGGCATTGTTGTTGCAAAAGAAAGGTCTGTTTGTGAATCTTACAATGGTTTGCTCACAGTTGTGACGCTACTCTGAAAATTTGGAGGTGATTGCTGCAGCCGTTCCCGAGTTATAAGTGAACAGACACAAAGGAAATTATTATACGAGCGATAAATAATTTAGATAATTTAGTCGATTTTCATTTTTAACTTGTACTGTTAAACATGACACGACTTGGTGCTTTTGTGACTGCTTAGTCTGCAGGTTTTTATTTATTGTATGGTATTAACTTATTTCTGTCCATACTTTTGATATAAACTTTGAATATGTCGTCACACCATGGGAGACTCCGTTCCACCTGCCAATGAGTCCTAATTTTGCTTTTGAAAAAATGAGAACTTCCAGAATAGAAAGCGCAGTTTTTTGCTAGCTTTAACCACAATTAAAACTTTGAAATTTTAGTTATAATGTAATATATATGTGTGTAATTTGAATGCATGAGTACAGGCCTGAACTGGAAGAGGAGCGTCAGATGTTGATTGTGACAAGTGCCAATAACAAGCGTCAACTGAAGGAAATTGAGGACAAAATCCTCTATACATTGTCAGCATCAGAAGGCAACATTCTTGAAAATGAGTCCGCAATCCAGATTCTTGACTCATCAAAGATCTTGTCCGATGAAATTGCCAAGAAACAAAAGGTACAGTAAGTCGTTCTGCACTGCAGCCGAAAATTTTTTGCAACGTTTAACGTGTTATTTGTGTTTAGACTGTAGATTTCAAAAATAATCATGATAAGGTATTTAACGTGCATTGCAAAAATATTTGAATGCTTTCAGCCAATGGTGCTTGCAGTGCATCTTTGGGATGCCACATGCATGACTGGTGCTTCAAACCTGGCTGTTTGTACAAAAGTGAACAAACCACTTATCACTACCACATCACTATTGAGTTGACCGGTGACCCATCACAGGATTATACCTGTGCTCTTCAAGCCTCCATCAGTTGGTTAACGTAGGACTGGCAATGCCAAAGTTGTCATGAAGGACCTACCGGAGAGGGATTTTCACAGTCTGGCTTGAACCAGGTAATACCGGATACCGGATAGTGTCGTAAGTACTGTGAGACACATTGGCAATTGAGTTTAGTCGACTTACTCGACTACACTTCTACACTGTCTGAGTAAGCACTCAGTAGTTTGGGGACAGTACTAGTTTGACTTGGACATCCAGACTGCTGTGTGGGTGGAGTCACAAGTAGCATCTTTGAGCTTGTGATGTCCTGGTTCAAATCCAGGGTGCAGCAAAGGAGTCAACTCACTCTCTTCTGATAATAATAAGTAAGTAAACTTGTCCGGTTTCATTATTCTGTTTTTTTAACTGTCAAGAGCCGGAACCGGAACTGGATGGTGAAAAGTGTCCGGATATCCAGCTAGAACCAAATACTAGCAGATAACCAGTGCATCCCTAGTTGTCTTCTCTATCAATCCTGGCTATGGGCAATTAAGGGAGATCTCATTGGTCTTTTATCCACCTGGAGACTTGCACAGAAACTGGCACCGTGTTGTGGAAACAAGCATGTTCCTGGAGAAGCTCACCATCTGACAATAATTCAAAAGCTAGTGATTCGCTGAAAAGCATTGTGCATCGTTTTCTACTATGCGGCATCAAAATAAAAAAGTTTCCATAAAATTGTAATGATAATATAGTTTGTTGCTAATGTTGATGTCAGATTGCTGAAGAGACAGAGAAAAAGATAGATGAGTCACGTCAAGGATATCGTCCGATTGCGAAGCACTCGAGCATCTTGTTTTTCTCCATTTCCGATCTGCCAAACATCGACCCAATGTATCAGTACTCGTTAACATGGTTCATCAATCTCTACATTGTCTCCATCCAAGAGAGGTAAGATTTCAACATGACTGTTCACTTATAACTAGTGCAGTATCACCTGTTGATATCATTGCTGCACCGATGACGACATTGAGGCCATTGCTTTTATTATTATTCTTGATTTTCCAAATGGCAGCACATGATTACATAAAAATACGTACAAAATACACATAATTACGTAGAAATCTAAAAACTACACATACAATGCAAATATACAATGGCGATGAAAGGAACTTACAACATATTGCTACTATCGCTATGGTATACTTTGAATGGCTAGGATCATTCACAATTAGCAATTTAGCAGTGTACTTTAAGTCATAGAAACTGTGTGAAAGGGGAAGGGAGAGGGGGAGTTAACAACTTAACATATACAATATTCCTCAGCCTCCTCGTCCTATGATCGCGTAATCAGCAAGGACCGTACGGGCTAGCCATGAATGTTTTCCATTTGTTTCTGGCTTCCTTCATCATCATTGATCTTTTGATAAGTGACCAGTGACCACACTATGGCATACTTTTTTTGTAAAATCATGTTTCAGTAACGTGAATGTTGCTCAATGGTGAACTTGCTGCTGCTTCTAGCAACAAGTCGCGGATACTGAAACGTCGAATCAGATACATCCGAGAACATTTTCAGTATAGCCTCTACGAAAACGTTTGCCGATGTCTCTTGGCAAAGCACAAACTTGCTTTTTCCTTCCTGCTGTCAGTTAAGATTGCAATGTAAGTGAGCGTACAACCGCAGTCGTTGGCTAGCCGTGCTTCAGATGCTGCAGTGCTTGGCTTTGTGCCAGTCTGTTGTACCTGTGCTTCATCGTGCATGGTTGTCTGTACTACTCGCGTTTATTGCATCATGTTTTGCTGTAATTACATTAGAGGTGTCGTTGCATGGGTGTATTCACTGTGCTTGCTTATACATAGGTTTTTGCTTTGAGGTGCTTATTTGTGACGTTTAAATACTGAAATTATTGACACAACTGTCCACGCCAAAATTTAACCTGTAATCCGGAATATCTAGTAAATGGTGCGAGATAGGATGTAAGTGTGTATTATTTACTAGTGAGAAGACACATAGCAACCTGTCAGTTGGTATCACAATCAGTGAAGTGCATTTTGTCCTTTTCTCGGTGTGTTTCGCGTGAAGTGGTAGGTTTTGGGGATGAGTAAAGTTAGACCCATACTGTCTGCAACAAAAATGTAGCACAAGACTTTAGTTTTAGCAATATATATATAATTATTTTTCCGTTTGCACAGTAATTTTTTACACCATGATTTTGGAGACTCTAGGACGCTAGTTTACTCACATAGTTGATCGTGCTTGCAGCTGTGTAATTACTGCGTGTTTGTTGTTCTGTTGCTGAGCTACTGATGCTGTTTATTTAGCAACAAATCCAAGATTCTCGACCGACGACTGCGTAACCTGTCGAACCATTTCACGTACAGCCTCTACTGCAATGTCTGTCGTTCACTTTTTGAGAAGCACAAACTCCTCTTCTCCATTGTTCTCGCTTATAAGATTCTGAAGTGAGTGGTAATTCTTGCACGTAAGGTGGTTTGTAGGTTGGTTCTTTTGCTACAGGAGTTTAATGAAAGCAGTAGAACGTTGGTTTGTTATTATTTCGTTTTTTCTATATTGCATTTTCCGTTCGTCCCAAGATTGTTTCTACGTCCTGACTTAAAATTAAAATTTGCAGAAAGTTGTGATTGTGTCCACATGATATTGGAATGAAATCAGTCATGAATAATGCAGTAATTTAACAGCAACAGCACATTTATATTTTGTTTGAAAAGAAGAGGCCTTTTATAAATCTTCTGATACATCGTTAGCATATTATTAGTTTTACTAAAGCTATGCTGTCGCATTATTACTTCATGCTTATCTTTGACTAACTGTTATTGCTTACTGGTTAGTGGTGTCTGTGCATCAGCTAATGCTTTTATTAACACATCTCAAATTGGAGCGAGTTCAAGAGAGTTTCAGAGAATGTGAGCGAGTTCAAGTGTGTGCGAGCCAACAGGTGGACGAGCGAGAATGAATGAGTGCAAAGGACTTTTAATGAGCGCGAATAAGTGCTAGTGAATGTGAGTGAGTGCTGTCGAGTGCAAGATAGTGCCATTAAACCGACGGGCGAGCGAGTGTGAGAGTGTGAACGAGTTGTAGCGAGTTTGCATGAGGCTGGACGTGGCAATACAACTGTAATTGCCACTGTTTCTAGTTTCTTTTTATTTCAGCTGGCCACATCTCCATGCTCGTTGGACAGACTTTTGTCATTCTTTGAATTTTGTTTTACAGTCACATCTTCGACACTAATCAAAATATTTTCACAAAACTTGGTAGCTATGTAGCGAATGGAATCATTTGAGGATTTGCATGAAGGAAGCGAATGAAAACTGAATGGTTTTTTGCACTACTGGGCGAGTAAGTTCAAGAGAAAGTGAGTTTGATCGAGTGCAAGCCAAAGGGCAGGCAAACGAGTGACAGCGAGTGTAGGCGAGCTCTGGCGAGTACAAGATAGTGCAAGCCAACGGACGGGTTAGCCAATGTGGGCGGGCGAGCCAGTGTGAGCAAGTGTAGAGAATGTGAGCGAGTCATAGCGAGTTTGAGTGTAGCGCGAGGCTGCATGTAGCAATACATCTGCCACATTTTCTAGTTAAAATTGAGTTTAAACACAAATATTGACTGAAAAACTCTTCTAAGTTTTCAGTTAGTTTGGACTGATGTTGAGATTACTAACGAATACTTGTATTTTGTTAGCGGTGTTGATGATTTGCACTTTGTGCAGATTTGTTGTATTCAGTAATCGTTTGCTGTTGCAGGACATTCCACGTTTTGTTGTTCCAGTACATGACTCTTAATTACATGCATTTCAGTAGTGACTGCTCTGTCTAGTTTGAATGTTGTTTTTGTCAAACAAAGACCATCAAGGTCTTTTTATTATTTCACACTTCTCTCTGTTAGAATATTATCTGTTGTAGTTAGAGATTATATGTAAACTAAGTATACAACCATGAAACAACAGTGATAGCCAAACCTTTGTGTCACAGATCTGTGAGGTGGCAATGTTATCTGGGTCTCAGTTGCTTTTTTTTCAAGCACATGAGAAAGAATGCTTTGCTGAAGAAAACAAGGATTTAGATTATTTCATTTCTCTTCAGTGTTACAGCATTAAATATAGTCTGTCACTGTTGTTAGCTATAGCATATCAAAGCTAATAATATA
>Ga0126335_1000722_pt1 | contig 16762 bp, 12 predicted proteins | sample OlaspJWI45metaG_FD_108409 | JGI IMG/M metagenome (GOLD analysis project Ga0126335, IMG submission 108409) | Marine gutless worms symbiont microbial communities from Oahu, Hawaii - Olavius sp. 1 OAHU.JWI-45 metaG | ecosystem: Host-associated > Annelida > Digestive system > Unclassified | place... | reverse complement strand
TTTGTTTATTGGTGTGTAGGAGATATTTTACCATTGCTAAGTTAATATTTCAAGTGCTGCCTAAGTGTAGTTAGTTAAGTGTGACAACCACACTTCGTTATGTGTCGTCGTTACAGAAATGTCCAATACGGGAGACCTGCTAGCATCTTGCACCAGAAGTCAATCAGAATAATTTTATAGGACGAATGTTGTTCTTAGACTCTTACTAACAACACAAAAATACAAAAAAACAGGGAACAGTCACAATTCTGTTATGACAGATATGAAATACTGAATACAACTAGTTAACAGCCAATACAGGACTAAAATCTTTCACAATATAATTCTTCCTATATCACACTGGCTACTGTTTAAAATGACTACAGAGTTAAACATAGTAGTATTAAAACTCGGCAGACTCGTGTCTAGTAGAATTTTAGTAACACTGTCTCGACGTTTATACTAAAAAACAATTTAAGATATTTATTATAACACATCATGCGGAAATCTGTGATAATACGATATGTCATACACTGTGTCCGGCAAAACGTAAACCGGAGACAATATTAGGCAGAAATGTCAAATCTTAACGTTCTGTCTTTGCCTTTAGACTTAATCAGTTCTAATGAAACACATGCATCACATGACGGATGCGTCGTAGCAGCAGATGTGCATCAATGTCGCCGCGCACGTACTTCTCGTGTGCCTGCTTTATGCGGTGATCTACAGCGTCGTACTTGGCGCGGCGCTTAGACGGTGTGCATCCATGATGCAGCTGTGCAAGCGTTGTGCTCACCGTGCCTTCTTCCCGTTTAATGTGAGCGATGAACATGTACATATTAGGATGTTCACCACGAACAACACGATTAAACCGCGCGTGCCAAGATTCGACATAGTTGTTCGTGCGCATCCATGAGTCGACATTGTACTGATTCCACAGTGCAACAGGAAACATGCCATAAAGCCATGTACTGCGAAAATATTGATGGAAAGCCACAACAGCATCGTTGTCGGCATACTCAGTGTGGAGTCTTCCCCCCGTTTCTGGCACACAAGAAACAGGTAGAAATGCCACCGCCATGTGCGACTGAACGTGGATTCTGAATTCATTGTCGGTTTTGTACAGACCGGACAGCCCTAGATCTTGCACGCGGTGCCATAAAGCCGAACAGAAGTGAAAAAAGCATCCTATTTGGCACGCTTGTGCAAAATGCTGGCGTAGGGCTTCTATAGAACCTGCCTCAAAGTCAGTAACTATGTACTGGGGGTCCCATATCAAGCCCAACTTCGAAATTGCCCTACGTAAAATTTCAAAGAAATCGTAGTAGGTTGTGCGCTGCTTGTTTGCCAGCAAAGCATAAACTAACGGGACAACTTGACTGTCTACAATGATGGGCATGCTTTGAACGTGCCGTCCAAATATATGCTGGTCGCTGCCGACAGAGTGCGTAGGTTGTCGTCGGTGGCGAATATGACCATGTCTGCATCACCTGGCAAAAGTAGTCGGCGTCCGTCGACGGTCATGGCCCAGTTGCCGGTAGAGAGAGGGTCAGATGCACCCAAGCGGGAAGTGTCTCTCCAGAGTAAGAGTTTCAGACCCCCCAACAACCCTCATACTTTTCACAGTTGTGAGACTGTGCGTACAGGTTTTTGAAGATATGTGTAAGAAGTCTGCGAGTGGAGTGAGCAGAAAAATTTTGACTGCCATTTTACACTGTAAAATGACCGTCTGAAGACTGTTCGCACTCTGGCTTGTAAATGTAACCCGTATGTGGACCGCGTATGGCGCACGTTAAAAAGTGAGGGATCAGTTGACCTCGTGGTCCATGCCGACAGTATCAGTAAAAAACATGGGGAATTTCACATCCATGTCACACTATGGCTGTCTTGCATTTTGGCATCGTAGTATTAGTAGAAGAGGGCCTTGTTATGACTACAAAGATGTCTGTATGTACGTCTGTCTGTCTGTCTGTCGACAAATCGACATTAGACAGTTTAACACATTTGTTTGAGGCAACCCCTAAAATCAGAATCATATATGCATTATCATGACTCATGAGTGCAACAGGCAGTGTGGCAGTCAGCACCCCACAAATCCAATTTAATCATGATCTTTGGTGACTCTAGATGTGGTCTGCAGTGGTCTGTGGTGCCCTGCAGTATTTAGGCAGACCCTTCTGCTACAACCAGTTTGTAGCACTGCCCATTGTCCATTCCGATCTTTTCAATGAAACCACTTTAACATTGTGTAAACAAATTCAATATTTGTAAATCCAGATTGGCCAGTTATGACATTGTTGTGCAGACAGTGCACTGAGTGCAATTATTTATTTTTTAAATACTGACAAAATCTTACAATGCTTTGAACTGGTCAACAGCTACCCACCATACTCTTGTTTTTGATCTACTACATTTTCATATATCATGTAACAAGAACGTGTTTCATGCCGGGAAATGCACAGGTTGGCGGGTCGATTGGGTGGTGTGGCAAGTGAGTTGGTGCCAGTGCAGTCGGTTGTCATTTTGTTACAAACATCACTATACCGCTCTTAACCCCAGTAGTGTACTGACTTAACCCTAACTGTTTTCCAGTTCTGTTTTATTATACTGCACACTTATTTATGTGCATTGTTGCAAGCCACCTGTTTGTAACCTAGGGTCTGCCATTCTGATAGGTCAAATACTGTAACAAAATGTGTACACACTACAGTTCTGTATTTGTTGCAGGGACAGCAGTTAATGTTCAGTTTTTGAAGATGGACAGTGCCTATCAAGGTATTAACATGTGCTTGTTACTCAAAGTTCTTTGAAGGCTGGTAGAATTTTGCCAAGTTTTTAATAAGGTAAGCATATGATGTAACTAGTTGATGATCAAGATGTCATGAATGATGTATTAAGCCACTTAGACCCACTGCATCAACTTGACGATGGACAAATTTCACCATTGTGATCAATGATCCTGTAGTATAGTGTATGTGTGTCTATCTATCTGTCTGTCGGTCATGCAGGCTCATTCGCTAGATGGTGTCACTTCAATGTGGCCATTACTACACTACATAGTAGACACTTGTTTTGGCATTAGTCATGGTGGAGGTTAGCAACTTAGCATAGTGGATCTTTGCAGGTGTACAGCTAATTCTGTTCAGATTATCAGATTAGTCATTTTAAAATTTAAGCTAAACATGGTTCGATTAAGTGTGGAAATGGAGCTGTCACAGCTTATGAAATGTGTGAAATGGAACAGATATTGATGACCTGCTAGTATGTGGTTCATGTCTGATGAACTTTCCTCTTGGCAACATCGTTAATTTCGTCCAGCACAAGAAATTTGATTGTGCCGATGTGTTCAGTGCTGGTAAGTGGAAACTGTGTCAATTTGAACGTTAATCTTTGTTCACTCTACCACTAGACATTTATTTTAGATAAACAGAGCATACTCAATGCTGGGTTTGATTAATAGAAATTTTATATATTTAACAGAGGAGACATTTGTTGCACTATATAAAGTTTAGTTTGATGTCATTTAGAATATGCTAACTCAGTATGAAATCTACATAGACAAGGTCTAATTAAAGATATAGAAAAGATCCAGATGAGAGCAACTAAGTTGGTCTTAACTGTTAAGCATTTAACATATATAAAAAGGCTTCTGCAATTGAAATTGTCAACATTGAAATACAGATGTTCAAGAGGTGATATGATTGAAGTTTTTAAAATATTAACAGGCAAATATGACACTAATGTTACCTTCAGTTTTGAAAAACATCAAGATTGTAGAACCAGGGGGCATAATTTAAAGCTAGCCAACCATAGATGTCATTTTGAAAGGAAATATTTCTTCTGTACACGAATAATAAATACTTGGAACAGTTTGCCAGAATCTGTCATGTCTGCTGCTAATACTACTGACTCCTTTAAGAATAAGCTAGACAAGTTCTGGAGCAATCAAGATCTTATTTATAACTCTAAGGCTGAATTAACTGGAATAGGAAATAGAAGTTTCATTAATAATTTAGATTAATAATGTACAATTTGTACAAAAGTTTGGAGGGCATAAACTTCATTTGCTTTGCTTTGGTCTTTGTTTCAGTCTTTGACTTTTGTATATGTAAAAGTGACAGTTATACAGCTGCTATTTTTGACATCATTATTGAAGAATTCAATGTTCATTATGCCGAAGGTAACAGATGCACACACACTTACATATGTACATACTTATACAAAATACAAAAGTGTAGCTTATGTATTTATGTACAAAAATTGAATTTTTAACCAATACTGAGATGATATGTATATGACTGACAGGTTATATACAAACATTTTATTGTTTGGATACATTTCCTAGATCAATTGAATATTCGTAATATGCTTACCAATGATTAATGCAGACATATTGTGTGTGTTGCTGATAGGCCTTGTTTGCCAGTCTTGTCCACAGCAGTTTGGTACTCCATGGAGCTTGATGAAACACGCACAAAATGTTCATGCACTAAAGATATATTTAGAAACTGGACCATTTTCGACAGGCATAGGTGAAGTCAGCTGTTACCCAGACCAGAAGTCTGCACCATCAATAGCAAGCAATAATGCTGGCTTTTTTTCCAGCGAATCCGATAAAGAAGTGCTTTCCTACACACCTCAGCAGTCTGTAGATTTGAATGGAGTTCTTACAGTGATGCTGAATAATTCTCTATCCAATGTACTTCCGGCCAACAATACAGATTCCACCACACAGGACCAGTTTAGTAATTCTGAAATAGCACAGCCGTCAGTTTGCAGGAACCTGTCAGAGAATTTCGAAAATATGCCGCCCGCAGAATGTACTGCACAGAAAAAGTCCTCATCTTCGGATAATGAGAGAGCAGAGATATCGAAGGTTTTGGCCTTACAATCAGCAGGTACTGAATCATGCATGGAAGACACAGAGAACATATCTGGTAATTCAGCAGTCCTGGAGAAATGCTGCAGTTCTGTGCTTCCCAAAAAGCGCAAGAGGCACATGGAAATTAAGCATGGAAGTAGTCGAAAACGAGCGTCAGTCGTTTCGAGTGGACCAACAAGTATATACATTGATCTGGAGCCAGGAGCCGAAGGTCATTCATTTCAAGCGTCTCTGTCACACGATGCCCTACAAGATCCAGTTGCTGTTCTAGAGTCGGAGTCTTCCCAATTGCCACGCCCAAGTGTCCGCCGACATTCGGTCATTATTCAGCCGGGTATGACATTTTCTATACCAGTATCACATGAGTCTGTTTCACTGGCACCATCATTCAGCTATCCCATTGTTGCAGAGTATGTGACGGCACATGATACCAGTTCGCATGAACAGAAACTAACTGCGGAATGGCCGCTGCAAGCCAGCAGCAATATCTCAGATGCTGAAACTTTGACATACCAGCCAGTCGAAGAGCTGACCACCAGCAAACAGAAAAACGACGTAGATGAAAGTTCACATGATGAGCATACTGGCGAGGACAGCCAAGGCAAAAGTCTCGACCACAAAAGACGAAAGTATCCAACGTCTCGTCCTTTCAAATGTGACCAGTGTGACAACGCTTTCAACCAACGCATTCACTTGAAGAAGCACCAGAGTAAGCACACCGGTAGGTACCATTGTTTCTGTTACTGAGATTTTGATGTTTTGTGTGGTATTTTGTGCTTAGTAGGTTTGTTAACTTAAGTAGCCCCAGTGCGGCAGCTGTTAAGCTTGAAAATAGAGCCAGAACATAACATGACCGTTACAACTAGCATAAGTATTGTGACTTGTAAGAGAGCAAGAATAAAGAATTGTTTTCAAAGCCTTATTGTTGAGTATAAGGAAAATTATCATGCCATTTGACATATACATATCTCACGTGGTGTGTGTTATCTAGGAACATGTCCGAAGAATAATGCAGCCTTGTACATCAGTACAAATGCTGTATCTGTTAAGCATGTTTTGACAGCCAAGACAAAGTAGACTAAACCCATAAATGCTGACCAGCTACAACAACAGTAGTGCTTATAGATGCAAATTTGTCAGAAGTGAGCCAGTCATATGTACTTTTCTGCTGTGATGATTGTAGGCGTGAAACCGTTCAAATGTGACCAGTGTGATTATTCCACTGTGGAGCGCAGTCATCTTAAAGTTCACATTCGAGTCCATACAGGTTGCACAGCTTGAGAGAATATATGTTGTTGTGCTTTTTAGACTAGTTCATCTGCTGTGTGCCTATGTTCTCATGATATCACCATAGATCCAGATCGTCAGTCATCGTTGTCGTCAGAGCTTTTGGCATCTTAGTTGGGCTGTAGCGCCTGTGTGAGCGCCAACAGCGAGGCTCACAGCACGAGGGAACTGTAGCATGCTGTATGCACCACTGTCGAATCTTTACATGCACGCCTTGATGCACGATTCATTCGTTCAGTTGGCCTTAAGTTTAGGACTCAGTGTTACACCGTCCCATTTGATCAATGCCATCTTTGACGTACTGTTTATGTCGATGCCAAAGTGTCATCTGTCATTGTCCAGCCCGCCATTTCCCGGTCCTGCAAATTCAGCTATCCCTTACTGTTATCGTGTAATGTCTTGCTGTAATGAGTTAATGGCTGCCATGTGTCAATATCATTTAGAGCCCCGAGCCATAGCTGTAAGCTTCTATGGCTGGCTGATGACCGTCTAAAGCTGGCTAGCCATGGCTTGTGGTGGCTATCCGTTGTTATGGCTGTTTTTTTGGTCAAATGGATACCGATTATTTTACGACTACAACAATAAATAGCAGTGCTCTTATTAGTCAATAGCTATTAGTGCATGTTTAAGCTTTATTTCACTAAAATTAAACTGGGCCTGACTCACTTTGGTAATTCGGTGGATACCAAATACCAGATAGCGAGCAAATGACAATAGATTACCTTGAATAGTGGTTTTATTTCGTATAGCAGCCAAAGGCTGGATTGGTACACACAATGTTCAATATACATCCAATAGAATAGGCCTATACTTGGCATGCATAAAGCCTACGGCTAGCTACGGCTGGTGATGGCTAAATATTTCTATTGCTGACTACGGCTTAGACTCTATGGCAGCTTATGGTGGCAGCTCGGGACTAATATCATTGTCAACACAGTGCAAATTAGTTCATCAAAACTCGATCGCATTGAACTTTTTTTATTTCGCTGAAATCTGTTGTGCATAGGTGCATTAAAACTTGGTATGCCTACAAATTATGTCTGAAATCTAACTAACATAATTTTAACCTTACACTGAACTGCATTAACAGAAAATGCTGTTGAACTGTTGAATTTATCACTTACTTGTACTTCTGAATACTGTGCACTGAATGTTAGTAAGAACTAAATAAGTTATGCAGACAACTTATGTGGCACTGCAGGCAACACAAGCCACCTCAAAAGCACTCGCATCAGAAGTGTGCTGGCATTAGTGATATTACTAGCACAGAATACTACTCATGGCTGTGTTTTTCAGGTGAAAAGCCTTACAAGTGCACTTATTGTGAGTATGCAACAGCACAGAATAGTACTCTGAAGATCCATCTACGACGCCATCATCATGACCCAGCAAGCACAGGGTCCACAGACACAGCTGCATATGTTTGCAGCAAATGCGGACTGCAGTTTGAACAGCGTGATACATATCAGTGTCATGATGCTGAGCAACACACCAGCAGCAGTAGCCCTGTGCCGCCTAGTGAATCTGTGAGCAGTGAACATCATCACACTGCTGCTAGCAATGATGACCACACTGATAAACATAGTTGATACATTGCATGTCTTGTGACACACATCACTTGATATAGATGTTATAGATGCATAATACTGTTCATGAATTGACATCATACACACATCTACAACTTGCACTTATTCTTCTCATTTGAATCAAAACGCCAATGCCGAGTGGTAGATGACTAGGCCCAAATGCTCCCAGTCTACTGTGTCTCGAGTTACATGGAAAGTGTGCAAAGTGACAAAGTATTAATGGCCAATGTAGATCTAATTCGACTATAATACACCATAAATCTTTAACTGTTAAGGGCTGCAGGTAGCATCCCAATTTGCCCTAGATGTTTTTTTACCTTATCTCCTATAGTGTCAACAAATAGAAGGTAAGGTGAAAAGGTATTGTTGAAACTATAGAACATACTTTTCATTAAAACACGAATGTTGTAAAGAGTTACAGCATTTCATATGGTGATTTTTTTGTTTTTAATATGTTGTTGCTGTTATAACAAACTGTTTGCTTGAATTGCTAAAATGCAAAACATCTAATGACATCAGCGTTTTTCAGTCAACCTGTATACTTATATGCCAACTATGCATGTTCTGTTTCAGTTTGTGAGTTTGTATAGGTTGCTCTGTTATAGATGCATAATATTGTTGCATTTTTTGTACAGAGTGGGTCATTAAAAAACTGCCCCCTTAGACATTTCAATTGTCGTTCCCTTACACAGACCACTTTTTGATGAAAATTGACAGCTAAGCATCATTGTTTCCAGTACATTATAGATTTTGGCTCTCTTGAAATCTCAGGTCCAGGGTTTGCTGCATTATTGGACAGGCAAAGGGATTCAGAGTACAGTGGGGTCTCTGTGTTCTATGACCACTGTTTAAATTGAGGTTGGAGATTCTGTGGTTCAGTTTAGGAGAGGCAAGCAGATGCAAAAGTAAGAAAAGAAAGTACACTGGGACACAGTCAGTGATGGGTATGGCTAAAGGAAATGTTAGCTTCAATAACCGATAATCTGCTAATTCAATAGCTAAACTGCTAGAGCAATTAGCGGAAGTTAACGATAACCGCTAACCACTACCTTTTTATATAAATTGATAAATCTTCAGTTGTGGTTTAGTTTTTTGGCTGTAAAACCCTTATAATAGACACAGAGGTGAAATTTTAAAATTTTCAGCTTAGAAAACCACTTTCCAACTAGGTACAAGATCGTAGTTATGATGGTCAGTATAATCTAAACTTTTTAAAATTCTTACACATAAGATAAACTAATCCATTCATTATGGCTTGTCCTCCTAAAGTTAGCAGAACAAAATTTAGTGGAAGCTAATTGGTCCATTACCGGTTGTCAGAGTTAGCAGAACCACTAATACGCTAATCCGGTTCCGCTAATGAAAATGTTAGCTTTGCTAATTAGTGGTTAGCAGAACTGTGCCTACCACTGGATAGAATGCAATTAACTGCTATTTAAAATAAGTTAATAAACATAGCAATCATGCAATACTACACAACCTTATCACTGTGGACAGTAATGTTATATGATGGTGGAACAACTTATGCATTTCACAAAACAGTAATCAATGACAGGAACAATATATCGTCCTCTTAAAGCACTGCTGTAGTCAAGCCTTCATGTACTCTGGACCTGGTAGTGGCTGCAGAATGATGCATTTCGTGTGATGGTAACTGCTAATGTCATCCACTCATCCTTCACTGGACATCTACATTGCAAACAACAATGTACAGGTCATTCACTGTGATTGTAACAAAAAGGAACATATAACAGCTTACACAATAGGATGCTTGTAGCCATAAAAGCACAGCTTAATGACGCACCAACAGATAGTTCTGGGTTCATCTAATGTTCTGAGTTCTCTTCCTGTGCAATACAAAAACTTAAGAGAATGCCCCTAACACAACGTATAAATGTACAACAGAAAACTGCCTAGCAAGAGTTTCATCAAAACTGATTTTGGGGTCAACTTGTTGCCACCTACATTAGAGTCTATGCTAGAAGCATTTTAAAGGTTCACACCTGACAATGAACATTAGTAAAACTTACCACAATCGTATAATCCAGGAGGTTGATAATGACACCATAATGTATTACCATCATGCCACGCACTGCTTTCTGTCTTCTGTCTTCAGAGTCTGAAACCGACAGAAACAACCAAACCTTGCACCAATACATAATTATAAAAGAATTACTGATTCAATGACAACAGTTACAATACAAATTTCACTAACAGCAATATGACTGTTACATTACATGTACTTGAGACGTTTTGCAATACTGTCAATCATGCAACTGATAATAATTCAACACATCAATAATTTCTTCTTTTCAAGCAGTAGTGCACACGTGGCTAGTTAGAAAAACACAAAGGGATATAAACTACATCTACTAAACTTAAAATTATTGTATGATCGTGCATGAGTGACTATTGACTAAAAACGTTTCAGTGATATATTAACAATCCAGCATGGGATAAGAGAAAAAACAGCGATGTTAAAAAGTTTTACAGTAAATTAACGTGAAACAAAAGTAGCATAATGAGAGTGACCAACAGGGAACATGAACATGAAATAATGGTGAATAAGATCGTACCTGAGCATGAGATTATGAGAGGACTAGATGACTGTAGTTGAGAATCAATGATAGCACTGTGTCAGATGATATGAGAATGTCACGTTATGAATGACGATGCTGAAAACTGTTACGGAGACAAGTGTGACATGCTGTATGATGCGATATCAGTGGAGATGAGGTACACTTAATACTGCAGTATTGATAACCAGATTTCATTCAATTTAGTCAATTCAACATGCTCTGTAGCAGCTTTTTCAAAGAACTGTGTTTCATTTGTCAACCTAATAAACAAAACTTCTACGTCAAATTATGCATACCATCAAAATCTGATATTATGCAGAAAAAACTAACCAAACTATTTTTTCTGAATGTGGGGGTGCAAATTTCTCAACAATTTTGATGCACACGTAACTGTATGGATTACATAATGCAGAATTTCTGACAATGCACTAAAAATCATTCAAGTTGGCAGTAAATGCTGACGAGAAATAATTGCGGACTTTATTCTCAACATGGATGCTTATATACTAAGCCATATATGGTACCACATTTATTGCTGTCAAAATTTGGAATATGCAAAAGAGGATCATTTTTTAAATTATATTGCAACTGCAGAGTAGGCTGGTATTAACCACCTTTTTATGGTTCACACTGTAGTCATATAATTCACTACAATGCTCTGACTCTGATTTCTTCTCCCAGATCAGTGAAACACAACAAACACCAAAAATTGCATGTTTATTTTTTAATCAATTTAATACCAGGCACAGCCCGAGCTCGGTCGGAGGCCCGGCCGGCTCGCGACCATAGTAAACTCGCCTGTGTGTGCGAGCGTGCATACTGTGTGACGAGCTGTAGGTTTCTGCTGACTAGTGGGGAATTTATAAAAGTAACGGCAGTGTGTCACGAAAATGCGTCACGAAAAAGTTTAACGAAATTACCACAAAAATCGATGCTGCGCAAGTTTGCGAAGGCCTTTGAAGCTGAAATTTGGACACGCATTCGTCGTCAGTATTTGACGTCTTTTGCTGGTCTCCATTTAGAAAATGAGCCAGAATTGACAGAGTTAGATGCTGCCGAAGGTCGGCGAAATCGACTGTCCAGGCGGATTCGACAATCTGAATCTGCAAATCTACCTTGGTCTTGGGCTCATCGACAAACGGCCTACACTCGCTTCTATTGCCACGAAAGATAATGATATCGACTCTCTCCGCTAGCTCTAAATTCGTTATGAATCACAATCATTTTCAGGTCATTGCTGAGACTGGGCCGGCCGGCCAGCTCCACTATGACGCCATGGCAAATGGCGACCACCTCTTCCGTCCAGAAGACAAAGATGAATTGGACTTTTCGGAACCTGCAATGCTCTTTTATGCCCAAGAGTCAACCACCTGAATGACACGGAATACAACCATAGCCTTCCACCATATTCCAGCGCGTTGATTCATGTGTCCTCTCATCTCTAAATCACTTCGAATGAGCTCCGCTCTCCGGGCAAGCGCCCAGAGTTTAGGTTCCCTAATGGGTTATATTAATGTTCTAAATAACAGACTTATGCCAGCTCCCTAAACATGAATACAATGTTAAGTTTTCCAAAACACCAGAAATGACCATTCAAAATGCAAGTTACCTTTCTATGAACAGTATTTTTTTAAGACAACTGTGTAATATGTACAATTGTACATAAGAACTGCTTACAAAGTATACAGCAGTGCACTGAGACCCTATGACTGCGAGGTTGTAATCTGACATACAATAGCAGTAGATCTGTGAAAATAATAAAAGCACTTCAGGGCCACATTTCATACTAAACCAACAAATGGATGGGCAGTCAGATTGATAAGACTTAAATATTTAACAGTTATCCTAAGAACAAGATGCAGACAATGTACAGGTCAAACTAATAAAAAAAGAACAGTTCGGGGCCAAAATGCAAAACAGTGATCTTGGATCGAGAATGCATTGCCATGATGTCCATGATGGCTCATTCTTGACCATATCAGATTATGAAAAATGATAAATGCCGACAAGTAAACAAACACAACAAATGTCAGTGACAATGAACACTCCGAGTTCACATATCAACTTAACTAAGCAACAGTTCATTACAGTCATGAGTGCAAGACTTATGCCACTTACATTAGCCATCGCGAAAATACAATGCATGACATGACTATTTCAGCATCTTCTCTTGCCGACTACGCTTTGTCTCCTCCTGTTGGATACACTGCTGAACCAGCATTACTGCCTGTTCAACGCCACCTGGTGGCCCAGATATTGTGGCAATTCGGTTTCTTGTTCCTGGTGCAAAGACACCTTTCTTGGATATCTGAATCGTTGTGGAAGTCATACGCTGAATTTCGACAATAGCTCGACCACCATGACCGAGCACTGCTCCCACAATGTTCTCGCCAATCTGCAGCTCCTTAGTCTGACTTCCAGATGATCCTTCAACTATTACATTGTCTCTGCTGCCATACTGACTCATTCCCGTTCCAAGTCCAAACGAGTTCTGGTTCATCATAGCACCAGCTCCATTCGGAAACTGACCCAGGATATTCTTGTCCATGTTCTGCATTCCGCCACCAAGCATCACTGAACTGACAGGTGCCCTCTGACCATTAAGAACTCCTATGAGAAAGTCCAACGTGAGACCGCACTGCCCCAGACCAGCGCCAAACCCAAACCCAGCAAATCCGAACCCGGGACCTAACAAACCGTAGTTGGCCAGTGTGCACATTGCGGCAGCTATCTCATCACCTGCTTGGACTGAAAATCCACTGTTTCTCAGTGTTGACTTCAACGCTTCAACAGAATAAGAAGCCACTCCACTACCCATGTAATTGTAAGCACCACTATACATGATGGCATTGGAACCAGCATGTCCGAAGTTGCCACTCTGGCCACCACCTAATTCCACACTGGGAGTACCACCCACTGCAAATGGTGACCCAGTTGGGTTTGCATTTGCTACAGGACCTTTGAATTCAGAATAGCTGATATATGGGCAGCTACCACTTTGTGGGTCATTGACTATCACTTTGAACACCATCTCAAATGCTTGGCTAATCTGTGTCGCAGAACCTGAAGCATGCAACAAACAATATCTTATGACGTTAATGCGATGAAACTGCAGATTGCATCCGGGTAAAAAGCATGCCGGTACTTAGAACTGAATAATACCTACAGACATCTCCACCAGCCCTCGCCTACGTTTTACAGAGGGTCACAAAATGCAAAATTTTGCCCCGATTTTCGACCTCAATCGCATTCCGAGCACTCTATTTAAAAATGGGGCAAAAAATCAAAAATCTGAAACAATAGTGTATAGCATTTATGTCTGGGCTCTCACCTGCTGCAGACCCTGTGCAGCTTGGGCCCCCAACTGTTGAGATCCATTTCCCCAATTGGGGCCCCTAAAGTGCAACAATTGGAAAAAATGGCTACATCGCTCTAACTCAGCCGCATGTGGACAGATTGCATTCAAATTTCACAAGATGGTACTCTGTGGCTCCATAAAAGCTGCGGAATTGTCAAAACCAACTAAAGGTCGGATCCAAGATGGCAGACGACGCCCAAATTTTTAATATACGGACCCCGACATATCTGGAACGGCTAAAGCTAGAGACTTCAAATTTGGAGTGCGCATCCACTACAAGGAGTAATTTTGATGGCATGCAAAAACAAAGTCAAAGGGGGTGTGACCCAGTTTAGGTGACATAGATATAAATTTACATACCAATGTGAATATCTCTTGAATGGCTAAACCTACAGAGTTCAAATTTATCACACACACAGACTGTAAGGAGTGAAAAATAAGCAGTCCAAAAGTACGTCAAAATGGGACACAATCTAGGCCATAATTATCTACTTTAAAATTTTGGCATTTTTCTATATTTCTGTAATGACTACAGCTACAGACTTTAAATTTGGTGTGCCCATTGCCTTGATATAGTGAGTACTATCAACGTGTGCAAAACTAGGTCACAAGGGTCGAAAACTATGTCACATGGCTACATTTTATATTTGCGGATTGCTGTGAATAACTCTTGAAATGGGTAAAGCTACAGGCTTCTTACTTAGCATGTAAACAGACTGTAATGAGTAGAAAATAAGCAAAAAAAGTAGATCAAAGGGGACATAACATAGGTCACACGACCTACTTTAAAATTTTGCAAATTTTTCGTTTTCTTTGAAACATTTGAAGCTAGAAACTTCAAATTTTGTGTGCATACTCTCTAAAAAGTATACTATCTACAGTCCAGGCAGTAGTTGTTGATGCCTGCTGACAAGCATTCAGTCACTACGAATGATTGTCATGTTGTTGTGTTGCTACTGTGCTGGCATACTGCGATTTAGGACGCCGTGTGTTTTGGGATGCCCCGAGCCAGCAGCTGTAAGTGGCAATACATCTTAACTGCCACATTTTCTAGTTTAAATTAATTTCATTAACATTTTATACCAACAACCAAACATTAATTTTGTGCAATTCAGCTATAACAAATAACAGTACATTTCAATCTCAATACTCTGTATTGTGAGGGTAATCTTAATTTACTCAAATATCATCAAAATATGGTCTTGCAGTGTTGTGTATTAGTTAAAAAAATAACATTCAAAAATAATTAAAGCATTAAGCACACATGAAACATTTTGGCTGAACACTCAATCATAACTGAAGTTTGCCATGATAGAATGCAAATATCATTCGCTTTCCAACTTTCGCAGTCACCTCAACACTCATTGCGTTGCTTTACTCTTGCCGTGCCTGATAAGCGACGTTAGTCATTAGACTATCTGCATATACTACAGCATAGTCCGAAAATGTCCACATCTTTGTTCTACTGTAGTTTTAACAAATGTTGACCGATTTTGACAATATTTTGCATACAGTACACTGAAGAAAGTTGCAATATTTATTCATTTGTCCACCTCACCTACATACTGTTGCCACTGTACCTTGGGAAATACATGAACTGCGCAATAGTGACTCTAGCATCAAAAGTTATACATTATCGTAGCACATACGAAAAATTATCCAGTTTTTCTGCACAGAAGAGTCCTAGTATTACAGCAAGCGTTCAAAATGTTCTCCCTTTTTATCTACTCAGGCCTGAAGTCTCTTACGCCATTCATCAATGGCATCATCCACAATGCTTTGTGAGAAGCCACTCTAAAATGTCAACCAAACATTTCTACTAAAGAGCGAGAATGAAAGCCAAACTTAAAAAGTATTGCCAACAGAATTGCCAATACAAAAGCAACCAGGATAAAACCTGCTATTGTGACAACCCGTTCTACAAGCACTGCATCTGTTGACTTTTGTGAAATCTGAACAAAGGCACCGGTATCATCTTTGATTTGCTTAATGTAGCAACCGCCTTTGCCAATAATCATACCGATCGTTGCATTGGGAATGACTACTTTTACCTGCACACCAAATAACAAGCAAGAAATTACAATTACATACGAACACATAGGCACAAGCACAGCTTTTTAAGGCCCTTGGCATGGCACAATCTGGGTCAGCTATAGCTACTGAAAATATCCATCATTCAATCACACGTGGCAAAAAATCACTAAATGCTGCTTCCACTGCCACTATAAAAACAATACCATATGTTATGCACTAAACCCTAATCCACATTCACCTTAACCTTAAATCATTATTATTTATAATCACTACTGCACTACACTACTACTACTACTACCATCATGCTGTCCCGATAACCATATATATACCTTCAAAAATGATGCCATGGACAAATATAGTACAAAACTGAGCTAAATGTTGCATATTCATAGCATAATTCCTTGCAAGCCATTAGTAGTACTCTCAGTTAAATTCTCACGCAGCAGTTAATATGACTACTACCAAATATGTGCTCACACTCACTGTTAAATCACCAAGACACAAGACTACTCAAGCACGAAATTACTACGAAAATAACCTGCAGCTCTTCAATGCCTATCTTTGACGTATCAATGCGGCTACGTATCTTGTCCCATATAACATCGTGTGCTTCACGAACACAAGCTGCAGGTCCAGATATTAAACACACACGGTCTGCAGTACCTGCAAAACAAAACGTACCAGCATGATGCTAACATGGCCATAGTACAAGCATACCGTAATCAAACTGTATCTTTTATATCTCCTTCTATATATATAAGGCGCTTTGTGTGACTGTTAAAAACTCGGAAACGGGTAAGGCGATTGTCTCCAAATTTTCAGGGTAGCTCCAGGGTGCCCCGGGGATTGTTTGTAGGCAGAAAAGTTGGGGGTCGTGAGTCAAACAATTTACACTTTTTGGGGGTGAGGAAGGTTGATGGGATTGTTGGGAGTAGGGGGGTTGGTGAGGTGTGGGTAAGGGGTTGGGGTAGCAGGCTGATGGTGGGAGATGGTCAGAAAATTTACACTTTTTGGGCAGTGAGGAGGATTAACGGGGATGCTTGGGGTAGGGGTAGTG
>Ga0126335_1000721_pt1 | contig 16765 bp, 11 predicted proteins | sample OlaspJWI45metaG_FD_108409 | JGI IMG/M metagenome (GOLD analysis project Ga0126335, IMG submission 108409) | Marine gutless worms symbiont microbial communities from Oahu, Hawaii - Olavius sp. 1 OAHU.JWI-45 metaG | ecosystem: Host-associated > Annelida > Digestive system > Unclassified | place... | reverse complement strand
GGGTTGGGGGAGAGTGGATGGCGAGGGCGACTGGGCAGGCAGAGTCACTAGTATGTGAAAAAGAAATAACCTGGTGATTTGGATCTGGCATTTTGTTGAAAAGCATATTCTTGTTCTGAGTTTTCTAGGTGTCTTTTCTTGTTTTTTGTCTATTCCCGTTTTGGTGACTTTAAAAACAGTATTAGATGCAAGTGTTTAGGAGTTTAATTCACTTGTTGCTGAATTCCTTGTTAGGTAATGTAATATTGCAGTATGCAGTGGCTTTTGTTTGAATTGTTGATTGACCATGTGGATAGTCACAGAACCATTGTATTGCAGCTACAGTTTTTTTATTACGTTATGCGTGGACTAATGCTTGCAGCACTCGACTATCTTGCGCAAATTTATCGAAGTGATGAACCAGTATAACACGGCTCAAGTTGACTACCGCGAGGGCTGCAAGAAACGCCTTCAGAGGCAAATGGAAATCAGTATGTAAAAGTGTTGGGGTTTTTAGCATGTTTCTGAAGAGATTTGTTTTATTTTGTGATAGATTTTCTAGATTGTTATATTATCACTTTGTCATTTTGTTATATTTATTATTGCTGTGATTACTGTATTCATTATATTTACTTTTCCTTGCTTTTCTTTTTGCTTGTTTTGATTTTTTATTTACCTGATTTTTATTTTGTTCTACTATTTTATTTGTTTTTATACCTTTACATCATCAAGATGATTGACGAAAAAGCCATTATGTTGTTGGGTGTGCATGATTCTGTTCTTCTGTCTGTTTGTCGTGATGTCATGAAACTGCAGCGATGTTGACGAAATATTTGTACCAACTGATTACTGTGTAAACTTGTGGCAAGTGGTACGGACAGAGGCGTGTAAATATCTTTGATGTATCTAGTTTAATTTTGTTCGTTTACATACACATACGTACATCAGAAATTTTTAAAGTGTCCTAAGTAAAAACTTCAAGGACCACTAAAAAGAAAAATGTAGTCATGGAAATGATATAGAAAACAAAAAAGTTTCTCATGTCTGAACAATGTTTGTTTTGCTTGTTTGTGCTTTTTGAAGTACTGTCAGTTTGTATTATGTTTATATTTTAGTACAATGTTTTTCATATATGTGTGAGGGTCATATCATAAATAAGTTGCAAAATGGTGTCATTCCGCCATTTTTGTGAACATGAAAAATCTGAAATATATGTTTGTAGGAAATTTCATTAGCAACATTTGCTGAAATTTTTGTGAAGATAACTTTATGATTGTGACTTCAGCTGTACTTAGAACACAGTCAGTGAGAGCGGTATTTGTCTCAGTGGTATTATTCCACTACTACAGTCTGGACTGTATGTTAGGTGTTGTAAGTTGATAACACTGTAATTCCCACATGCAGTCACTCCCTGTGTCTGTAAAAGTGAATTATGACACGCTGTTTGCTATGGGATGATTTTGCTGGCAACTTCACTTTATGCAATGTTGATAAATTATGTCATTGTGATGGCAATCTTAACGAAACTTGCAGATGGTATTGGGAATGAAATTGCCTACAAAATGTACATTTCAGATTTTTTCACATTCAGAAGTATGACAGAATGACACCATTTTGTAACTTATTTATGATACGACCCTAATATGATTGCTGTTGTTCTAGTCATTATTTTTATTTTTATCTGTGATTGTCGTGCTTTGTCTTGCCTTGTACGAGTTTTTGTGTGCATGTCGTCAGTGAATTTTGCAGCACATAGCTGTAGGCATCTGAACTGTCATCACTTCAAGCTTGGCTGAAATGTAAGCACTCTGTTGCATGTATATGTTTTGCATGATATCATTTTTTAAAATTTATTTAGCTTCTGAATTCACTTATTGTATGATGGTAGGTCATCTTTAATGCTAACATTGAATACCTAATTAGCCATTCAGAATATGATAAAATGAACAGTTTACATTGTACAGCATAAAAAAACTGAGACATGTGAGGAAGAAGAAATAGTTGCAGCAACTGCAGGCAGTCAATCTATTGTTTGATCTCATTTTATTTTCAAGAACCTGACTTAACCTGACCCATAACTTAGTATTGTTTGCATAATCATTAAATTGTATGTTAATTGCAGTTAGTAGGCAAGCAATTTGCTTCTCACTATTGGTTGAGCAGTAGAAAGAATTCAGTCTGTGAAGAATTTAAATCTTTAAAGTTTCTTAAGTTTTTAGAATGTGGAAAATGGCCATTTTACGGTTATATATAATATGTGTGATTGAGTAAGTAAGTAAATAAGGGTTAATCTTTGTCGAAGCACATTAAACTGATTTTATTATGGCAGGCATATACACACATAATACCAGCGTGTATGTTAATAATCTTATTGCTTGGGACTATTGCAGCGGGCAGAGCTACGACGAATGATGAGCTTGAAAACATGCTGGAGTCAGGCAACCCAGCTATCTTCACGCAGGGTGTAAGTGGACAGAATTATATTATCTTTTTGCTGCATTTCATTATCTTCATTATTTCTACTTAGTTATAGCACTTTTGCTTTCACCTGGCAATGAAACAGAAGGATAAATGGAAAATAAATGAATAGTTTGAATTCTAGTAACACAGTAATGTTGTATTAGAATCAGTAATTGATGTCGATATGAGAAGTCTACATTGAAATTCGGAATACATCGTGATTCATGGTAAAAAAACGACAGTGCTGAGAGTGATTTTTGATGAAACTCGCATGGGCTCACTCGCTTGGGTCGTTTTGAAATACGCAACATAACGTGAGTTAGTTGTTGAGAAACTGAGAGGCTGTTCAGTTTCTGACAGCTGATAGACATCATTTCTAACGTTTGACATTGTTATGTATGTAGGCCTAACTAGTGGTTTTGCCCACCCAGCCGGGCATTATGTAGGCAGCCTCATCCTTACCTTTTGCCCGCCGAAGGCACCCACTGCTTGTACCCATGTGTGTGCATGTCGGCTCATCAGCACCAACACCTATCTCTGTTGCATCTGCACATTGTCCACCTGCCCTGTGCGTGTGCCTCTTGCCTGTCCAGTGCCCAGTACTCAGTCTGCCTGCAGTGGTGCATGGCTAGCCGGTGCCACAAGAAATGAAAAATGCCATTTTTCTGGCCCATACACGACCCATCTCGCTGAAAATTTTTTATGCACCTAAAACCCTCTCTGGGTCACCTTGGAGCTATCCTGAAAATTTGGAGAAAATCACCCTTCCCATTCCCAAGTTATAAGTGAACAAACATACGTGGTCTACATGTATACAGACATACGCACAAACAGAATAGACAAACGCATTCAGTGCAGATGACGTGAAAATTCATCCACGGAAATCCCTCACCTGTCTCGAATAGATTAACGTAGCAGCAGTGCACTGCACACTCGCCAGCCCCGTACTCGGCCACTCACTTGCCCCCATACGTCAATGCCTTTGGCTGACTGCATGCCAGCTAGCCAATAATCTGCATGCCTGTGTTATACACTGTTGTCATGCTTCTATAATCACATTGCCCAGCACAGCTAGGCTGCATGCATTGCTGCATAGTTTATATGGGCCCTGAAATTATTAATTATGAGCCATATTTGTTCCATATGGGCGATTAAAAATCAAATATGCCCATGACCTGACCACACTGAAAGGTTACCTGCATGGCAAGTTTTAAGTTTATCGGACAAACAATGTAAAATCGTATGGACAACAGACACACAGACTCTTGAATATATGTATAAGATATGAGTATTTATTTGTTTATTTATAGCTTTGTTTGTTGTGGCATATCTTTTCATTGCCGTGGTTGCTGGTTTTCTGTAAATAAGGTGCCATTCTTATGGTTTGAGTTGCCAAGAAAGTAACGTCCCACAGGCCAAACAAAGTAATGCCATCTTTAGTCTTCTCTGAAACTATCTGAGTAGTTCTGGGTGATGCAGTCAGAATTGGTGGCAGATCATTTCAAACATATGGTCCAGAGACTGAAACTGCATGGTCCATAGGTTACCATTCTTGTTTTAGGCACCAACAGATTGCTATTTGCTTTTGTCGTTGTCTTCAGATCATAACTGATACGCAGCAGGCCAAGCAGTCATTGAAGGACATTGAGGCAAGGCACAACGACATTATGAAACTGGAGAAGTCAATCAAAGAGCTACACGACATGTTCATGGACATGGCCATGCTCGTTGAAAGTCAGGTCTGGCGGCTTTGCAAAATGATATTTAATCTGTTGAAATTATTTTAATTGCATAACCTTCCGTGCTTTGCAACTAGAGACCTGCACGGGGACAGAAATTACACCCATCCCCACTCATCCCTGTAGGTTTCATTACCATCGCCATCTAGGTTCACTTCCTTTGCTGCTCATACCCGCAGAACTTGGATGAATACATAATTTCCATCCACACCCGCGTCCCTGCAGATTTTTTATCCATATACATTCAATTTCGATATGTTCAGCAGTTAATTAGATTAACAGACGTCAACTCAGATGCAACAAAAAAAGAAAAAATTAAGCTAATGTTGCTGCAAATCCATTAGGTCTAAAAATTAAACTAATAGTAGATATGGTCTACATCAGTGAAGCCAGAGCAGACATCCACGTCCTTGAACAGAGTGAATCCATAGGTTCACTACAGTTTGATCCTACAGTCTACAGAACAAAATTAGCCTAAAACGGTTGCTTTGTCAAACATTTTGTAAAAGAACGGTGTTTTGTTCATATTTCAAATAAGTCAAAGCCGTCGACTCAGCTGGCTCTGTCTGTCATCCAGAGTGTTTCCAGTGAGTGGCAGACGAGCAACACTCAGATGATGTACTAGCAACCAGCACACCCAACAGATTGCATGTAGCTTAAGCTCTACTTTGTGTTATCATGATAATTAAAGCACGAACTGAAGATTGGCATACATCACATGTTGCGACAGACAGGTCTATACAGCTACACCATAAAAGTCAAATACAACAACATTTCAGCAGGAATGCGGTAGAATTTTATTCCATCCTTGCGGAAATCCAGTGACATCAGTTTCCATTCCTGCTGGATTCCCGCAACATTAACTTCCATCCCTGCGGATTCCCGCAATCCACGTCCTCGTGCAGGTCTCTGTTTTAAACTGGCACTACTCCTCCAGATGTCATCTAATGTTAATAAGAACTTCTGGTTAACTATTATAAAGTTTACATGCTCTTTTGAACATGAAACTTTGTCATTACATTTAGCTACAAGTGACTGCAATTCATTTAATGTTATCAGCATTTCAGGCTTTACAAGAAACTATCAGCAAAGTATAAATAAGTAAAACTCTTTGACTTTTTAGTCATGTTTGTTGTGACATTGACACCAAAGCTCTGCTGTACATATAACTTAAGTTTAAAATGTTTGACATGTGTGCAACATTAACGTGAATTACTGTAAATGGTTGATGCTGTAGGGCGAGATGATTGATAGGATAGAACATAACGTGGAGAAGGCAGTGGACTATGTGGAAACTGCCGCAGCTGACACCAAGAAGGCAATGAAATATCAGAGTGCTGCTAGAAAGGTATGTTGTCCTGGCACTCAGATATGTGTAGTACCAGTACCAGCTTTGGCTGGGGGAAGGCGGGAAAGTCACCTCTGCCGGGTGGCAGGTAACACTGTGTGATCCCATTGGTAAGTGATTTCCTGTAGCGGTGTGGTGAAGTTTCACAAACTGCTGTACTCTTACCTTTACCTTTATCTTTAATGTTAGTGCTCATCACAGGGGAACTGAAGAATAAACAAAAACTTCTGAAACTTTAATTTGTTTGATCTTAGTGTCCAGGGGCCAAATTCACAAACAATTTTATGACATGTCGTACGACATTTTTCGTGGTGTGGCAATTGTATGACAAAATTGCTAACTTATAGAACAATTATAGTCTTATGACCTGTCTTCTGACAAAATGTTATGATCACCTCTTATATGTCTTATGACAACTAGTGGCACTGTAAATTGACAGAAAAACATTATTTACACGAAATACAATGCGGAAAATGCGTAATTGCATAGGCGCTGACATCATCGCATGAATCTGACGGTCCAAATAGTCATGTTTTCGGCCCACTGAAATTGTACTTTTGTCAATGTCAATCAACACAGTGCACGCCGAAGACATTTCACCCTACCTGCCAGACTGATTCACATAATTATTTTGGCTTCCCTGATTGGTTAATGCTGAATGACTGGGCTTGATTTGTGTTATAGATTAACACTTGCATTTAATTTTATATTTGCTTACATACTTAATAACTGAATATTTAAGTTGGCTGCTGTTTCCTATCCGCTGATGATCACAGTTGCTATTCTAGCTTTTTTTGGAAAAAGTATCACAAAATTTTATGAGTGCTTATGTGACAGTTTTTATGAATTGACCTGTGACGTGTCATATGATCATGTTACAGCATCATAACTTATGTCATAAGGTAATCAGATGACATATGTTAGGATAGGTTTTATGACATCATTTGTGAATTTTGCCCCAGAATAGTTGTGAAGTGCACTGGGGGGAGAGATTATAGTGTAGATTATTACTGTGTTTAAAAAGAGTTTGGTTATTATTTGAGTTTTAGTAATCATGAATATACATAGACGGGTGTGACACTCACATGTGTATCATGCTACTGCATTCAGCCTTGCATTGTTCAAGTTGTTCACCAGTCACTGTCCTGACAGGCACCTGTCTGATTACTGTAACCTGTTAAGACATTGGGCGACTTCACGTTCTGCTTAGTCATTTCACAAATCAAAAAGACTAAGCGGAAAGCTTAATCTGAGCCCTGAAATTTCGACTGTTCTGAACTTAGATTTAATTAAGACTAAGCTAAATCAAAAGTGGGTGTGGCAGACGAGATTTTACTGTTCATCTATTTCATTGTCTGATAGACGAAAACTTCGATTAAATTTGCTAATTGGTACTTATTTTGCCATAAAATATTGACTGTAATGAGTCATCAGTGACATATTATGGCGTAGTTTAACGAGCATTTTGTTCATGTTAACAGTGTTCGGCTAAAATAAGAATAAATAAAAAAGTGAAATTAGTTTCCGCTGAGCATTTCTAAATCATTAAACATTAAGGAAATTTGTCTATCTACATGCATTGCGAATTAAGGACTGACACTGCCTTGTTCAGATTTACTGATGAGTTTTCGCTGAACAAACCGCTCAGCGTCTAGATTAGTCAGAAGTTTTGACTGATCAAAGTGCTTAGTCAGAACTGAAAAACTGACTTCACTTTTTGATTAATTTTTGATTTATTCTGACATTCGGACTAAGCAAATGACTGAGCAAAAAGTGAAGTCACCTATTGTCATCTGTTGCATTTTGCCCATTATTATGCAGCAGTGCCTGACTGACTTCTGTATGACTAACTGAATGACAATCCAGTTGCAATAGTTTGCCAGCCCACCTGTTGTTCATTGTGTTTTTTCATTTAAGTTTACCATGTATTTAACTGCACGTCAGCTATGCTGCGAGCAGGTGTTGATTTTGCTGGCGTCTGTCTGTCTGCACAAAACTGGTGGTCAGAAATTGATGTAACTTGGTGGGAATATGTTGAACACTAGAAGTGATTGGAAGTTGGTGACATTTGACCTTGACCGTTGACCTTGGTATTTTTTTAATTCATGGACACTAAAAGAATTAAGCATCACCTAAAAACTATTTTATTCCTACAAGCTTTTACCTAATGTATTTTATGTTTTTTACATTTCCATAGTTTAAGATTTTAATTTTTACATTGTTAAGGGCTGGTCATTTTATATGTAAGTGTACTTTTATGAACTATGAACTATAAGGTCATAGGTTCAAGGTCATGGCAGCAAAAAGTGGTAAGGTAAGGTAAAGTGTGGATTTGTATAGCGCTATTATCACAAGTCTCTAATGGTAGCATGCAACTCAAAAACATCTGGTCGGAAATTGCTGGGGCTTGATAGGAATATCTGCTACGATAATACTCGAAGTAATTTGGAACTTTTGACATTTTGACCTTTGTCCTTGAGATATGTTTTTATATTTTTTAAATTCAAGCTCTTAAGTTCTGAATGCCTTAAACTAGCAGCTTCTTTTTCAGTGTGAAGTTAGATCGTTAGAATATCTAGGTTACATTTGAGTTTCAAGGTCTTGGGGTTAATCTCTGTGCACAGGTTTGTGCTCCCCTCGGACACAGTTTGACAAGTAGCAAATCATGTTTATAACCTGTGTCGGCTTATCATATTTTGTCTTTGAATGAGAAAGTTGTATTTTGAATTTTTAATCGATTGATGATGTGCTGTTTTGGTTGTTATAGAAAAAAATCATGATACTGATCTGTGTCACAATCCTCATCCTCGTGCTTGGTGGATCGGCGCTCGGCTTTTTTCTCTGAGATTTACCCATTCTTGTCATCATCCTGGTTTGGCATTGCTGTGGACTGGCAACATACGTCATTTTTTCTGTTCTTTACCTTCTCAGTATTGTAAATTATGGTCCTGCTTGTCGTGCTTCTACTAGTGGAGCTATTTATGTCTTGACTTTCTTTCCCCGTGTTTGGTTCTAGTTTTTGGTTGGTATAACAAACAAGCTCCAAGCATTGAGGTTCACAGTATTGCTGCTAGCGATGACGTATAGAGCAGCTGTGGCACCTGCCAGTATGAAACGTTTTTAGACCACTGCATATGGCTGGTGTTTTGGTTTTGGATGTTAGATGCTCTGTGGGGATAAGCTAGATCGTTGTCTGAACTGAAGTGAACGGAGAGCTTTGTTTGAGGTTGAGATTAGTTTCTGAACATTTTCTGGCATGTCGTGGCCAAGTTGTTGGCTGCCGACATTAGCCGGATCGTTGTTTGATGCTCAGTATGCACATAATGTAATAATAAATGTGATGTCGTAGCGTGAGCCAGTGCACCGCCGTTGTGATTTTCATTTTGCATTTCTTCTGTCAATTGTTTGTATCTGTCTGACGATAATTTGTTGACGTCACCAGGTGTGGTCTGGTTCAGCAGTGGGCATGTTTACCAAGATAATATAACAAGAATAATAATAACGTGCGTTATCATGGTTTTTTATCTGAATGTTAGTTAGCTGATGTAAATACAAACAGAATTTTGAAAAATTACATGCATACCGTGTATATCACGAACACCTTCAGACACTATGTGTAAACAAGATTGATATTTGTATAATGGTACCATAGATAGTCACTTTGTTGCTTTATCAGCAGACTTAGTGTAACCTTCTGGGTTGTCTGTCATGTATTTGTCCTTTCCGTGTTGGTTGCTCGACTGTACTGAGGCCTTTATGCTGATTATAATGATTTGGACTAAGGTCTGACAATCAAAGACTACTAACTTATTAAACATTACAACTTCAGCAATTGCTCCTAGGTGCCTCAAGATCATGGCCTTGTCTTTCAAGACATGCCACTGCTTATATGTACTAAATTGCTCTCGTAGTTTGGCAAGCCACATGCAGTTAAAGTTCTGTCAGCACTAAATGTGCACCTACTTTATTTTAAAAAGATTCGGACGTCTTTTTTCTATTGTCTGTGGTTGTGCAGCTGTGTAAGCATCTGTTGGTTCCTGTTGTCCTGGTTTTGTTGATATTATCGCAGTAGATAGTGTCACTGTTATCAGACCGTTGGAGATGGTAGATCTGTATGAGTCTGCTGAGTGTACAGCTTGTAGTTTTTGCTGTTCAGGTGCGGTTTTCAGCTTTGAAGCTGAACTCATTCCTATCTTCCGACTTATATCGCTTTCTGTTGAGAGAGCAATATGTTGTTTGCTTGTTATTCGCTGTCTGTTTTGTGTGATATTTTTTGCTTATTTGTTGCAATCGGCAGTTGTCACATTGTTCGAGAAAACTGGGAGTGACTAATCGTCAGGTGTTTGTTGGCTGTGAGTCATATCATTACCACTGGTCTCCATGTTTATGTTATCTCATGAACAGAAATGTGGTGTTTGTGCACATAGTGAGTAATGTAATTGAGCAGTTGAGTAATCTGAACCAACTTTCATTTTTGCCATTTGGTTGATGTTACAAAAATATTTTTAGTCATTTGTTTGAAGTGGCTGTAGCCTGCAGTCGTAAACTGAGTTCAGGTTTCAAACAGTTTTCATTTTTAGACTATACAGAAAAGTTAATTGTAGGTGAGTTGTTTGTTATCCTAATGAGGCTGAGTTGAATCAGATGCTCGTTTTACTCAAAACCTGCTATGTGTGTGATGTGCTTTTGTTGACTTATCAGTTTAAATTTTTCACTAGTATTCCAACTTGAGAATTTGGAAGCAAACACAAGTGCATGAAACGGAGTGCATAATGCACAGTTATGGTGAACAGTCACTAGTACACTTACAGATACCATTGTATGTCTATGGGCAGTTTGCATGTTACCTAGTACCTACTCTGTAAATGGATTATGTCTAGTTTGGATAGTTTTAGCTAGTAGTAGTAGCTTGTATTTTCAGCCTCGCGCTGCAGCGCTAGCTGCAAAGCAAAATGCTGTTTGTTTTGCTTCTGTAACATTATTATTATTATTTATTTTATTGTAGAGACCCATATCTCCAGTGCACTTGCTAGACGGATTTTCATCATTCTTGTGTCATTCGGTCGGATTTTGCTGCAATTTTTGTTTTCCTTTCAGACGTCTGACTTATCTGCCCAAATTTCACAAGGGTTTAAAAGCCGCCAAATGTTGAGCCATTTTGAGCCGTTTTTATTGACCCAATTGGACTGGGACAATTGCAAAATGGCGTAATTTTTCGAAATGTCCACATAAACTTGTTCTGTGCCTATCCCGACAGCGAAAATCTCTATAGCACTCCGTAATATTTTCTATTTGGTGAGATATAGCTAATAGAAGTGACTCTGGCTTTCTACTGCTATGGAAATCAGTGGTCTTGAATGACCTTGAAAAATCTAAACAATATTATCGCCATTTTGCAGTGTTTTTCTTAGAGAACAGCAGGTTTCGGAGCTAACTACGCCAAACTGGCTTAATATACGGGATTATTTATTACGCAAAAGTTTTCGGCAAAGTTCTAGTTTCTGACGGTGTATAATATATAGTGAAACCACTGTTATCCTCACCAAACTTGGTGCACGAGTCGATAGCGAACTCCCGCAAGGTAAGAAGTTGTCCAAATACACTTTTTTGAAAATCCAAGATGGCGGACGGCGGCTAACTTACGAAGGTCCCGGAGGACTGGCACGTGTAAAAATTGGAACCGGAAGTTAAATTCAGTCACTAGGAGGCATTTTTTGAATTACGTTTTGCGGTCACATCTCCGACACCGATCAAAATATTTTCACAAAATTTGGTAGCTACGTAGCAAATGGATTCATTTGAAGAATAGCGTTAAAGAAGTGAGTGAAAACTGAGTGGTTTTGCAGCACCGGGTGAGCGAGTTCGAGAGAAAGTGAGGGAGTGCGAGCCAACAGGTGGGTGAGCGAGTGCGAGAGCGTGTGAGCGAGTTTTTTTGAGTGCGAGATAGTGCGAGCCAATGAGCGAGCGAGCAAGTGTGAGAGTGTGAGCAAGTTCCAAGGAGTTTGAGCGCAGCGCGAGGCTGCACATGGCATTACAACTGTAATTGCCATATTTTCTAGTTTTTCTTGTTTTTTGCTTAGGGTGTTAATATTGAGATTGAAAACTGAAGTTTGCTCATGACGAAAACAACGTACAAAGTATTATAATGCTGTTCACAATGGCCGAGACCATGTTCTGTGGTCTTATGTTATGTATCAGCCGTGTATAAAATACATCAGACTGGCATGCACTGCACCAGTGCGGCTATGTTTGTTGTTCGACTGGTGTGGTGTTGTTACAGTTCCAGATCTTCATTCCAGCTATTGTTCCATAAACACAGATGTTGTCAACTAGAACACGTACTTGTGTGGCACATTCATTCGTTGCTGCTTGTTGACATTGTGTGTTAATTTGTTGTCACTGATGTCACGAGTCATGATGTAACCGTTTTACCTCACAAATGTTAATAGACGGCGACGTTTTGTTTGGTTGTATTGTATCTGTCGTTGTTTGTGACATCACTGAAGCAATTGTGTTTGTTTGATTTGTCGGCTGCCAGTCTTCACATGGCGCATCTGTTTTTATTTCTGCAGTTAGTGATAACCTACAAACGTTGCACAATTAAGTAATGTAGCACATATAGAAATAGCCACTCCACATAGCGCTGTTTGCTTACTAGAAAATAGATACAAATTGTTATAAATGTATTCTAAGGTTACTTACCAAGTTACTATACAGTCTACTTTGCAGTACGACTTAGCTTTGGTTTCATCTGTGTCGTCATATCTCTACATTTTGTTTGTCATTTTTGCTCATTATAGAAACCATTCGGTTCATATAGGTTGCTGGACCACCATTTATATGGCAATCACATACTACCTTCAGACTGCAAGTCGAAACAATATTATTTGTAATTTGTGAGTTAACAGACTTACAGATATAGCTTCTGTTAGGCAGTGGTTTGGTAAAGCATTGGTCTCGACTACATGGTTGCTCTACATAAGGCATGGTGGTACTGGATGGGTGACCATTTGAAGGAAGTTAAACCATCTTGCTATGTAGTCAGCCTCCCCAGATAACTCCGGTGTATCATTGTAAGCTTTGACACTGCATGATGTGCAAGGATTTTATCCATGTCTCACAGTGTGATCTGACATCTGGCCGAAAGCTAAAGAAATGCAGATCGGCATGTTTTCATGGACCCATATGTATGGCTTGTCTTTACTTAATACTGTTGCTGTTGACCTCGTGCATTTATAGCATTGTGCACATTCACTGAATCAGCCTCACATTTTATTCATATAGTCTAGAGCAAAACCGTATTTTGTGGTTTTCGTGAATTTTTCTCATCGTAGTATGAACTTTTCAGTGTGTTCTTACTCGTGCTTTAGTGTCTTCGGCCTGCGATGGCCATTTGTCAGATGATAGTTGTGTGCTAGATTATTTCGGTGTCTGAAACATTTCTGCCGATGTACAAGTTCACTGCTGCTGCTTTTTTCGCGTCTGGCTAAGCGTTGCTGTTATGTTGTCGTTGTTACATTTAGCCACAGAACTGACTTGCCGCAGCACTTGCGACGAGTTTGGCATATGTAGATGCTGCCGTCTGTTGCATACTTAGATATTTTTGTGAGCAGGGCAGTCTGCCGTTTTTGCGATCACACGTCAGTCTATATTTGTTGTAGCTAGCTCGTGACTTGTAGGTTTCTGATTTGGCAGCCAGTACAGCCGATAGCTGTCTGTTGTACCGTAGACATTCTGTTACTCAATGTGTGGTGTACATGTACTTTATTGTATGATCTGGTTTTTTTCTGGTTTACGCCAAGTTTTTTGGTTGTGAACATCAGTGTAGTTGTATTCTGTACGAGGCAGAGGTTTTTGTCATTCCTGATTTTGTTTGCTGAAATTCAATAAACAGCGAGGATGCATATTTTGATGGGCTTACCATCTAACCACTTGCTATTGTGTCGTGGCATTGCATGCATGCTCACATGTAGCTGCTTAAAAATTGTCATTTTCCATGTTAACCTACTAGTGCGTTGTAGGTATGTAAAGAAACTTTCAGAGATTGCTTTCAGTGGTCCTTTACATTCTGGGTGCATCTTGTTTTTTAGCTGCAGGAAGCAATATAGCATCGTATTAAATAACTCTTGATGAATATAACAACAGGCTTGTAACACCGTAATTATCTGTATTACTTTTGACCTACTACACTAGGTAGAAAGTACTACATTGCAGCTTTTATGTTGTCCTGTATTTTCAGTCATATAGTGAGAATTTTATACTATTGTAGTGTTAATTTCTTGTAGTCCTATATACTTTTGACAAAACAGACTGGATTATTTTAGCATCTAATTTCCGTAGGTTTTGCAGATCATCAATGTTCTCTTTTTTCTGTTAAAAGTAGTTGACTGCTTTGCAGTGCTGAATTTCTACAGCAGGAATAATAAAATCCTGTTTAGTGTGATATGTTGATGGTCATCTCTATATGATGTTTAAACTATTAAATTATATTGTCAGTTGCATTTAAACTTTTTTATGGTTTGCCATTGATTGCTTGGAATTGGATTAATTATTGAGAAATTTGATTGATAAAGAATATTAGTAACGTATTGCAAAATGCAATTTATTCCTTGTAATAATATATACAGTGCTTGGAATCTCTGGAACTCTGTCACTCCCACTTCACTCAAAAGCTTTTTGCAGCTTTTTCTTAAATTGTGCTCAAAACTCAGACATCTTCACTTAGTTCAAATTAACGGACAATCGTGACCTGATATGAAGTCACGGTTTTATGTTGGGTAGGGACTATGTGTATTACAGTGTTCCATCTTGTGTTTGTAATTTTTCATGTTTAAGTTTTACCAGCAATTGCATGAAGTCAGTCACCTGTTAACGCATTTAAGGTAATAAAATACTGGCGTGTGTCCCTCAGTACGAACACAGACTACAGAACTTCTATGCAAGCTTTTTGTTTATGCACGAATGTCAACCTTTTAACGTCATGCGTACCGAGCCTATGGATGCGTATAGTGATACGAATGAGATTTACTTGGAGTGGCAAAATGGCAGCAAGTTTGGCATTCATTGAAACAAAGACAAACAAGAGGCCAAAGGCATTTGGCGAAGGCTGCACCGAATGACCCCACGCACACGGCTCACACTGCAGGCGCCGCCACCGGTTTAAGCCGCGTGACAGACAGACACCGCGAACATCGGTAAGAATTGTCAGCATCTCATGCATTCGATGCAGCCTAAAAATTGTCATGTTATCCAGGGCGCTACAGAGTATCGGCGGTCCGCTATTGTGTCGTTCTGTCGAACAATTGGCGGGTGATTTTTTAATCTCTCATTGCGTTTTGAAGGACTGTAATTTTGTGATATCGCAACTACCAAGAACGAGTTTCGGGCTGCCATAGGCATCGTTTCCATATGTGCTGCGCTGCCGATAGTAAACGCTTGCTTTCGCTGCGACTCGCTCTTGCTGAAACTAGGTGGGAGGGACTCTCTCGCGCTAGATCTCACTCGCTCTCTAGCTCGAACTAGTTCGCACTCAGTCGTAGCTTCGTAGGTAGAAACGTTTACTACGAGCGAGTGCCAGCGAGTCAAGGGAGCGCGAGAGAGTTTCAGCTAGTGGAGTACGAGTCCCAACTAGTTTAAGCGAGTTCGAACGAGACGAGTGCAAGTGATTGCTACGTTTTGTGGAAACGACGTTTTAATCCTGGACCTGCTAATAGTTTTCCCTGTAATATTTGGTTGTGCTGTCGTTGCATTGTCTTGTACAGGCAGACTGTGCTACCGTTGCTGCGTGGTTATTTGAATAATTAAGTCATTTACATCTACAGCCGATTACAACTTCAAATATCGTTGCTGAATACAGATTTTTGTAGGCGTTCATACAGCTATGTATCAGCAAAAATTCGTAATCACCGTGTCGATGCCAACAAAAAATTGTTCTCTTATCGATTTGTTTACCACTGTTGACTGCCCGCGCCTCAGATTCGAATTCCTCGACTACGCGCGCGTTATGAATTTTATTATTCATTTACATATTGAAGTTTGTGCATCACCTGTTTTCTATCACTGGTTCTCGTTAACATTCTGAGTAAATCTCACTCTTTATCCACCTACAGCTGACTACTGTGTTTTGAAATTTCCATCTGCAAATCGAAGGCAGTAGGAAACGGTGACTTGTTTCTTTTTGGTTGTGTCGGTAATTGACATTAACATTACTAAATAGTTATATAATGAGAGCATGGGTTTTGTACGTCGTCGGTGGTAGAAAAGAATGCCACATTTTTTATTGCCGTTATCTAGTCGGGAGCTGTACTATTGCAGTATCATCGTCATTATTATTGTTAAATATTATAATCATTACTATTGTTTTGTTTCGCTATGTGTATATGTATACGTGTGTCTTGAAAGGAAGTAGTGAAAAGTTATTTGACAAGAAGTAAAGGTTGTATGCAGCCTCATTTCCGTTGCATGAGTCAGCACCTGCGTCTGCTGTTGTAGTCGTGCACAGGTCTGCACGAGAGCGAACATTAGAATCACCAAAAACTTCCACTTTTCTGTTTATAGCTATTGTAACGTAAGATTTTTGTCGCATATTTGACCGAGTTTGTGTGAGATTAGCTTTGTTTTTCGTCACATTACGAAAACGGTGTGGTGTGTCGAAAATTAAACACCAGTTTCCGTTACTCTAAATTAAACGAAACTCCAAGCAGCGATTGCCACCAGCCAGGGATTTTTTTGCACCGTTAGCCCGTTTTTCGCGCTGCTGGTTATGGTGGGTAACACAAAGGTCCGGGAATTGTTACGTGTTATAGTTAGGTTATTACAGTACAGGCTGGCGGTATGTAGGCGACTGCTGAGTCGCATGTACGCCGGTGGGGAGAGATTAGGCCTACGTATGTAGACGCATATCGTGAAACCAGTCTACAGCGGCATTCAACGTATGACATCACGATATTCCACGCAGCAAGCGACAGAAATTCGTGGCTATAAAATGGTCGAGAAATATACATATATACCAGTAGACAGATAGATTGAGACAGAAGGACTGAGCATAAGGACTGCTTAGCACTCAGAGCGCCAGCCAAAAAAGGAACAGAAGCGACGGGAATAAAAATAACTGGATTAACTGGCGAGATGAATACAGAACCTGCGAGTTGGTTAACTGAAGCATGTCAAGTATACGTTTAGGCCTATATATATATATATATATATATATATATATATATATATATATATTTTTCTGTGT
>Ga0126335_1000720_pt1 | contig 16781 bp, 9 predicted proteins | sample OlaspJWI45metaG_FD_108409 | JGI IMG/M metagenome (GOLD analysis project Ga0126335, IMG submission 108409) | Marine gutless worms symbiont microbial communities from Oahu, Hawaii - Olavius sp. 1 OAHU.JWI-45 metaG | ecosystem: Host-associated > Annelida > Digestive system > Unclassified | place... | reverse complement strand
TCTACCCTGGATTTTTGTTTTAGGACAACGGTTTGATCACTACGAGTGCGGCAGATTAAGATGGCTAGGTCAGCTTTATGGCGCACTATAATATAGTTTTACTTACTTACTTACTTACTTACAGGGTAACATCTGAAATCGAAATACCAAACAAAAATGTGTTCAGTAGGCAGCAGAAGGTAGGGTATAACTAGTCAGTAACACAGCAGTCTTCAAGCAATACTGATATACACTGTGTCTCCAAAAACACTTCCCGCATGTAATTGGCTCTATTTCTGTTGAATCTTCACTGACAATTTGCTGCAAAATTGGAAGAAAATGCAACTAAAATGTATAGATTTTCACGTGCACCCACTCTATTACATATCGCTTACTTACTTATGAATTACCTGCGTACTACTTCAGTTTCTGTGTCGCTATTAAATATTATTTGAAATAGCTGACTGATTTATACCAACACCCCGAAATGTTCTCAGCGCCTTGCACACTGAACACGCGTCAGTTGACGAGCGGCGAGACCATTTTTGATCATGCACGCAGGCAAATTATAGACACTGGAGCAACTGGTGTGACAGTATATAATATCCATGTAGCCATATGACGTGTAATGTTTCATTTTCAACACACGCCGTAAGTTTTCAGTTTTAATAAATTTTGAGTTTTAACTTCCCAAGTTAGTTCAGCAACATACGGAAGGTGTGCCTGGAAATATTTCACGTCTTTTGTAGCAGTAAAATTTTTAAAGATCGGTTAAGAACTGGCCGAGTTATAGCCCGTTACACGTGGAAAGTTTTTTGGGACACAGTGTATTGTGTGCGTTCCACATCAAGATTTTCTGACGGACTGCAAATGATCAAGACACTGTCATAGAGGCCGAAATCTGAAGACAACATAGAATTCCATCAAATCACACCCTACAGAGAATGATTGGAGATAATTATTTTGATTGCAAACACCAAACGAAAAGCACATCTAAATAAGGAATATTAAATAAGGAAATGATACACAACTCATTATTACAAACGAATGACCTGATGAGTGAGTAGAGGCTTAACGTCCCACTCGACACAGTATAGGTCATTTCCAGGGGCGGATCCAGGAATTTTGGAAAGGGGGGGCGGTAAGGGGGCGAAGCTCCGAACCGAGCGCCGAAGGCGCGAGGGCCGGCGGGGAGCCTCCCCAGAAAATTCTGAAAAATTAGATGCGATTTCCTGCAATCTGGCATATATTTTTGGGATCAGAATTGCCTCGGATATCATTCAAAATTGAACTGTAGGCAGCCGCCTCTAGGCTGATCACAGGGTAAGGGTCCCAGTGTGACAAAAACCCAAGCTGCCTAGAACATCGTGCAACAAGATTATTGCACTGTACTATAGTAACTAGAGCAGCTGTGTTAATGTTCCCTCTTTACTCCATACCATCATCTCTAATTAGATGAGGCCATGCACGGAGGTTGAGGGGTGCCTGGTTCAGTTTGCATAACAATGACACAAAATGCAACTAAATAATAGCAATAACTACAATATACATGTAATAACGACACGTAATGTACAAAGCCACGGCATTGTAACTTCAACGCTATGGCACAAAATTAAATGTTAGCCATTGAAAACACAATTAATACATATATACACGCAACACAAATCGTTAGCTAATTAACAAACATGAATAATGCACATAAAGGGTGAAAACGGCCAAGAAGCACAAATTAATACTGTATGGCTTACCCCAGAATTGTCTTACTTCACAAAAATAATCAGCAAACGAGGCCCTCTGTGGCAATACATGCACTGCCAAGCATTAATCACTTAGGGTGAAAAAATTATCACTGCCATATCACATGAAATGCACGATCATGATTAGTCAAACGCGCATCGTAATTATTTTGGACACTGTTCCAAATATACGCCAAGGCTGATGTTTATCCAGCTTGTTGGTTTGATATTTAGGCAAACCATTTCACTATAATTCAAGGAAACAAGATGAAAAAATTTCCAAAAAATCCCAACTTACTGACACTGCAAATGTCTCCCTATCTTCTATAAACATCAATAATTATATTTTTTCCGGCCTTACAATAATAAAGTTTGTTTAGTTTCCATATTTCCACCCATAGTTTCTAGTCTAGGTGATGGTGGGCCGAAAATTAATAATAACAATAACGATTTATTTGTTCCAGCGTCTGTCTGTGGCATTGCAACGATTCAATGCAGTTCTTCTGCATGACACCTTCATGTCCCAGGACGATCCGGACCATTATCCATAGCAGCTCTGTTTTTATTGCTTTTAACCCTAGCGAACTATACACCCAAGGGTAAAACATTTTAAAAGTTTAAAAAAACAATAATAAACTACAGAGGCATTTGATGAGGCAGGCAAACCTCAAAAGCAAAAACCAAACTGTGACCTATGACCTAAGAGGTAACGTCATCAGAGCTATCTGGTGGCGACAAGCTCGTCCAGAAGCACGGTCTTTCTGAATGTTTTCGTCTTGACAACTGTAAGGTGAGTGAGCAGAGGTTTAACGTCCCACTCGACACTTTATAGGCCATTTCTGAATGCTTTTGTCTTGGCAACTGTAAGGTGGTCAGAAACAAACTCAACTGCTTTGAGATCAATAAACACTAATAATGTCACGATCAGCTATAGATAGTAACATCAGACCCAAGAGGGGCCAAGACTCGATTTCTCCCCATAAATTCGATGCGGCCTTCGTCAAATTACTTTGGCTACTTTTAACAGTAACAGCAGAAAGCAGTTTCCTTCACCACAAACCACGCTTCAAAAAACTGCCAATGACATACAGGCAAGAAACTTAATTACCTACCTTCATATCTCGCTTTCCCAAAGTGCTAAAAGCTAACAGCAAATAAATGACCATCTAACAAGTACAGACTTTAACAGTCACTGACGTCAAACAGTTAGAAAACTTTCAAATCTACAAAATTTGCATATTAAAACTTTCAAAATCATCAGAATTAACTTTTGCATCATACAGTGCCGAGTCCAAGTTCCGAGGCTTCGAGCCCGAGTCCTTTGTATCCGAGTCAAAATCCGAATGCAAGTCCTAAAAATATTGACTCGATAACACTGTCAGACTTGAGTACTACATCACTGAAATTAATAAATAACACGATAAAGTAACGTACATGCTCACTGATCTGACATACAACTAAGCATGCACCGGTAACAATGGCAAAACACAGACCACCTCGGAGCAGATAATATATGGAAAGTCATCAGAATAACTGCCGAAGATTAAACATTACGATATAAGCACAAGTTTCCTGGTACAACAGACTGGTCTGCAAAATGAATAACTACCACAACGATGTAAAAAAAACATCGCATACACAAAACAAATACGACACGATTAAGATATTCTAACGTCCAATGCTTACTGGTATCACACAAACGAGACAACATCATTATCCGCAGCTCTCACAGCAGTCTAACTCATAACGACACTTGCTATGACATAGTACACAGACAGCCTACTATGGTAAGGCTGCTGAAGCGGTCCTCTAACACAGTCTCTTGAGATACTGAAGTGCGACTGATATTGGCCAACTGCCTTGACAACCAGGGGCCAAAATTCACAATCTTATGACTTTTTCGTTCATAACAATATTATGACACTTCGCCAATTCCCAGAACATTTACAACAATCTCACGACAAAATGGTAACATCACGACTTACGACATCATAACTTCCGTCATAATTTGACCATAGTACATATCACAGAATAAATCCTACGACATCACTTGTGAACTTGGCTCCGGGCTGTCTAGAAATACAATACATAATTTTCAGTATGTTTCCAGCAGAGTGAGTGAGACAGTAGTTTCACATACAGGCCTCAGTGCCTTACAAAGATGTGGAATCATACTCTACCCAAAATTCCATTAGACTTTTACATTTTCGGGCAGGGCTGCCAACCCCCGAGAATACAATTATCCTGTTCTACTCGAAGTACCTTACATCACTCGGGTTTAGCTGACAATTATTATCACAACTTGTTGATTAAAGATTTGTTTGTTTGAATAAAATATATATAATATCGTATAATATAAATTAATTAAAAAATAATGTTTGAAATCTCTTGATACAGTTATGACTGGCTGTCGTTTTGGTCATTCGTTAGACAAAAATTTCTGAAGACTGAATAAATTCTTTTGAAATTTCTAATATTTTCAGAGTTTGCAGATGGCCTGTAAACAATGCTGTCAAAGCATGGAAGGTCACAATATCACACTATACAAATCATCACGAGGGCCAGTGAGACACATTAATGTATATGTCCCCTAGTTGAACACTCGGGTGTCTCACATCACCATCATGCTTCATCTGTTTTGTTGTATCACTAACTGAAATAAAAAAATAATATTTTAACATCGGAAATTTCAGCAAAACTGTTATGTTAGCCATCTAACACAAAACTGCCAACATAGTTCGTTACCGGTCGTTCGTAGTATACTTCTATATTAATATCAGTAATAAAAAGGCTATTATTCAGCGCCTCTGAAGTTACGACCTTATGGCGCTATACAAATCTGTTTATTATTATTTAGTATTATTATTCTTCCGAACTTAGATTAAAAAGCAACTTTTATCATGAAAAATATGAATAAATATTACAAACACGACCTTACATAAGACATTACGTCATAGGTTTAAACGTAAACACAGCACAGCATGGAAAGTATGTAAGTGATAACCTAACATAACATTTTCACATTTTGGTCATCATTTTCGTGAAAATAAATAATACCTTTATCAATAAGTATGTTTCTACGCTTTCAAAAAAAAAACGAAAAACGGGGAGCAAGTGATTTTACAACATATCTGCCCACATGCCGTCTCAGCGCTTCAAGTGAAAAAATTACATTATGTTTTTACCACTGGACTTTGAAATATGTCTAACGTTCGACATATTATGTTCAACGATCGTGCCTCAGCGAGTGAGATAACCAGCCGATTATATCTAACGTCACGTGACTGAAGTTGGGCCAATAGGAATGCAGTATTTTAGTTAGTGATATGACAAAATCACTAACTAAAATACTGGACTCTATACACAACAGACGAAGCTTGATTGTTAGTCAACGATGCTATGAGTCCATGTGTGCTGTAATAAGCTGTGTAAGAGTCCACCAGATTATGGCAAGAATTACTGAAAGACAACTTGATGCTGCATGAGCACATATCGCAACTGACTGAATCAATAACTTACAATGGCAACAATTAATTTAAGTTTAAACAGAAAACTTTCGGCATGATGCAGGGCGACCAATCTTCAGGCATTGCACAATTCTCCAAGATTTCCCAGTATTTCTGCCGCACTCAGATATTAATGGCTCAAGCACATAAGGTGCCAAAAAACGCTGCTGCAGCTGAAACGTAAAGTAAGCGACTATCAGTTTTCGCTCAGAAGATTCATCTCCAGAACGTTGCCAACTTGATCAATTTCCACACACGTTAAATTACCGCACACTGGGACACTTGCAGATTTACTAGACAAGAATTTGGTCACCCCAATGAGGTAAAGTAATACACCATCTGAGACCGTTGTGTCATAACAGCTATCGCCCAACTGCCCGATCGTCAGACTTCCGTTGAACTCTTAGGCTGGTTACGACCACGACGTTGAGCTAACCGCGACGCGCCGACCGGAGCGAGCATTGGTGCCGTGCCAAATGGGTAGCAACCATCGACGGCTGTAGTCATGTTATTAGAGATTGCTTTGAATGTTGCTCGCACCGCACCCTACATGCAAACAGTCACAGACGTTGACATCACTATAACAACCCCAAGTCTGCAACGGTAACCTCACAACGCCTTCTTATATCACCCTCACATACCCATACCTGGATGGTTGTGACTTTGGCCTAGCCATACAGCAAGCAAAGTAGACAACCTATAGAGCATTGTAAGCGACACAAGCCACCTCAAGAGTACTTCACATCAGAATTGTCATATTGCGCAGGTGAAACTGTAAACAGGTGAGACTAAATGTTTCTTAAAGTTATTAAGAGACGACAGTTTATACAGCGAGTCTGTTCCACGCACGCGGTGCGCAGCAACAGCGAAGGCTAGCTCGCCGATCGTGGAACTGCACGAGCACGGCACGAACAGCTGCGAGGTCGATGAATATCTCAGTTTTTGTCTTGATTCAAGGTCGGCGAACACGTTGGCCACAGTACCAACTGTGGCTAAAAGCAGACCAGCAAACTACAGTCGCCCGGCACATTCACATGTGCCGTGCTACTGATCAAACCACGACTGGGTGGCTAGTTGTTCGCTGTGTACAGTCCTCGGCTACGGAACATGTCAGCATCTCCGCATTCGGTTGACTGACTACTCGTTCTAGGGGTCGGTTAAAAGCACACTCATTTAACTGAGGCTGTAGTGCTCGGTGACTCTTTTTAGACAGGGTGCAAAAGTTTTCATACTGAGCTAATGCCACGGCCAAACAAACAAGCAGAAAGAAACAACAACAAATCTGATGCAAAAAAGCAGCATATACTCGTAATACAACCTTGACGAGGTGAGCATCGTGTATAGTAGTGCGTATCTGAGGCAGCTGCGGCAGCTGATCGCGCATCACAATCCACCGATGTTGTAGTACATGTTGCAGCGAGATGCGATGTCGCGGGTCGACGTGTAGCATTCGCGCTACGAGGTCCTTCGCTAGCGACGAGACAGAGTCCCAGTTTTCACCACTCAGACTTACGTTGCCCTCACCGATCCGTGCCAGGATGTCGGACGGTGTGTCAGCTGGACCGTTGGCAAATGGTGTCTGCCTGCAGTGCATGATGTTTAATACCATTAATGACACTGCTGTAAAAAATTTGTTTTGTTTTGTTAGAAATTTGACGCAAGAGTGAAATTTTTTTCTGTAAATAAGCTAAGATCAGACAATGCTGTAGCATAACAAAGTGGTGCCTTATTTCTGGGACACAGTGTAGAATTATTTCAACAAATGATAAAAATTACAAAAAAAACTAGTATAATGTAACAAAGCAGCAAATCCAAACTATTTAACTCTTTACAGCTAAAAAACTGCCAGCGTCAAAAGAACATTGACGTGATACCAGCTTTCCACATCATTTAAGCCAATTCAGTCACTGTGGACACTACAATCCAAACAGCTGGCTCCGACAGACCACGAGAAACAGAAGATGAATGATATAACATCTCTACATAAGGGAGCCTCATCACAGAAGTGCTCAGGTATGGAACGCATTGTCAACGGATCACACAGTTTTACCTGTCACCCACGCATTTATCGATGAATGGATGAACCACACCTGCTTCTGCCTTTGCCACAGATTCACATTATTTGATAACACACAATACGGAACTGTGCTAAACACGTGAGTGCGGCTCACCCGGCCAGCATGGTGTAGAGCAGCACACCAAGGCTCCATATATCACAAGCCTCATCATAGCCCTGTTTCTTCAACACCTACATACAACAGCCACTGTTGACACTATCTTCTCGCTGATTATGTTACCCATGTATAGACTTGTCCAGTAACAGAGTGAAAGTAATACTTACGTAACATTTGGTAACATTTTTTAAAGTAACGAAGTACTCCAACGCAAGAGTACTTTTTACTTGTAATGAAGTAACTTTTTTGCCATTTACTTTGTTACTTTTTAAAATGTGCCAATCGTCACAAGTAACTTTTTCAATAAAGAAACGCCTTGCACCACCCCTCCCGTTGTTTGCTGCAAATTGTCTTCCTCCGTCGCGATGTAGGCCTGCTGTGTCCAGCGTCCCGGTCGCTCAGTGAGTTCAACAAGACTCAGTTTCGCAGTTTCTGTACCGAATATATGGTTTACAGCATTGCACTGTTAGTGGCAAGCAATAACGAAATACTTGCAGTAAGTAAAAGCAGATTACTTGAGTAATTTTTATCTTGGTTACTTTGTTACTTTACTCAAGTAACTTTTTTAGAAAGTACGAAAAATCAAGACTCCAATTAGAGGTCATTTCAAGGATGACTTTCACAGGCTAGATGACCCAACCAACTAGTATCAGCTTATCTTCAAGTCCTGTCTCCGTAGCTTTCTCTCTCTTCCACGGACATCTCATGGAATTGCTCAATCAAAGCCTAAACTGTATTCAACAAACAAATATGAAGAAACTAGCCATTCTGCCCATCCAGCTGGGCATTATACCTGTAGCTTAAGCTCCACTCCACATCTCGCCCGCCCCATGTTATGCTGCTGCCCAGTCAAAGTGTGCACGCTGCCATCCCAGACTTGTAGCTATTGCTGCCCAAGGCTGTACGCTAGGTCTGCCAAATGCCATCCACACCTCACCAGCGGGTGCTTCGGTAGATGAAAATGTGAATTTCTTGGCTCCCTACCCATGACCCCAAAGAAATTCTGCACCGAAAAAGCATCACTGGGGTGCCCTGGAGCTACCCAGAAAATCTGGAGGGGCAGCTGTTTGTGAGTTATAAGCAAACACACAGATAAACATACACACATCGCTTTATATATACACCGATCTGATATATGTATGTTAATCAGCAGACAGAAAGAGTAAAGCGGAGAACCTCGGGGGCGACAAAGTTAGCAGTGTAGCATGGTGTCATAAGCAGTCCGTTCTCGGCACGCAGCTGCTTCGCAAAACCAAAATCACAGATACGCAGCGACTCGGGGGCGCCGGTCTCATCAGCATAGAGGATGTTAGAAGGCTTTAAGTCTCTATGTACCACCTAGCCATCACACACAGGAAACTGTCAGTTTCTAGTCAGAGATCGCTTTTAAACAAACTCGTTGTGGAATGCGGTAGCAACGTGACAGAAACGGTTGCGAAAAATCAGAGAGGTTAATGCAAAATTGTGAATCAAACGTAAAATTTCCAACGTACAATTATGTACACAACATCCTTAACAAATGTCGCTGTTCCTTGGTTCATCCTGTCTCAAAGACCACACATTGATGCCAGTCTCCTCTGTCAACACAGCTCTCTAATGCTTTCTCCCTTCGTTCTGTGGTATCTGTCTTCCACTACATGACTTCTATCAGCAGTCTGCCATCGTCCACCCACAAAATGTGCCAAGACTTAACCGCGAAAAAACTCAGAACAATCAAAAAAGATAAAAAAAATCTAGAAAATGCCACTCAGATGCACACACTTACCCCCTTTGAGTGCAGGTAAAGTACCGTCTTTGCCAGTGTCTCAAGAACGGCGCTGGCCTCGCGCTCAGAGAAGAATTTCTGACGTAGAATTTTGTCGAGCAGCTCGCCACCTCGCAGCAGTTCCGTGACAACGTAGACGTGCTGGTCGCTGTCGTAGATCTGCACAAAGCACCCAACAACACTGGCAATGTGACTTCTCTTGCGCAGTGTTATCTTTGAGCCTCTCTAGGACAACTGGAGATGACCGTCTGGGTGGCCATGTACCACCTAGATAAGAACTTACAAGAGGAGAGGACCTAGCTCTGCTGGTCGTTGGACTGCGCGAGTCTTCATACCATGTCAGCAAGCAGTGTAATGATGTACCACAGCGAATAAATAGAGGCTTAACGTCACACTCATCACATTATAGATAATTTTGGAGACGACTTTTACAGGTCAGATGACCAAACCAACGGTGTCAAGGCACAGAAGGAAGCCAATTGGTCGCCAAGATCAGAATTCAATCACACCGGAACCACTCCAACGTGTTACAGCAAATAGACACAAGGCAGCTGTCCCTAAGCACAGCATAAGAGTCCCAGAGTGACAAAAGTACCAGAGCAAATGTTGGCAAAGTATTACAAGCTTATGCAAGAAATCTGTTTTACTATCCCCACTATTATGAATGCGTATACGCGAGAAATTAACAAAATTTGCCAGAAATCCATCCCTAATACATACGTCGTGAAGGCTGATGATGTTCGGGTGTTCACCGTACCGTAGCAGTAACTCAATTTCTTCGTACAGATCATGCTTGGACTTGTCAATTACCTGTTATCAACAGTAAGTACTGTACTGTTACACATGATAGCGTGAGACGTGCGATGCCATATACTGGCTGCCGGTTCATTACCGAATCGACTACAAGTTGGCTGTGATGACCTACAAAGTCTGCACAACTGCGACACCAACGTACCTCAGTCGGCATCTCACGCTGCGCCAGCCTGCACGGACATTATGCTCACCGGATGTTCCGCTGCTTAACAAGCCTTTCGCCAGAACAGAGTTCACGAAGCGTGCTTTCCGACACTCTGCACCAACTGTCTGGAACTCGCTACCGAAATCGATCACTAACTGCGACTCACTGCCAGTGTTTAAATGTAAACTAAAGACGTACTTTTTCTGTTTAGCGTTTAACTAGCACACACAGCTGACTGACTGACCCCAGCGCCTCTGAAGTCACGAGCTTATGGCGCTATACAAGCTCGATTATTATTATTATTACAATAGCAACCAAAACGACAACAACCTGAGCGCAGACTAAGCACCTGAGAAGCACAGAGTATCATTCTGAACGTAGCTGTGATAAATGTCACACACAGAGGTCGACCGATGCCGATTTTACAGTTTCGGCTAAAACCGAAATCTCGTCGGCTTAATTACACCTAAACCTAAACCGAACAGAGACCGAAACTGTGGTTTTGGACATCAGTCGTCGTTATAAACCTTACGAAAGATTCGATTATTTACACCATTCAACACCGCTGATGTGTACTGCCGTAGTCACCAGGGCCGGCGTTACTGACATGATGGTGACTGAGGACGGACACGGCTCTCGGGTTCCTTCCTGAGAGCGGTGGGAGAGATGGGAGATAAAATGCAAATAACGCAGCCAGCACAAGATCAGTTTCAGTCATTTAGCACCGAAACCACTCCAGAGATTCAGCCGAAACCGAAACTCGCTGCACTGCTTGAACCATAACTAAAATTTGGTCAGCGTCTGACTACACTGAGTAAGAGCAATAAAAATAATCGTACTTTAACGGCAAACTCTAGACCGGAATGCCGATGAATACATCGTCTACAGACAGCGTATGTGCCATGACCAAGTTCCTACAACCACACGTTGTTGAGACGACGTCACAATACATCAAAGTCATTAACAGTCAACTGATGTATAAAACTGCTAAAATAAACGCGTGTGCAGCGTTTAATCGGTCACAGTCCATTCAGCGCTGCAGTATGAGTTGAGAGAGCAGACGAGTTTTGAGACGTTTGTGGATGACAGCAAGCATCGGAGCTGAGGTGACGTCATATGGCGGGAAATTACATAGATATCAACAAACGCCGACTGTCTGTCATAAACGATGAGCTGGCACGCCATCTTGCAAAAATAAAGTTATTACCACAGAACTCCGAATGTCTGGCAGCAAACCCTAATTCAGAACGACGTCACAGTAATAAGAACTGTCGACTTTTGCCCAAGGCCAAACAAAAACAATCACCAGTGACGTTTTTCAAAGTTCGAAACTGCAACGGACACCATGATAAGAAAGCCTGAGGTCGACTGCTATGCCGCATCTGTCAGCGTTGGCAGTTTCATCGATTCTTTTAATCAAATCGTTCAAAGTACTGTATTTCCATTGTCTTAAACGAAATTCTTTTATCATTCTAAGTGCTCCCATCTTTCTTCAACTCGCAAATGTTCTATCATCACTTGTTAATGGACGAGTTATCATACTTGCACCTGCTACATCAGCAATGATGTCACATAGAATATTAATTACTGCAGACTACTTAAATACACACGTCTTATCTGTCATCATATTTGTCTATGCACTACAAGCATTAAAGGTGCCACCCTGTGTATTCGGTCAAATAAATACACTACTGTCATCGCTATCATTAACACCAAAACATCCAAAACTGCCCACCTCTTTCTGATCATAGTCTTCGGAAAACACTTTTGACTTCACTCCAGGAAGCTGTACAGCAGTAGTACACAGTATTAGATGGAGTACGTAACGGGTCAAAAAAAACAACAACTGCAATAATATCGTAAAACAAAATTCAGCGACAAATTAAAGCATGCGCTACAATTAGCAAAGCCGCTCACATCTGCCGCATGCTACGAAAGTCTGTTCTAGTCGCCTCTTACGACATCCGACCACGAAACTGAGTCAGCTACTTGTACAGACCCAGATCTACCCGTGCACTCTCGACTCGACTGACTGTTTCATTCATTAACCAGGACAAATTAGGAAAACTGTAGTTTCGCCGTACAAGGACCTCAAAAGGCAAGGAACAGTCTCCCCATTGAACTTCGAGCTCCAGATATTTCACTCGAAACATTAATACATAAACTAAAGACGTTCTTGTTTACAGCGAGACTGTCAACTTAGCATATTAGCTGCATTGCACGATCTTGCACTATATAAATGTGCTTAATAACAATAATAACAATAACAATAATAATATTAATAATTATAATATCATGGGCAGTGATTTTGTAAGAAATTTTGTCATAAGATAAAAATAACCTTCTATGAGTGCTTTGCTGCTTTGCACACTTTGGATTCAACAAAGGCAGTTTGTCTGTCACAGTAATTGTACAAATGAAAAATTTACACAGAGAAACTTTTCACCACAATCGACATTTAAACAAAAATCATCTAAGTAGTGAAAGAGGAAGAGAAATCCAGCCCAGAAGTGGAATTCGAATGTCCAAAGTTTCTCTATCACTACTCATACTCCCAACTCACCGAAGATATAACGTGTGTGTTGTGGACAGGATGTTTTGGGGCCGGACCGTCGTTCAGTATGACTGGTGCAATGTAACTGAAGCCACGGAATAGTTCGTGTGCGGTAGCACTAGGTGGCGGTCCTGGAGAATCTTCACACACAAAGCGTAATTCAACAAAATTCATTAGCAAAGAAGTTAGGTGAGTAGATTTTTTCCCCAGATTATCTTGGTATGCTGTGTGCCAAATACTAGAGATCTGTTGACTTTTGTAACAAGAGGCCAAAGAAATTTGGCAAAGGCTGCAGTGTATGCACTGGACACACTGCACGCACCACCAAGTTAAGCTGCGTGACAGACAGACTAACAGACAGACACTACAATCATCGGTAACAATTGTCTCATGCATTTGATGCAGCCTAAAAACTGTGGTAAAATAAACGAACAGAGATGTTAATCTAAACAAAGAGTAGGTATGTGAAACTATCTCTTTCTTGGCGTGCCATCTTCTTGACAGATGTTCACATCTGATGTTGAGAAATCCTGCGACTATCTCTTCCACGAGATTCTGTCCTGTGCCAACACCTTCAGTTTCCACATACACCTTGCCACTCCACGACGTAAAAGTACACAATGATGGAAACTGAGAGTTTGGTCAATCAACAGATTTTAATGCCGGTTAATACCTCGCGGCGTACAACAAGTGAACTCTGTGTCAAAATGAAAGGCATCATCAATGTGGCTGACGACCGGCTTGAACGGCGGAACTACAAGACGCCGGTACAACCAGTCCCAGTTGATGGTCGCAAAGAACGGATGATTCTTCACGTCACTCACTCCAGCTGGCCCGGCGCCTACACATGGATGGCATTTCAGTGTTGACGACATGAAATTCCAAAAAGACAAACTGATTAGCGTGTAAATAAGTAAGTAGTTAACTTGTGTTGAGTCTTACATCCAACTCGGCATGTAACAGGCAACTTCAGAGACGAAACTTTTTAGGAAACTAAAACCACTGATACTGATACGCAAACATACAACAGAAAAAGTCACTCCGAAACATACTTACAATTAAACAGTGCCGATGTTCATTGTGCACTCAAGCGTAGTCTTTACGCTTACTTTATCATCTTTCAAAATTTTGGAAGTCTACTTTGAAACGATCTGCAAGATAAATAATATTCCGAATGACTAACTAGAAGACTTATTCCGCTGTCAGCATGAAAGCTGAAGCAGTACTTGCTTACCAAGTCGGTTGAGCGGGTTGCGTTTAAACAGCGCTCGTAACAGACTCTGAGCCTCCAGACTGAGAAACTGAGGCATACCAAGCTTCGCTCTGCACAGGACAGCATCACGGCACATGCAGCAAAGCTAAGACCAAGGTTCGGTTTCTGTCGACAAAAACCGTTTTCTGTCTGACAGGTGGTTCAAACCAAACTAAACTGGTTAAAACTGAAAAACCGACATGTTAGCATGGTGACACTACGATTTCTCAATCACGGCCAATAGTTGGAAACTTTGGTTTTGTCTACTATCGCTCAGCAAATTATGAAGCACGTTGTTGCGATTTAGAAGTATTTTCAAAACCACTGTCAGCCTAGTGGGTGGCTGAAAAAAAGTCTCAGACACTGTGAAAGTGATCTCATCTATCCGGCGACAGGTGAGAGACTTGCTGAAGGAACTGAAGCCGGTTGCCATTGCTCAATTGTCTTCATCGTGACAAAGTCAGCATAGTAGACGCGTGATACATGCGTTAACCGGCTGTAAGAGGATAGTCTCAGTGGCCTATCATATGCACTGACTACACACCATGACTATAAGTTCTCTATCATTGTAACAAATTTTTTTTAGGCTGTATCGAATCCATGAGATGCAGCCTATTCTTATCGATGTTCGCGGTGTCTGTCTGTCACGCGGCTTAAAGATCAGATGCAACGTTTGTTGCTTGTCGTCTGTCTTTAATGATAATCAAACCCATTTGAATGTTAAGCAAGGTCAAAAATTAGCAAACTGTTGTAAAAACATCTGAAAGTGCGCATCCGAAGATTTGTTTACATTCAGCAAGTCAATGACGTCATACCAGGAAAACAACTAAACATTCTTGTCTGCTGACTGTATAGCTGTATTGATCATAGTCAGATGTGAATATTAGTATTTATAATTAAGGTCAATATTTATAATGTCAAGACGATTTATCAGCAGAACCACTGCAACTGCAACCGTACACTGTTGACGCAAGATGGGCTCAGTCGGCAACTGCAGTGCAGTGCTGAAACATTCTGCCACAACCAGACAAATAAACGCTTTGACAAGCAATTGCATAACAACACACAGGCATAATGATGAACTTAGAGATATGCTCTTCAAACATAATCCGGGTAAAATAGCCTCTTTAAAGAATTATAATGAATCTCAACGTAAGCAAAATGAGCCCATCCCGATATGACGTCATGGCTGACGATGATTTCTGGAAATTGCCGAAAAATGACTATACTAAAATGACCATAAATCTTCCACTTTTCAGCACTTTGCAGTGAATTTACTAAAATTTATTACGCACTTGCGTTTATATTGCAGTAAGCAACCAGAAACTACTTTACATTAATTATGTGATTATACTGTTGCATATCACCTTCAAATCAATGCCGGCGCGTGCAGTGTACGCTGCGTGCGTGTGTGCGGGGTCATTCGGTGAAGCCTTTGTCAAATTACTCTGACCACTTGTTTTCATTCTTTCTCTAACACTATGGCAGAAACCTGTTTCTGCCAGGATAGTTTAAACTTGACTGAACCACGGTTTAAACCTCTGTTGGCAGAAACTTGCCAACCCTGGCAAAGGCAGCACAAAGACGGTAACCAACTCCAGCCAGTAATAAGTAATGTGGCGCAATTCAACCTCTTTCACACTGTTGGCGCACAAAACTGTCCTTTGAAGAATATTAACTGGCAAGTTTCCAGTGGAAAAACCTATCTAAAATGTTGGCTGTAAGACAGAACAGCCCCATAACTGCTTATCTGAATAACAAACAAGAATTATAGTTACCGCCTGACGTGAAAGTTGCCCTCTGGTGAATGGCTGCAAATTATTGGCCGCATTTTCTGACTTTTACCTACCCCTCTCCCAACTGACGCCCTCAATGAGGGATATCCCCTTCAGCTATCTGGTTCATATTTGGTGTGGGAAAACTAGAATGCTCAACTACAATCTGGTCAAGGTCGCATGATAATCGACTCAGTCGTCTGGGCACAATAAATCAACGTGACGGACACACAGACAGCCACGTCTCCACAGCAAATGCTGCAGCAAAAATGGGGAGCTAGAGAGAGTCACATCTTTGAAGCAGTTCATTTTCTAAACCTTTACAGACTTGCTCACTCACTGGAAAAGGTGCACGATATCACAACTCAACGATTCAATTTAAAAACAATTAATTCAGTAAAAAAACAACTGACTTTAATATCAGCGTCATTGTCTCCTTGCGATTCTGGCCTTGAAATGGCAATGCACCGGTCAACATCTCAAACTAAAACACAGCAAACAATACATCACCCTATAGTGGTAACAATAAGTCTGCTCATGTGTATGTCTGTCTGTCTGTCTGTTTGCTTATAACTTGGGAACAGGTGCGTCTATCACCTCCAAACTTTCAGGGTAGCTCCAGAGCACCCCGTGGAAGGTTTCAGTCACAAAAAATTTCGGGGGCGGACCAAAAAATTGTCATCATTTTTTGCGTTATTAGGGCCCCCGTAGGCTAAGTATGTGTAGCCAGGCTGCGTTGGGCAACATGGTTATTGGAGTGTGACGACCATACAGGCTGTAGCATACGGGTGTGGCTTGCAGCAGGATGGGTATGCGACTAGCACGAAATAATACGCAGCAACCAGCTTAGCACACACCATCTGCTGTACTTCACAGAAACTCTACACAGAATGGCGATCTTCGCTGTGATTCAGAAATTTTACCACAGTGCACGCAAAACTTCTTCACCACTGAAACGATCAAAAACTCACAGAAATCGGTTAAGATCAGCCAAAGTTATGGTCAGGTACAGACTGCCACCTTTTCCTCTCACACGGGCCACAGGAACTGATCCGAGCAGGTACAGACTGCCACCTTTTCCT
>Ga0126335_1000719_pt1 | contig 16783 bp, 7 predicted proteins | sample OlaspJWI45metaG_FD_108409 | JGI IMG/M metagenome (GOLD analysis project Ga0126335, IMG submission 108409) | Marine gutless worms symbiont microbial communities from Oahu, Hawaii - Olavius sp. 1 OAHU.JWI-45 metaG | ecosystem: Host-associated > Annelida > Digestive system > Unclassified | place... | reverse complement strand
TGCAGGATGATGGTGATGTATTGCGTGAGTTAAAATGTTTGTCCACACGGACTAACATTCTGATTCGTCGTTTTGCGAGGTGTTCGGTCGATGTGAAAATAAGGTTGTTTAGATCATACTGTAATTGTTTTTTCGATATTGCTTTATGGAATAGAATTAAACAGTCTGTTTTCAAGAAGCTAGAATCTGCTTACGTTAAATGTCTAAAAATACTTTCTAATTGTCGTAAATTTGCTAGTGTCACTGGTATTTTGTTGGAACTACGATTGCCTAGTTTTCACACCGACACAACGCTGAATAGAGTTTTTCGAGACGTGTTTCTCTGTGTGCCATAATATTTTGCTTCAAACTGTTGATAAATTTTGTGGGGCAGTTACTCTGTAGTTACACCACTTTTTTCTTTTTTTCTGTAGTTTGTGTGTTAGTTATGGTGCTGTGTTTCTTCTATGGGCCTAGTTGCCTGAAATAAACTTGACTGATTGATTGATAAAGCCATAGGTATAGAGTGTTATAGAGCCATACTGTCTGCGACAAAAAATGTAGCCCGAAATCTCCAGTTTTCGACAACGTGTATATTAGTTACGGTGATATTTGGGGGGCTTGCCTCGAGCAAGTGCGTTAAAGAGGCACACCTCAGCCAAAAGCAAAAATGTGGGAAAAAAGCAGTGAAATTTTTCAAACAGGCTCATCTCTAAATGATCGCTAAACCCGTTGGGTACGAGGTTTGGCTGCATCGTGGACTGTCTTCCTCTATTGTGAACGGTCCTCCGTTGCTAGACCCCGAAAATTTTCTCAATCAGTCTAACTTTGCTTTTGATACTAATGTGCATAGGCCCGCAGTGGCTCAGCCTACTGACAAAAATGTTCTCAGTACTCGTGTTTTGTATGATTTTGTTAATTTTGTTTGTCTGTGATCTTGTCAAATTGTCTTTATAGCATTTTCAAATTCCGCACCGTTTTACACTGTGCTCCGGAAAAACCAACGTTATTTGGTTCAAAACTGGTTGTAGGCCTAATACCGGGTGGCGCACAAAATACGTCCCGAACTTTGGCGCTGAACTATAAACACTTAGGCCAAGCTGAAGCAAATCAAACTAAATACACCATGTTACATACAAAAGCATTCTTTATTGCGAAATCACAAGCTATACTACAAATGCTGATCTCAGGAACAAAATAAAGCACCACTGGCATAAGGCCTCTTATAAATAAACTTAAAGATAACATTCTAAGTTATTGTACTGTATACAGAGTCCATCATTGTAAGAGTTTCTGGGAACGAACGTATTGGTCTTAACAACGGTAAGACGACAAACAAGTAGCAGAACACTTTCAGCAATGATTTTATCCGTTTGTGGGACAGAAGGCATAACATTTTGCAGTCTCTTTTGTCTTTTCTCGTAAGTTAAACAACAATCACGACTATTGACTTGAGTTTTAACTTTGCTACAGCGCAGCACAAGTAAGAGCTAATCTGTTTCTACAACAATTAGTTTCTCATAACTTTCGTAGAAAAAATGGCATTAAAAACTTCACGTGCCTATAATCAGTAGATCTAATCATCATTGTATATGTTGAACAGTAGAAGTCCAGAACTGAAATGTACAAGTAGGCATGTAGGCATATATGAACAATACAACAATAATTAACAAGCAACAAATGGCGAAGGCAGATCACTGAAACTAATGAACATCCACTAAATAAGCGACTTGTAATACTTGCTCGCACCATCAGAAACACTGCATTAAAGGCACTTGAACTTACAAAGACACTTCATAGTGACTGTACAGTGAAAAAATTGGCCTAATGAACAACTATACTACGAAACAAGAGGCGAAACAAGAGCTATAGTAATGTAGTAATGGCCGCATCGAAGTGGCGCCATCTAGCGAATGAGTAAGAACAGTCGCCCGCGTGACAGACAGACAGACAGACAGATTGACTGACAAACTAACAGCGCGACCGACAGACGCTCACGCTACGGGATCATCAATCGCAATAGTCCACGTCTTATCATTACGATGCGGCCTGAAAAGTAAGCAAGCTTGCGCTGAATTATCAGAGTTGGCAAGGAATCTGCGACATGGTAGGACTCTTAATTACAGGCGACATTTGATGCTGACGACGATACTGCTGCTGCGTCTGTCGCTGTTGATGATGTAAGTACGCGTAGCCGTGGTAAAGGCGATGACTTCGCATGCACGACGACTCCTCATGTTTGTACAAGTAGCTGCGCAGTGCAAACGCCTTGCCACATCGACCACAGACGTGAGGCTTGTCGGTTGAGTGCGTCTGGATGTGGGCTCTCAGGTTCGACTTGTCGGCGAACGTCTTGCCGCAGTGCGGACAGCGGAACGGCTTTTCTCCCGTATGTGTACGGATGTGGCCCTGGAGTAGCCACGGACGAGAGAAGCGCTTGCCGCACTGGGGACACTCGCAGCCCTGACTATGTGTCCTCACGTGCATGCTGTAGGCCGGTGCTGAGGAGTAGACCTTATCGCAGTGAGGACATTTACGCGACGTGACGGCGCTTACGTTATCCGGTGTGGGACTGCGGCACTGCTGCTGCTGATGATGATGATGATGACTGACGTTGGTGGATCGATGACTCTGCCGATGTCTGGCCAAGTTACTCGCAGTGCTGTACGCCCGTCCACACTCCACACAAGAGTAGATTGCAGCCGGTGTTGATAGGTCCACTGACGCTCCTACAGGCCCTGCCGGAGACGTCTGCGCTACTCCCGCAGCGACGCTGTCCATCGAGCCCAACTTCAACTTGTCCGTGGCCAGAGCGGCTGCTGCGTTGAGATGAAGTTGCTGCTGTTGGTGGTGACGCTGAAGTAGGATGCTGTGAACAAGTGGCAGCAGCAGGCGATCATCAGCCGTGGGCAGTCGTGAGTGGAACGGGTAAGGGAAGTATACGGGTGACGCCTTATCAAGGTCGAATTTGTTGTAGTAGTCGACGTACGTGAACCTCGGCCGGCCTGTCTCCGTCGTCGTCTTGGTCGTGGTCGTGGTTATGCTGGTGGGTGAAGATGGTGAAGTCAAATCCACGTCGCTGAGGTCCGCTGTTACATGCTCGTCTTTGTCGGTCACCGACTGTTCACTGTCCGCGTCGTCCACTTCGACTGATCACACAACACATCAGTCACAGTCGAATTACAATTGAATGTTGGCCTATTCAACAGAAAGCATGCTGGTTTTTGCTAAACAAGTAATACGTTTCTAGACGGTCAGACAATCAATCGATCAATCAATCCATTCGACTGATCAAACACTGAAAACAACCCGATCACCAACAGTCAAGTACATACTGCAACCACTGACAGTCGCCTGACGGTAAACTGGAAATAGCTGCTGGACAAGCAGATTTTTAGGCCGCATTGAATATACGAACGTTTGTCAGTCTGTCTGTCACGGCTGGACCGATCGACGTCTTTTGGTGGTGAAGACTTCTGAGGACCGGATAGAGGAACATTATATTAGATAGTGTCCCCATCCCACCGTCGGCGGCGGTAGGTTCTATATTTAAGGTAAAAAAGGTAACAGTCATACACTTGATATAGCGCCCCTTAGCGAAGGAACCTCAGTTGTTAGTATTTACAACTGGCTTGCAAATATTATCTTCGTTTTCTTGTTGTCTAGTTCGACTGTTCGACGCATTGTCAGCACTTGGGGAGAAGTCTTCTGACTCAATACTTTGCAGGAAATGTACAGTAGTAGGCAAGCCATGGCCAGAAGTCAGCCAGACGGGCAGACAACGGTTAGCTGGCACGTTTACGGCGCCGTGAAGTGCAAGATGATTGATTTATCAACTGATACCGACACAACTTGCCACGAATTAACCACTTGTTATCATCGTGCGCCACCGCCGCTTGCCTCAACTCAGCTGGTGATCTAAGGGATGGTAGTAACCTAGTAAGCAGAGTAAGACGACACCGCCAGAGCAGCCAGGCTACTTACTACAGTGAAAGTCCAGTCCAGTGTAACTACACTGTGTCCGGAAAAAATGGAACCAATAGTGTTTCAGTCATAACTTTCACAAACACAAATATATAGTTGTAATTTTCCTCCATGGAATGTCGGTAAGGTAATGTGAAACCAAACTAACACAACACATGTCCGCCGCAACTAAACAGTGTCACTACTTTACCTTGTGAATTAAGCCATCGTCATGGCATTTACTAAAACGCACAACGTCATAACTGACAACTGCCAGAAAATCAAACCGGAATGCCTGCAACTGTCCGATTTGAGTAGTCAATGAACGCTTCAAAGGCCGCATTTATCACAAAAACATACAATGTCAGAATTAAAAGCAGTGTTCGAAATGACCACTACCCGCCCTGACAATAGCTGAAAGACGACGACGCCACTGGTCACAGCTGCAGCAATGACGACGTGACGCAGCTTGGCCCACTCGGTTCTGATTCTGATGGGATGTTTGAGGTTGTCGACAGCAGTGATGCGTGTTTTGTACACCTTCTCTTGCAGTATGCTTCACACTCTGTAGTCAACCGGATTTAAATCTGGCGAATTTGAAGGCCACAGTAGCGGCAAAATGAACTCTGGCGTTTCTCATTCCAGGAACTCCACGGTAGCTCTTGGAACATTTTGATGACGTCACACTTACGTCATCATTACGTAGTGTTGTGCAAGTAGTGATGGTACCTTAAATGTCAAGATGAATTGTGCCAGAAATTACGAAAATTTGTAGAAAAAAGTTATGCCTAAAATACTAGAGGTTCCATTTTGTCCGGACGAGGTGTAAATGCGGCACGAGTTTGTTAAAACAAGATGCTAGAGTAATTTAGCGAAGGCCACATCGAACCCCTCACTGTGGAGGGATCGCGACCCCCCATCTAAAACGTTCCTTGGGCCACAACTCCCAAGAGTTTCCACCCCGAAAAGGATCTCGATCCGTTCAGCCGTTTTATGACACAGGCACGTGACATTGTTGACAACAGACTGACGGACACACCATGCTACGGGAACATCGGCCGCATTAATACGCAGCTAATAACTTGCAAAGTTTTCAAAGCGCACTGCTGGCAAAATGTGAGATAATTTTAAATGTACTAGAAAATTGATTTAGCAGAACCATTTCCCAGATATCTTGCACAAATGTTAACGATGATACTCTTGGATAGACTCATGACTCATCAGCTGAAACAACGACTTCAAATCACGAACTTCTCGCTAAAACAAGAGTTTACAGACAACTCGTCCCCAAAGCTTAACTCACATTGGCCTAACCTTAAGCCCTAACCCTAACCTAAACCCTACCGAGTTGACTTGGGGACGAGCTGACTGCCACCCAAAACAAGCACAAAATTACTAAGAAATTTGGTGACGCTGAGCCATGTCTATGACAAGCTCTTTGTGGCGACACCACACATCGCAGAGATCGGAAGTCAGTTCGACAGTTGGACGTCGAAACGTCACTAAATGTTGAGAGTCATTTTACCGTTGTTTTAGTCAGAAATTCGTGGTTCTAAGATACAGCCGATGCTAACCTGTCTCGTCATCAATGCTCGTTGACGTCGTGTGTTGTTCGCTGCTGCTGTCTGCTATACCTGGCGACTCCGCAGCTGACACCCTGCTGCTGTTGCTGCTGCTGCTGACCGCCGCTACGTACCTCTTGTTCGTTATGAGGAAAGACCTCGGCATCTCACTAACGTCACCTGAATGTATCACGCACGCATGACTGTACTGACAGATACAGCAGCAATTTAAAATGATAAACCACAAAAGCGACAGATGAGATTTTTGGGCATTTTACATGTTTAAAATGATTGTCGTCCGAGATATTACTAACCGCAACAGAGCTAAATCGTTGTCCCCAAAGGCAGCTTTCTTTGACTTTTGTTAGGCCTAGCTGAGGTTGATTTTTGTGCTACACCGAGATCGTGAACTGACACAGACACTGCTTGACTGTTTCTTCAACGGAAATACTGCATAAAAAGACTTTAAATAAATACAAATGCAAACTGTCCATCGCTTACACCTATGTTACCAGCGACACGACACACAGTTATTGTATACATTATACGCTAGGCCAAACAGAAAAGTCTTCAGTTGGCGTTTGAAAATTTGTTGGATTCCGCACTTAGACCTAAATTATTGCAACGTTTTACAGTGTTTATACCGACAACAGTCGCCGTGTACAGCATCCACTTTTGCATTACAACCACAGTTAACTGTAGATCTATAGTGTATAATATTCACATAACATACGAATTAACGTTCGAAATATTGAATGCCACTGCAAGATGCGACATACCTGTTATAATAGTCGAGTATTGCGGAGTTATTTCTCCAGACTTGAACACGTCAATGAAACGATGTCACAGTGTCACTCCAGCATCGCTCGTGTATCGCACTGTGCTGTGTGATTCTCGCACGCTTGATGGCACCACTTAAAGCCCACCTGAGACGCCTGTGGTTGGCGACGAAGATGCTGTGACTGCTGATCACTGCAGTAAAGAGATAACTCTGAAGCAACGATGATGACTGCACGGCTCATGTGCCTCTTCAATCGATTTATACAAGACGGTCGGAGTGCGATAGCGTAGCATCACTCAGCGTGGCGATACTTGGCGGCCAGGTGGGCAGTGTCCGCTACGCCGGTTGGTTGGTCACGGTGGCCGCCGCCCGTCTGAGACCGCCTCCATCTTTCCCTCAATGCTCCCGCTGCTGCTGCTGCTGTTGGGACGTGGGAAAAGTGCCGCCCGAGAAACAGATGCTCACACAATACTGTCAGTGAGAAATTAAACAACTGAAGAAAGCAGAGAGACAGCAAAATTAAGCATTGTGAATTGGACATGGCAGTGGAAAGTTTGAATCTTTATAAATGGATAAATTTTCCAGCAAATAAAAAATAAAATTCTAAAACAAATTTTTACCCGACCCGACCTGTGCGTCGACCTGACCCGTGGACAATGGACATCTCCGACACTACGGGAAACAAGTGGCCAAAGTGTATTCGGCGAAGGCCGCATTAAATCCGTGGAGAAATCGGAACTATTACTACACAATGCTCCTTGGGCCCCCAGGTGTCTCCAACCCAAACAGGACCTCGAGCTGTGCAGCGGCTTTTGTAGGGATCAGGCGCGTTACAGACAGAGACAGACTAGCAGACACACCACGCTACGGGAACATCGGTTGCAATAGTCTGCATTTCATGCATTCGCTGCGGCCTAAGTGGCACAATGACACCATTTTGTTTTTCTGACTTACCGGTGTATCGCATATGTATTGTTGGGCCATAATGAATCGGCAACATTTGTACAGTCCCCTCTAAAAACGAATTCTTAGCCACACTGATGAACCATGTATACCGTATTGTATTTGTGGGTGGGACAATCTGATTTACAGTTGCCAGTGAGGCGGTGGTGTGTCACGTGTTAGACGTTGACGTAGGCACCGTACGCGCACATGTCGGTAGATCACGCACGCGCACGCACCGCATTTCTCGTGAGAGAATTTGCCCGACCGACTTCCGACACAACGTGTTGCGTCAGGCAGCGCTCTATTAACGAGGCTTCTGCGGCGCCAACAGGGCTACAGGGTGGGCAGCAGCGGTGGCGCAGCCATACATTTAACGTTCCTGTTCATCTGCCGGGAAAATGCGTGGCATATTTCGTGTCACTATGCGACTAGGTAATCGAACACTTTGTGCTACAGAATCAGCGGCTGCAGCTAATTTTAAGCAACATGCAGCCATTACTTACCGAAATCTCTTAAATGAATTTCATTCATATAACCAAATATGATTATCTTGATATGAAGAGCTTTTGATGCATCTTAATTTTGTCACTGTTGCTCACAGTGACACCGCTGTAGAGCTATAAGTTCTCTACACTGCAGTGACTTACGCCTATGTCGTTCGATGTTACTTACTGAATCTGATTATTATTTAAAGTTTAAACAGTTTGCTAATACTGATATATGGAGGCATTTCAAATCATAATGTTTTTTGTGTTGTATTAGGTAGATCATCGCCTGGGAGCGCCACCGAGCAGCAGTAACAGCAGCAGCAGAGCGTAGCGTGACGGCTGCGGCGTTATATGACTGTGATTCCACGCAGGCTGGCAGGCAGACGACCTTCGCGGCACAGCTGACTCCGCGCATTTTCTCACGACGATTCAACTGCGTTAATTAACTGTCTGTCTGTCTGTCGGTCACAGCAAGCGACCAACCAACCAATCACTCAGCCCGTCCACCTTCCTTCTTCCACCGCGCCGCATCGCACAGCCTGAGCCACACAGGTCTCTTCTCTGCCATTCCAAGCGCACGTGCTGCACTACTGTCGTTCGTCAAGTCGTAACAGCCGCTGAAAGGTCTCTTACCTGTCTCTATATACATTGCATTGGCCGCCGGTCACAACCTTCTCACGAACGTCAGTCGTACTAGTTTTACCACCTCGGCCATCGGCCTCCATCATTCGGTGATTCTAGGGCCGGCAGGGGCTAAAATAAGGGAAAAGTTACTGACAGTAGGGGACTGGACGACTAAAAAGTTTCATCGAAATGACTTTGGATAAAGAGTGAAGAATAATCATGTGATATTCAACGGCTTAGCCACTTTGTGCCAGGAGTTCTAGTCAGAATGAAATAAACACTAAAATCTCGAGATACCAAACAGTGACGGCGCGAGGGTGTTTGCCGCCCGGGGCAAACGTCTGCGTTGATGCCCCCGCAAATCAGATCGGCAGTTGATATTTTTATGGTTACAACGAAGCATTGGTGTGGACTGTGAACAGTACGCTAAGTTGGGGGTATATAAATTACGTAATGCAGTGTAACTTAGGTTGATCAGTTGCAACTGCCAAAAAGAAAACTGCTGCTCACACTTTCTGCACAGACTGCGCGTGTGTCTGTGTTCACTGTTCGAACAAAGTTATTACACTGACAGTGTCAGTCTCACTATTCGGTATTTACAATTCACTGGATCTCTCTTTTAAACAGACCTTATTAACTAGGCCTGTCTACTCCAGTTTAGTCACACGACAGTCTGCCTGTCATCGCTGTCCGACGAGGCGATATAATATCGTATACCTAACACCTTGTCTGGAAATGGAAAACATCGCTTATATCAGTATTAACCAATAAATCAAAACTTTCCGCGCTCTCACAGCTGCAAAATTTCAATAAGTTTGGTGAAGTCAACCTGCTCAACTGTTTGTCTTTCTATAGAAAGAATTGCTAAATTCGTCAATCTACTTTCCGTCATAGTTGACCTGAGATACGTCATAATCAGTTTCATCGCAGAGAATGAACTTTCGCAGCCAGCAACGGATATAGACACGATCAACACTCAACAGAATCTGCAGTCACACTTTCAGGCCTGACAGTGACTCCTCAGCTGCATGAGCTGCTGCACTAACGAACCCGTTCTGCAATGCAAACGCCATTTCGCCAGAAGCGGCCAAATTTCCGAATTCCGTATTTTCGCCCCTCCAAATGCCGCCCCTGCACAGTGCTGTCCGGGGCGCATGCTCCCTTCGCCCCCTCCCTCCGCTACTGATACCAAACTAATAACTATACAGTAGAACGTGAGACCTGAGTTCTAAGATCAACAGCAGATATAATGTATATCACAGAAGATCGTGCACTAATTAATTGCCTTTGTTTGAGATTTTTGGTTGGTAATATATGGCATTTTGTTCTTGTACGTAGCCGAAAATACACTTCATACGATCGGAGTTTTGATGTAACAGAATTATGTCTACGGTCGGCAGAAAATGACGAAGCATGAAGTTAGGTGAAGAACCGACAGAAAGAATCTACGAGAGAGCTTCTGCTAACAGGATGGATGAATATGATATTCCATGCGAGTAGAATGTACATTGCTCGTGCTTCAACTGACTCTAGTTGTCGTGACTGGGTTTACTTGTGAGTATGCACTATGTATTGACTATTGATGCATCTCACGTGTCCGAGGCACGCGGCGTGTGAGCGATATTAGAGATGAAAGAGTCGACGACGAGGAGACACACTTGCCCGATATCTCTACTCGCCTTCAACATCAGTAACAGCAGCATCACTGATAGGTGAAGCTCTGCAGCAGGCGGTGCCACCGACCCCAATGCCATGGACGGTCGTGTGCCATAGAGCGTCCTTTGAACGTAACCCCCTTCACCCTGCTGGGCGGTCTATCCACGATACGGATAGCTCGGCAGACAGGCATGATGAACTGTGACGTTTTCCACTCACCTGCTGCCACTAACAACCTCCACACCACCCATCTACGCATCCATACCGCATCGACAAGATGTATATTAATAACGAAGAGAAAACACATACGGCGGCGCGGCTCGCAGCTGGAAGGAACTAGCCGGCGCTCGTAATGGCGTAGTTTCCCGTTGAGATTAGTCTACTCATCCGCATCTTTCACTACCATCCGCCGCGCCGCAGCCGCTGCAACCACCGTCTCTCGTGCGTAGAGTTCCCAGTTCCCACGGCCGGCGTGTGCGTCCGGCTGAGGTCACCGGCGCATCAAACATAGTTCGCCACGATCAGCGAACCACGCCAGCCCAGGCGCCTGTTGAGTCTGCCGAGGAATTGACGTTTCACTAGGCGAATAAATAATCGCATTCGCGTGTCCGATGCTACTGCACAACGGACATAATGGACAACTGGCGTTGATAAATTCTGATTGCAACAAACTTAGACCTACAGCACTGACTGTTTGACACGCCATACAGTAAATATCTTAATCTATAGCGAAAGCTTACGGCTTTCTGTTAAATAATTTTATTTGTTCAACATTAACTCTCGTAACGATGCTTTTTTATGAGTACAAAACATTGACACAAAGACGTACAGCTGAGTCATACCACTTCGCAAACATGCACAACGTCGTTATTTTTTCGTTCTTTCACATCGCAGTTTTTTTCTTTCGCAGATTTCCAAGCCTGGGTTTTAAAAACTTGGGTTATTAGGTTTTTAATGAGTCCATTTGTTGTTTCTAACAGGTTTTCTGTTTTTATTTGTTACGCAATAAAACGGTAATTTAATAAAGGTCATATTCAAATTTGCACTGTGATTTGTGACGTTATGAAACTACCTCTAAGACATAGAAATCTTAAAACCGTGAAACGTAAAAACTTATTTTAAAAATCTTGAAAATCTAAAAACGTAAAAAACTTTTTAAAAACCTAGATTTTTCCACTTCTGGTCGCATGCATTTACCTCAGTGGTCGCGTGTTACGCAGGGCTGTAAACTGCCTTGTCAATACCTAGGGTTTTTCGAAAAAAACTCAAGTCTAATTTTAAGTTTTTTTTTGCGTTTTATTTCGTTCATTTATTACGTACTTTTAAATATATGTCACATTCAAATTTGTACGGAGATCTGTGACTTTTTCGTGTCGTTCATGGATTATTCTTTAGCAAGATACAGTATTTAGATGTGCTAATAAAAAGAACGCTCTTTCAGCTTTTCTGTCGTCATTGGCGTCAGTCCCACGTCATTTCGTAAGTTAAAACATTTAAAAGCTTTAAAAGCTTTAAGAAACCTAAAATCTAAAAAAAACATCTTTGTCAAAAATATAGGTCTTTTCCAGCCCATGTGATTGTGACGTCGTCGAGCGTGTCAGCTGCTGCTGCTGAGTGGCCGATTTGCACAGCGATGTCATGCAGTCGGCTTATCATTCCCACGCCGGTGTGGCCGCTGTGTGTGGCACAGCGTGCATGGCCAGCTGTTGAACACGTCATCAATGACGTACTAGCGCAAGTCTTACCTGTTGTTTGTTCCCACGCCGTCCACCCCGAGCACAGATACGACATCAATCACTGTCCACAAGCCTGTGTGTCTGTCCTGTCGGCATCACCGGATGCAAGCAACCACAATGATACAGTTGGACAATAATGGCAGCGCAGTGTGAATGGGAAATAGACATGGGTTGGGTCAGTCCATGAGCTGAGTTTAGAGGTATATTGATGTTTTTGAGTTTAGGTTCTACTTTGCGCGAGAAGTAGGAAAAAAATAATTTTCTGTCTAGGCCTACACTTAACCGCAAAACCAGGCGTTCAAAACATTCCAATAAGCAGACTATTAAATGACATTGAAATTCATTATTGCACTGCAGTATATACAGACGATTAGGCAAGCATGCACCAATAGCTTCTATTTGAATTTTGAAACAAATCGGATCTGGCGGTTGGTTAACTGGCGGTCATGCCTGACAATGATAGGACGAGAGTCCCTGGGGAATGATGCGTATAATGTCAGATGATTGAACCGACGCAAACTCAATCCAGGCCTGACTACCGACCGACGGCGCGTTCGACTGAGGTTGTGGGAAAATTCTGCCACGAACTGCAGGCAGGCTGCAGCCGGGCCAACCGGCCGGCATCATAACGTAACTCCGCGGCGCCGTGGCAGCAGTAGCGGTCGGTGGGATTTGGAGGTGTAAGCACCGCGTACACGGACCATCAAACTGTTTGGGATTCAAACGCAGTGATAGTTTTACAAGTATCCTCGTGAATTTTGGTTTAAACTACCTAGTTTTGATCGTGAAATTGCCAATACTACAACTTCTATGCGTTCGTGGAATTCGTCTGGAAATCACGCATAGTTACTCGTTTAGGCTGCCAAATGTTTTCATAATCATGATTTAGCTGTAGTTCAGTTTGTATGCCATGAAGTGCTATTTGCCCTTTTTTATTCACCATTCGCGCAGCGGCGCAGAGTATATTTTCGCAGGCGTCGGTTTTGTAATGTAATGTAATAATAATTTTATAGCGGCCTAAATAACTATGACTACTTAGAGTGTCACAAGTTACAAACCAAGAAAAACAGTTACAGGATCAAATGTTTTAATCTAAGTAAGTATGTATGCAACACGATAACTTTCGAAATCCTTGACCTAAACAGTGCATTTTGGCAAGCCGTTATATGGTGTACATCTTCGAAAATGCAGGTGGAGTTTGCATATCATGGTCATCGGGCTAGGGTCATCGTCACGATAGTAAAATACCGTAATGCGGGTGGTCCGCCTTTGGCCAAAAGAAATTCTTGTTGCCCGTGTGAACGCGACATAAGGCGGACAAGAAGGGCTGGCTGGCCCGGTGAGGTCTCGAGGGCGACGTAGCGTGGCGTCGACGGCAGATCTCATCACAACGGCCACCGATCAGGCACATCCGCCCTCCCCAGGCTTCCGTATGCCCAGCCCGCCTTGCTGGCCCTAGCCTGGCCGCGAAGTGAGGCAGGCGACCAAGGCCACGCTGGACAGGCGACCGGCCGTGGGTGACGACTGAGTAACTCCGCAGGGTTGCGTAGTGAACTAGTGATCCAGGGCTGCAATTGCGCAGTGTTCCAGGCGACCGTGTGCTGTAGTCAGACTAGCTATAGGTGATGTCTCTATGTTTCTATAGCGAATCACGGCAAGACATTTTCGTCCTGTCTCGAGTAGCAAGAGGACTTGGAAATAGGTTCAGTAGCGGTGTAAGAAAATTTAGTTTTTAACTCTTCTGGTAAAAGTTTTAAATATTTTTTGGTTAAAGTTTTTATTAAAGGCCTCAATTCGCTGTCATTCGCCGCATGCCGCCGCTCTCCGAGGCGCTGGAACATAGGAAGTTGTGCTTTCACAACTGAGTCACCATCTTTCAACGATGACCGAACATGGCTGCGCCAGTTGTTACTGTTGCGGTGACTGCAAACATGTGATAAGTGACATTACTGTTTGTACAGTGCCCCTGCAACATTTTTTGTGATAGTGTCACTTTAATCCTTTGCATGTATAATGTCAACTCCGTGAATCAATACATATACCTCAAACGTCACATAATCGCGACCGACAGGCGTCGTCATCGGCGCCATTGCGTATCGCGTTTCACGGGTATTACACAGACCGGAAGTGCCAGTGGAGCAGGTCAGAGACCGGTCGCTGTCAGTAAGACCTAGCTAATCGCTCAGTGTCGCTGTCGTACTAATTACCTTCGAAACACAAACACCGACTGACGCCGACTCGTGTTTAATTGGCAGACTGGCCTTGTGTTGTAGCCACAGAAAGTCCATTACAAGGGCACGTGGACGGTGGACGTCGTGGCGCACGACATAGGCCAATGTCCGAACTCAACATGAAGCCTGGCTACCGCCGAGATAGCGCGCGTGGTCTTGGTCACGCACGATCTTGGTGCAAAGAACGGACAGACAAAATTTGCGATGGCAATATGGCGTCTTGTGAAACCGTGAAAGAGTGCGAGCCTAAGCCATTGCTGAAAAGTATTCATTGTGACTTAGGTGTGTGCTGTAAATTTAATGCTCAGGTCAATTCAGATCACGTGACAAAGATGGCGGCCACACCATTAAAACGGCCACAGTCGACAACCCCATTCTAGATGCAAACATCACCCGCCATGTGCAAGAGAACCGAAATTATTGACGACGGAAGTTTTGGATGCCGTTGAAGGTCATTCATTATCCCCCCTCCTTGTAATAGTTTCTACTGTTTAGGCCACTCTAAAATGTTTATGATGATGATGATGATGATGATGATGATGATTCAAGGTCACCGATTTCGGTACCAATGGAAAGTCCATGTACGACATCCTATTAGTGAATAATAATATATATATCTTTATTTCTCCAAATCATGGTAGCAAACATAATAATACTAACCTGCATCGTTTCCGAGGTATCACAGTGTATTGGTCACATTTTCGCCTTTGACAAGGGGTTGCCTCTCTTTAGCGCACTCGTTTAGGGCCAGCCCCGCGAATATCGCCATGAACCATATATTGTCAAAAACGAGTCTTTGGGCTACATTTTTGTCGCGGACAGTATGGGTCTAGCTTCAGCCAGTTTGGCGTGGTAGGCTCCGAAACCCACCGTTTTCGGTGAAAAAAACGCCGAAGAACAGCCATAAGGGGCCGTAACACCGTTCAGTCATTCAAGGTCACCGAATTTGACACCAACGGAAAGCCCATATACGACTTCCTATTAGTAAATAATAGTAATTTGCATTGTATCTCGTACCATTTTCGAGATATCGGTATTATTGGTCATTTTTGCTGCTGATAGGCTGGAAACGCCTGTTTTAACACGTTTGTTTGAGGGAACCCCTAAACCTACGACCACGAAATTTGGCGTAAAGAATTCTCAAACTGCATTGTGTCTATGGTGCAAACCTCAGTTCGATATCTGGGACCGTTTTTTTGATGTGGATCACTAGTGGATCACTAGTGTGACGGACAGACAGACGACGCGCACTAAATGCAATTTAAATGCAATTTATCGATTGAAATTTGTATATGCATATTTAATATTATACAACTTACTAATAATATATGCAGACAAAATTGCAAGCACATTGTGTTTTTCTGCAATTAACCCATCTCTAACTAACAAATGTTTTCAGTAGGCGTACGTTACAGGTATAGCTCGTGCGACATAGCTGTAATATCAGTGTTAATACTGTAACATATGCTGCTCGCACAGACAAACTAAAATTTATCAGTTGATAACTAATAATATTAATCGTAACTGTAACTAAACTGACGCAACACAGTTAGGCTCCGGTCTACAAACTGCAAGTGCTACGAGATTTATATGTCAAATACTGCATTTCGTTCAGATTTAAAGTTTAAACAACAACATATTCAGTTAGCTGCTGCAGCCTATCTCTCTGTTGGACACTTTGTGTGACACAACTGACTGGTTACTGCAATGCATTTCTACGCAGTCGCATTCACGTTCACATATAAATTTAATGTCGCATATGATTCGCTACGGGAATTTGCAGGCGAGAAGACGATGCTGACCGGACAAGGCTCCTGTCCATAGGCACGTGAGACCGTGCGACTGTTAACCCCGTGAAACACCAGGCTTCATCGCTCCAACTCTCTGGCCAGCCAACAGTCCTGACAATCAACCCGGTAAACTACCGGATGTGTGGGAAGCTGCAGGGGCGTGTGTACCGCAGCCGAATTCATGACGTTGCCTAGCTGAAGTTGCGTTTGATCAAAGAGTGGGAACATTTCAACAAGATGATAAATTTATCATCGATTAAGCAGTCAGACAGCGACGTTCACGTCTTTAAGCTTGCATCTGAGCACGTGGATGATGTTTTGAGCACAGACTTTAAATATGCTTAACTTGTGCACTATGACAATCGCATGTCTAAACGTTGTTAATAGTGGACAATTCATGTTTTCAGGTGACCTCGCTAAACTTACTATAACTTTGGCAAACGTAGACAGATTTTACTAAACTTTGGTGATTTGTTTGCGATTAGATGTTGTATTGTTGGTGCGAAATTTGCTTAAAATCTGACATTGTTTGCCGGAGATGTGAAAATACTTTTTCCGGACACAGTGTAGTACTGAATGGTTTCCCGTGTTCAGACGCATCACAACCTTGGAATGTAACGTTTACAAAAACAGTAAGCAAGTCAGCAAAAAATCATTTCTGTATAAAACATTACACGAAACTATAGCAGTATATTGCAAGGACGACTGGAGTCTCAGCTAGGGCTCTCGCTGCTTAAATGTATCGGTTGAGCTGAACAGTTCTTGTCCAACAACTGACTGAAGTACTGCAATACAAATAAAACCATTATTATTATTATTATTATTAAAACCGTTTCGTGGCGACAAACATGATGATTCCTCGTCGCTGACAAACGTCGTCCGCTGCCGGTGTCACGAAATAAAGTCTCCCCCTTCGAACAGTCTCCGCCTGCCGAAATGGTCTCCGGCCGGCGGATCTGTTTCGCTGGAAAAGTCTCCCCCCTCGTCTCAAAGTCTCCCCCCGTCACGAAATAGAATCACCCCCGTAC
>Ga0126335_1000718_pt1 | contig 16786 bp, 8 predicted proteins | sample OlaspJWI45metaG_FD_108409 | JGI IMG/M metagenome (GOLD analysis project Ga0126335, IMG submission 108409) | Marine gutless worms symbiont microbial communities from Oahu, Hawaii - Olavius sp. 1 OAHU.JWI-45 metaG | ecosystem: Host-associated > Annelida > Digestive system > Unclassified | place... | reverse complement strand
GGTTAGACAAAGCGCGCGCCCGTGGTCATGGGGTCATCTGGTTCTGTCGAATTTGCCCATTTGAAGCCTCTTGTTAAGTCTACTTTGAAGACTGACCATTGAAAACTGTTTGATTTGACATAACAGTGACTGATACAGCATGACATTCTATAAAATTCAACTGAAATACAAAGCACTTACCATCAGGATGTCGCCGCCGAAAATGTCGTAAATGCACAAAATAATAACACAAATATGTAACATATCTATTCAATGTAATAGGCCCATAACTACGAAAGGTCACAATTATGCAACAATTCTACATACTGCGATCAAGATTAACAAAATCTAAATAATATAATTAATACTTTGATAAACTTAGTGTGTTTAACTGTTTTACACACCAAAACACGTCGTTTGCATACCGATGTAATATACGATGTGGAAGATGTCGCTAAGTCGCAACTGATCATAACTGGTTGACGAAAGTTGGTCTTTGTCGAAGCTCAGACGAACATCCAGCTGGCTTCCCTTCGACTCGTAAACGGTTCTCGTGGCTGTGGCCGTGTTGTAAGCCTGCTGCTGCGACAAGTCTGTGTCAGTGTGTCTCAGACAAACATTAAACGCAGCCATCATTCCATCTAACTCCACCAGCTGCACGCTTGCCGGACACCACACCCTGGCACCTGAAGAGTCGCTCTGCTCAGCCAACTCGTCTGCCCGGTGAAGATGGGCACCGACACGGGCTGAAAAGAGCGTGATGCGCCGACCGCGCTCGGCAGAGATCGTCCACCGGCAGTCGACGGCTCGTCGCCGGGCAACGAGGTCCGAGGCGCTGGTGATACGCCACGCTCGTGGGTAGAGAGCAATGTAGCCGCGAGATGAGTTCAAGGTGGTCGAGTTGGCTCGATGACAGTTGTCAGCAAACGATACTGTCAGTGACAGTACAACATGACAATCACGTATCAGAATACAAGTTACATTTAGTTAAAAGAGTACGTTTAAGGTGAGACCCAGCCCGTGGTTCGTAGGCGCCAAATTATACAGCTAGGTTACATATACGAAGAACTAAACCAACAACATGTCATAAAAATCGTACATGTAAGTCTGATATCCTATCGTAGCGCCACCGCGCCATGCCGGCCTTTATTGTTGTACCTAATAAAAAGTACTCATGTACCGCAGCGTCAAATGTCACCTGGAACGCAGTCGTAAGCAGCTTCCAGGTACGACTTGAAGTCCTTGGCACACGGCTGAGCGACCGAGTCCATCGTGGCGACAAGCAGAGAGCAGTTCTGTCTTCCGGAGCAGAGTCCGTCGACGTGCTCCGTAACATCGCTGTAGCATCCTAGAGCGTTGGCGTAGTCGGACGTGATGCAACGGCGCGCTCTCATGCGGCCGTACAGAGCGCTGCGTATGATGATCACGTGACCGACGTCACAGCGTGCCGTGAAGCGCTCGTAGACGCAGTACTCGCGCGTCTGTAGCGACGTGACAGAGGAGACGTCAGCGGCGCCGATAACCACTGCTACGACACAGACAAAACTTCACGTTGCAACGGTTACACCAAGTTCGTCGAAACATAGCAGAACAATGTGCTACAAAAAAATTAAAAGGAGTGGCAGTAGCCTGAGTAGCATTAGTCAGCAGTATGTAGCAGTTTATCCAGTTTATCCAATCCAATCAGTTTATTGTTAGGCAAATTAGCTGTACTGATAAAATAACTGCGCGGACCATAGCGCACAAGTCGTGTCGTTTTTATCGCAATAAAATTGGGCCCCACCGTTGCATTAATTTGCTGTTTCATTGTCGCTATCATGTAACTTTGGTGCTCTTCGATGTTTTGTGTTTTACAGTTAACAGTTTATGTGGCGAAAAATGCCCAACGAATACGACGTATTTTTAAGACGTAGCTGTTGCAGATAGTGTAGAGCTAAAGTGATGACATGACGATGAATCAGTGCTACTGGTCACCAGTACGTGACCTGTACCAGTTTGGTGTGCGTAGCTGTAGATGCGTGAATTCTAGAAAGTAGACAGACAGGTTTATCTTCTGTTTACCACTCTGATGCTTCACTGAGCGCCGAGCGAGCCACGTCATGCGTGACGACATCGCATAAGAAGCGGCAGCACGCGCGCTGTAGAGCGTGATCGCCGATAAAACGTTGTCGATATCATATGAGAGCTCGGCGATGACTGAGCACCGCGCTAATGTACCAGTCGCTGTAGCCGCATCCTTGCTCCGTGCAGTCTACAGCTTCACAGTCTCCATAGATGCCCAGTAAGCCAACAATAAGATTCTATCTGCTCACGAAACGTCCTTCAGTCAAAATGTTTACGTAATAGAAGATTTACCAATCACTTTCAGAGTTACAGCACCTTGTTTGAGAAATAATTTTCCGCCAAAGTTACCCACGCACCGTCTTTGTCAGTTATTGAGAAACGCTTACCCGTTTAATCACTTCTTTAACGTATAATTATGTCTTAACACGTACACAATTCATCCTTGAAGCTTTGTTCACGGCAAATTATTTTGTAGCAACATAAGCGAGTATACATGTGCGAACAGTTAATACAGCAGCATTGGTAGATGACAAAATAAATGAAATGGTTGGAGAGAAAACTTTCAACATTTTCACAATAGATTGTGAAAGATTTTCTCTCCGTCAAAGTTTTGATAAAAAAAGTTTTCTATGGCTACTTTGAAGTCGACGCGATAAACTACTGCTGACTAGTGCTATTCATGCTACAGCCGCTGCCTTCAAATGCCTTGTATCACGGTCACATACATCACTGTGTATCTGGCTTGGACACAGGACATAGGAGGTGTAAGAACCGGAAGGACACAAAGCTTTCGCCAACAAATCTCCAATAATAAAAGCTTCTCATCTCTTTACTTAACACTTTACTAAAGATGGGCATTTGAAATCGGCTATCCACATCCGGCCGGATTTCCGTACTCTCCAGTAATGTGCCTGGATAGTGTCAGACGTGCTTGGTCAAGCAATTTTGGACTTCCGGCGTGCGTCAATCTAAGCTATAATTTCTGAGTTGATATTCTCAAATAATCCGATTTTGGCGCACTGTGCCTGTTGATTTTAAAGCCGTTAATTGTTTAGTGTCATACTTTCGTACGTTATAATCTATGAATATCGGTTTATCCTGTACTTTTTAAACGCACTAAAAGCACCAAGGTTCTTGTAATTCTAGCATAAAGCGCGACAGCACAGGGTTAGGGTCAGAGGTTAATTAGCCCCTAATTTTTTCAAAGGTGTCAAAGTGTTGTTTAACCTCACTTTTCAATCAAAGTATATTTTTATTTTTCTTGCATTTTGACATTCTAATTTGCTATCAGAATCATTTAGCGACTACGGTTTCTCCCCAGACCTCAACTAAGCCTCGCGTTATGCAGGAGCCGTTTGCAGCCAGAAAATAAAAAAACGGCTGAGGAAGGAAAGAAGTTTGCCTCAACTTTCAAACAATTTCCGCAGTTTTTGATTCTGTTGACGATTAGCGTCAAACACGCCGAATAAAGTTCCATATTCTGTAATACTAAATTATGTTGGTCTGTGACGTTGTCCGAGGATCGGAGCTACAGACAGTATAGGTCGACGTAGGCATGGGGGCCAGCTGTGTGACTGACAAGATGCTGACAGGCGCTCGCTCGCTCCAGAGACTAGACATCTACCCCGCTGGCTGGCGCGTCTCTCATATTGAACACAAATTGTCTATTTCGTCTGGCGTCGGCGTAACAATAGCGCCGCCAGCCGGGGCGCGGATTGACACGTCGTTTAACGGGTTAGTTGCCGGTCGCGTCGCTTCGTCATCCGTCCGCGTCGGTCGTCGCCTCCGCTCGCCCGTCGCCGTCTCTGACGACACGGACGCGACTGGTGGTCTCGTGTCGACGTCCGTGCAGCGCTGCCTCGTGGGTGGTTTGGTCGCACTGCGTTGACTCGATGTTGGCGGTGTGTGGTGCGCACGCGTGATGCGACGTCGATTATCTAAGTAACGATTTTCTGTTTGCGACCGTTGTCTCTCTCTCTCTCTCTCTCTCTCTCTCTCTCTCTCTCTCTCTCTCTCTCCGCTGGTCCGTTTTCGACGTTTCCATTGTACGCAAAACGGCACGATCGACATTTGCCTGCTTCCAAAGAAACTATTAACCTGTACGATGCGACGCTGCTGCTGTCGTCAGTTATTACTTACTTTTGCCTATAACGATATCGACACAACATCACAAGCAATAGAACGATACAAATCATTATATTATTTTTTACACAATCGCTAAGTAAATTATGTTGTGTTTTCTTTTCAGTACGTATGACGTCTTCGATAGTTGGGAAATTAATAAAACTTTTTCTGCGAGTCAGAGTAGAAACGTTTGATGTAGCGCGTGTTGCTGTCGAGTGCTGAGTATAATATGCACGTCGACGCTGTAAACTGCCGCTGTCGCACCAAGACGCCGATGACGACGACGATGACGTCGGTGATGTGTGTATGGTGATTGGTTGCGAACTGCAGCTGCCACAGCCGAGCGACTTTTGTACGCGACTTGTGCCTGACAATATGGCGCTGATTTCCCGCTGGAAGCATGTGGCAAACGGGCGGGTGAGGGCGGCCACAGATGATCTATTAGTTCTGCCTACTCGTCGTCGTCGTCGTCGACGTCGTCAGCCCCGGGCCTTCATTGTCCCACGGAGTACGACATGCGACTCACGTGCCGCCGAACCCGCCCATCTCCCGCTCCATTATTACTCACTTCCGCTCTCAGTACCGCATAAAATCTACCGAGAATAACTACAACATAAGCCCCGATGAAGTACTTCGTAGATTCGTCGCCGCAAACTTTACGCTCTATTGCTATCGGTAACGATGTACACTGTCCGTTTCCTTGTGGTTAAAACAGCGGAAAATGTCACTAGATTACAGACGTTATGCACCTTTTCGATACATACGATATGCTATGCATCTATTCAATGTACGATTAGAAGTTACGGTTTAGTCTCTCATGCAATAAAACAAGAGGCTAAAGTAATTTAGTAAGGGCCGCATCGAATGCGAGCAACGTTCTTTACTTTTTAATGAGCAAAATTTTTCCCCACTCCCTTTTTTCCTCGCTGTTGGAGGATCAAAATTTCATCTAGTAAAAGTATTTTTGATCCCCAAAAGTCTCAAAGCTATTAGCTACCAGAGAGTATTGTCTGCAAGAAGTAAGTGAACAAGAGCAAAGTCAGAAGAGCCAATATAACATGTTTACCCATAGTATGTAAGTCCCTGACGTTTACTGAAGAATATAAATACGTTAACGGAAAAAACCTTAATAAAAACTTTAAGGTTTGCCGTTATTTCCATGTCCCCTTCATCTTTTAGGCGGGGAACAAAAAAGAGCGCAAGATTGTGATCATCGTCGGTAACTGACTGCTGCGGTAAATACGACAAAAAGTATGAGTAAATATAAGCAGTGCGTCAATTAGTTAAACACATCCATGATCGAACTTGTTGTCTTCCGCACACAACCGCATTGCTGTTTTTAATGCAGTCGCACTGCGTCGCCATTACACAATTCGCTGTCAGCGTCGTGTAACTCACATCATGATCACGTGACGGGCACTTGCTGTCCGCCGCCGCCGAAGCGACAGTAAAGATCGGTCGGGTGGGGTCTGCGACCTGTCGACGACGAAATCTAACAAATTTGTCGGCGCTGGACTAGCTGAACAGTCGTAGAACGACGTATGTGACGTCCGACAATGACGCCGGATCGATATCACGTCGTACTGGCTGCAAGTGAGTCTATTTGCCGCCGCCTAACAATCGAACGTCATCGATAAAAACTAAGATATAAATCCAGAAGGAAATCATATCGTTAGCGGAACGCTGACAGTCAGGTTAGGTTGTTAGACAGCAGCCTGCAGTGAGTGTGCTGTCACCCGCCGGGGAAATCTGGCTGAGACTCGTTTGATCAATGCTCGTCGCTCGCCCCGTCGCTCTGTATAACTTTGCGCTCATCACATCCGTTTGCTCTCTCCCTCCATCTCCGTTCTCTTGCCTGTTTGCGCTCATATCGGTCACCGGAAAAAGTCCAGTGTAAGTTGCAATGCGCTGAGGCTCCAAGCGCAGTTCAGCGTGACGGCATCTGTCATGCGGCAGCGGCCGAGACCGCATGTACATGTACATCGCAAATAATCGCCTCCCCTCGTTGCTGTTTCCGTTACTTTATTGCGCGCTAAATAAGCCGTATCATTGCTGCGTGCTACGTCATCCTGTTGGCCCCAGATTGAAAATATCTATCGCCTTTATATTTTATGCATTCTCTGTCTCCTGTGGTTTACCTTTTGTCCGACTTCATAGCCTAATAATAACACGATTGCCATTCAGTCGAAAACAGATCCTCCGGTTTGGCTATTTTTGATGCCATGACCTTGATGACCTTCATGCAAGAATTTGACCTGTAATTTTGATGATGTACCGGCAAAACAAAAATGAAGTTTTATATTATATCAATGCTTTTATGTAACATACTGATTTAACTGCAGGTTAAAAGACTGCGAATCAGTGGCCTCAAAGATCTCATAATGATTAGACCGATTAGTCTCTTTGTAGTTGTATCGTATGATAGTCGCATTATAGTGGTGTCAAACTTGTTAAGACGACTTCGCTACTGCTAATGTTTGAAGCAAGATCAGCTTATGAACAGAATATCACGATTAAAAACAAGACCAGTACGACGATACCGTGACCGAGATCAGAGCCAAGAGATTAAAACCAAAAACAAAACCGCAGTTCGCCTGATTGAAAAATGGTTGTATAAGTTTTGTAAGGCAACAAATTTTGACATTTATATTATTCGTAATGAACGGCTAATAAAGTTTTAGGCAAAATATATTGCATTTATAACTTGCTTTGCATTTAAAATCATAGACTTCAAGCAGAGACCAAGACTAAAACCGATCAATTTTAACGAAAATAAAAGTCAAATCAAATCACTGACAACTGCCGCAGTATTATTTTATCGAAAGGTTGACATCTGCTTTATACGACTTCGTACTGACAGAGACCTGAGCTTAACACTACTTTACGAGTTTTGATGTGGGTGACTCTTCAATAAAGTCGAACATTTCTGCGTTTCTGCTAGTAAATTACAAACGAATTTGAGACGGCGCACAAAAAAACAAAGTGCAACGTGTATTATCTTCCAATAAGGCCACACACAGACTACTGACAAAACTATCTGTTCTCGTTTTGCGTTGCACGGTTGCAGAGTCAGATGAATAAAATACTGATAAATAAAAACAAATCGCATGCTTTCAGGCACCAATAGACGCTAAACGTATCCATCATTGCAATTGTCTTTCAGTTAAATAATATTATATTAGACAATCCTGAAACCAAATCACTGTTAAAAAGACATATTTATTCAATAATTTGCAACAAATTTTATATTTTATTTTACTCAGTTTGAAGTACTGTACTGCAGCATTCCGCAACTATACTCGAAGGTCAACTTTGAACGTGGTTAAACTCACGAATCGTGATCATCAGTGTTCAGCACAAACGATTAGCAGATACAATACAATACTATCACTGCAATAAAGCCGGGCCTCTGCACCTAGATTACACCTCCCATAGACGGAGAAAAAAGACACCGCTGCAGAATTTTCTAAACGGGTTTAACGCCATATGCCTTAGTGGTAGTAATTACTCATGCTGTGCGTTATAACTAATTTTGGAGATTCGGATACGATCTTCCCAATCGCAAAACCAGAAACTTATCTAACAGCAATCAAGCTACAACTCAAGATATGTAAACAACAGGTACTAAGATACAAAACAAAACAAAAATTTAAGTGCTTTTTGCACCGTCTGTTCAGGGCCTATTTTACAGCAGCTCCCAAGGCCCGCATGTGGTCATATTATGTTTTACCTGTTCGAACAATAAACATGAGGCACAGCATATGACGACGACGAGCCATGTCTTCGAGGCACCGCATCATCGATGCCTGGTAACTGAGTGCTACATCTACCACTACTACTGCTGCTGGTGCTGTTGCTGCTGCGACGGCGCTCAATGCTATTGGAGCTGCAGCGTCAGCCTGACAGCAGCAGCAAAGTAGGCTAAACTGCATTGTTGTAGGCCTATAACGATAGCAACGACTGTTCTATAGCAGCAGCAGCCGCGAAGATCGCGCTCAAGCGACAAACGTTTTTTTGCATCTGTGCTATTCACTTGTCACACATTTTTAAGGACGTTTTATAAAAAAAACTGTGTAATGTCCACTGTTAAACGACACATCTAAAACAGCTAAAATTATTTTTATTACCTCAAGGGCCGTGAACATAATAAGAACTGCGTAGTATGTCGGTCCATGTCTAGTGTGGTGATGAAATTAATTATAGTTATGTGTCATTTAACAGTAGGCATTACAGAATTGTTATAAAACGAGTTTTTGTACATTAATCATAGTTATACAACGATAAACATTACATTACATTGTGTTCCGATAGCGTAAGCCACAAATGTCGAGGTATTACTTTCTCATATTTTTCTGCATTTTATTTTTTTTCATTGGAAAGCTGACTAAATTTGTAACGAAACATATAATTTTATTACAATATTTCATTACAAAGTTTTGTTACAAAACAACGCCGATTAACTTGGCTAAGCATTTTGCCGCACTCATAAATTTTAAGCTTAAATGGCTTGCAAATTACAGAGTAGTAGTAGTAGTAGTAGTAGTAGTAGTAGTAGTAGTAGTAGTAGTCGAGCTGTAACGCGTCATATATCATATATGTCGACGCAGGCATCGAATCGCAGACGCGGACAGTTCAGTTGATATTAACAGGATTGTTTTAACAATTCAGTTTTTAGCTTTTTTAGCCGCCGGCAAAACTTTGCCGGAGACTGTATGTTTTACCGCCGGTTCTTTATCTTCTTTTTTTAGATAACAGTCTAACGTGTAACCAGACCGCCGATAGTTTTATGGGTTGGCGACGTGTGCATGGTTGGGTCATGTGACAGCCGATGCACTACAAATGTTGAAGGTCATGAGGTCAAAGGTCAAGGTCGTGACACAAGAACTAGATCCATCACGAGCTAAGTAAGTAATATTATAATGTGTGAGTGTGAGTGAGTCACTCTTCACTGCGTATCATAGCGCAGAAGCACGTGCGTGTGTTGATGACACGTGGCTATGTTGATGACAGTTTGTTAGTCTCATCAGGCAGTGGAGTCAATCTTGCCGTTTGGAATCGAAGCAGTGGTTGTTGATATTTGCTAACGTGAATTCAGTCAACGCGAACGGTTGTCGTGAATAAACCGTGTCGTGTTGCCGCGTACTGCGATTTAGGATGACGGAAATTTCTGGGGCGCCCCAAATCGGCGGCTATAAGTGGCAATACATTTAAATTGCAGCGATTTCTAGTTTTTGAATGTTGCCAAGCATTCGGGATTGATGGAAAAGTTCTTTTACAGGCTTTAGTGAATTCCAGATTTTTAATGCTGCATGGCTGAATGCTCTCGATGAGAATTCGGTTCGTGACTCCGAGGTTGAAAGAAGAGCGCAATGACCGGACTGGATTGTAACGATGTATAAGTGATGACAGATTATCTGGTTGACCAGTTACCAGGACTTTGTATGTTATTGTTGCTAACTTGAATTTAATTCTCTGTGATATTGGTAACCAGTGAAGAGATGAGAGGACTGGAGAAATGTGGTCATGTCTACGGGTCATTGTAACTACTTGAGCAAGAGTGTTCTGGAGCCTCTGCAGTTTGGCAATGTTTGCAGCTGATGTTTCGTAAAGTAGTGCATTGCAGTCAAATTTGCTCAAGTTTTTGCTTTTTGCTCTCACGCGCGCTCGAAGACACCCAAGCTACTTTTCAATTACGTTGTCAATGATGCTCCCACTCTACGCCGTCCCAAGGATGCAGTTAACGATGCCTCACTGCGTCAGTGCTATGCATCTCCAACTAAGACTCACCGCTGGATTGCTCAACAAGTCTTACAGAGTCGCGGTTGTATTTTCCACCCTCAATATGATTACTGCTTTGAAAAGTACTACGGAACTTTTTGAAAATTATTGTTTATAGCGTTACATATTTTAAATAAATGGTTACGATTTGGCAGCGTTATTGCACTCGGTGATTTTCTTTCTTAAAAGATGATAAAAATTTAACTCGGCTAAACTTTCATATTTCTAAAAATATTAGATAACATTTTACCAAAATTAATCATAATCAACATCGATTAACGTATGAACAGGACAGAAATTATATGCCTTTATTGAGCAGCCTCCGCCCCGAATGTTGGTAAGAACACAATCGTAGAAAAGCAAGTGGCAGTTTATAAACTATGATGTAACATATTAAAGTTTAAAAATATAATGAGCGAACGTACTTCATGTATAAGCAAATAGATAAGATTGTCGAAAAAGTATCTTTTGTATTGTAACGAAATGGAGATCTAAATACACAACAATTTGATTTTGCGTTTTTATTAGGCCTTACTTTCATTATTAATCTAACGACACAGTGGAACAGCGATAATAACAACAACAACCGATATTCAATAATAATATAGACAATTACTGTCACTAAACGATAGAAAAAACGACAAACAAAGCGCAAAACGTATAAAGCGAATTGTTTTAGTGCAAATTTCGACGAGGCTTATGTTCACAAGCTGTTGCTGGCAGCGGTTATACTCATGGAGCCGTGTAGAGCGACGAGCTGGACGAGCTGCTGATGTGGGCATCTTCCTCGCCATTATATTGGTCGCACATTACATGCATTATGATGAGCAAGATGATGACAAATACGCCAGCCTCCACCACGAACGATGTGGCCGGAAACAGCGTCAGCGTAACGGCGTATAGATTGGCGAAGACGACGGTGCCAACGAGATTCGATAAAGTCTCACCACTGGACAGAAGAGAGAACGTTCGACCCATCTCACCGTCGCTCACCGTTTTGCTAATGAGTGACTTACAGCTGGATACAGTCATCGAGTGAGGTCCCGCAAGCGACACGGCGAGGAAAACGAGTGGAATGCTGTCGGCGAAGACGAGGACGACCAGCCCAGCTAGACGGAAAGAAAGACCAATGAGCGCCAGGGCACCGTCACTCAGTCGGCAGGTGCGTTGTAGCAGTCGCGGCGCCACGAATGCGCAGAGGCCGAGGCATGCGTAGTTGGTGGCGAGCAGGTACCCGTACGTCGATTTCGCCATGTTGAGGGGCGTTCGTTCGACGTACAGCAGCAGCACATCCGCTTCGCCCGACTTCATTGTTTGTTGCAGTATTATTGCGCCGAACAGTGCTAGTAGATGGCACCGACCTCTGCCAGTACGACGCCGAAACAGCATCCTGAAACTATTTGACAGCTGACGCAGGTAGCCGCAACATTGTTTGTCTAGCTGCATCGAAGACGGCGCTGCTTCACTGCCAGATGAAGATATCTCTGAACTCTGCTGCGATTCGACGCTGCTCTTGATGGCGTTGGTTAACAGCGGCGTTTGTTCGTCAGCTTGGATGCTTTTCGTTTTTTCATCGTCTCTGTCGTTGGCGTTCTCGTCGACAGTTTGCGTCGCTGGTGCAGCCAGTTCATCTTGCATGCTGAGCGACGCCGTCAGGACGCATGTCGTCTCGATGCCCGTTACCGTCAAGAACACACACATGAAGCCATAATGGTCGAGCAGCAACCCCGCAGACATCGACCCGACCAGATAGCCGAAGTGACTCATAGCTACCAAGTTGCTGAGTCTCTGCGTGCGGCGGTCTCTGGCACTGTGATCGGACACGTAGCTGTGAACTGCCATCGTCATCACCGCAGACCGCCCAAACGAGCCTCGCACCGCGGCACCGATCAGCAGCAGCGGCAGGAAGGGAACTACACCGTGACTGACCCGACCCCGCCCGTCGCTGCCATCTAACAGACCTCCCACGTAGATGCTCATCATGTACAGAACGACAGCGGTCGTCGTGCCGAAGCACGTCAGAATGATCGGCAGCTTTCGCCCGGTTCGATCACTCCAGGCGCCGCAGAACAGCACCAGTAGCATGGCGGGGAAGTTGAGCAGCAGTTTATAGTACATCATGTAGTGGGCAGCCGTGTCCTGCACGATCAGCTCGCGGTTTGGATGATGGTGCAGGTGCACACAAGTCGAATCGTGGCCGCCACTCGCCGCCACCTTCAGACTGGCGTGATGGTGATGATACAGCCAATGACGGTGTCCTCCTGGTGGAAACTCGTTAAGACAGACGGCCTCGTAGATGAACAGCCGTACGGTCGGCTCCAACATTGACTCGGCGATCTTGAACAGAAAGAACGTTATTTCGGCGGCGAACTGGCCGATGAATGACCCGCGTATTAGTTGAACTATCTTCATTGCGTTCTTTTGCGTCACACACCACGCCACTTGGTCCTACATACATATGTATCGACCGAGCAGCTGTTCGACTGTGTGTAATTGTTTATTTAAAACTATATATTACAAATTCAGCAAAAAACATATAATATAACATAACTGATACTATGCAGTAATATCGCAAGAGGACAGCGGAATATCATACAGCAGAACTGTTTTCATGCTGATCTCCTTCGGCAGAGAAGATGCATTAAGCAACGTTCACAATGTACAGGTAAATACATATGTGAAGGCCACATTACACATTACACTTTGTGTCTATAGAAAACCTCAAGTGACAAAGAGGTTGCCGAGACTGTAACTCAAATTATAAAGCCGAAATGTCGAAATCTGAAGTCACAGAGCCTCATAATGCTCAGGAAAAACGTTCTGCAACATTTTGTGAAATCATGCGAACAAGCAAATAACGAATGGCGCCTAAATACAGTGGCGCAGACTCATAGACCACAGACTGATCATTTATTACAGCCAGAAATCGTTTATGTCTGACAACACAAGCCACAAGTCAATGTAGGCCAATGAGCTAGAATGTACTACTGTGGTAGCCAACTGATCTTGATTCTACGCCATCATTCTAACAGTACTTCCAAACCGGAAACAGAAATACGTTGCAAGTTGGAAACGTAAGCCGAAGGCAACATCATGACAATCATTCTCTGAAATGCCTTTGTACTTTTAGCACGTTTGGCCACTAATTTAGCCTGCTTCTGTAGGCCGGGCTTAGATTATATTCAACGAATTACAAAAAAACAATACATTAATAGTAATTTGCCTAAAGCTATGGTAAGCTATTCTTTATGGGCCTATCTATAATCTCACCTTCACAGACTCGCGCCCGAATTCGACTCCAACTTTTGACGAGAGAATTCAACAGGCGCAAGCGGCCTTCGTTACAGACCAGTCCTTCTCGTACTTCGCACGTGTATATCGCAGGTCGTTTTCAACAACGGGCAGCGTCAGGTATGCATTACCGCATAAAAATAGGCCTCAAGTGGGCCTATCTGTTTGTAGCGAATCGCATTCAAACCAGCGAAACTGCAGCACAGCTAGGAAGTGTATGGTATATGATACACTATGGTCGTAGGTCGTACCATGGTATCTTGCGATCTGGGAAGTCAGTGACATTAGTAAGTCTAATAAGTATACAGCAGGCAACGTTGACCAATACGTTGAAATTAAACTGAAACAAGAAAAACCAAAGTAATTTGGCAAAGGCCACATCGAATACCGACACTGCAACAACAGCAATAGCGATATAACGTGTGCTGATGGTGCCATCTGGCGAATGAGTCTAAACACTCCTTTACTTTATAATGAGCAAAATTGTCGCCACTCCCCTTTCCCTCGCCGTAGTGGAATCGGGATTTCCATCTAACACAATATGTCTTTGGTCTCCCAAACAGAACCTCGATCTGTTCGGCTGTTTATGCATAGCGCAGTCGCGTGACAGACAGGCAGACAGACTGGTCGACTGATTGACATACCACGCGATGGCCGCATCGAATGCACGGATTCGATGCGCCTAAAACAAGTCAGCTAATTGGCCTATAACAACTATTAAAACAGCCAATCGAAATGGCAGCAAAAAAATAGCGACAACGAGTTGAGTTTAATGTTTTAACGCTTAAGCCTATCTGGACAAAAAATCAACGTCTATATGCTACAGGTTATTAATAATTGCAGTGAGAGCGTATATAGGGTGGGCTACAGTTCCTGTTAACAGACAATGGTTATGTCACAATTTGTGTTTAACATGGGCCCGTGGAAGTGACATCGACCAAATATCGCAACGACTTTCGATAAATGTAAAGTTGTCATAAGTTTTATGATAACGTTTAGCCATTGTGACACAATGCATAAGTGTGATAGCGTCGCGTGGAAAAAAATTGTGTGCGTGCAGTGTAACGCGTGTAAAAACTAGGCTTACTTATAAACGTGCCTCCAATGTACAACCAGAGAAAATGATGCGATAATGGAATACATTGGTGTAAATTTTAAACATCACACGAAGCCCGAAGCAGCTGGCAACTAAGGAGATGTGGATAACACGAAAAATACATTACGGTCCTCTTTGCAGTCGCTGCCGTAACTGCTGCAGCAACACCAGCATGCTGTGTGATCCTATCTGTTTTTTCACTGTCAACGATAGTTCAGTGTGTAGCGTGGTATTGGAGCCGCAGTAAGACGATGTTACTGTTGCGCTGGTTTACCGCTGAAATGCAATAATGAGCTCTGATCGTCCGATTGCAGGATGGATGTGGCGACATCGACGGAGATTTCGACAACGTCACATCTTGGTGGTCATTGGTTTCGTCTTGTCGTGCTTCATCGTCGTCCAGCTGGTGACGTGGTGGTTGAGTGACCACTGGCTTGATGACCGACTGTCACCGCGTGGCCCCATAATGCGTCCAAGTCATGTCAGTCGCAGAGTTCACACGAGGTTGACAATGCCACTGAATCGACGCTGTGCGTGGCTGAGCAAACGTGCAGCGGCGTGGTTTATGGCGATCTGCAGAAACAGAAGATATCAGATTCTGACTCAGACACACATAAAACCACGCGAGAATAATAGCACCAGTGTTGAGCATTCGTTACTACAAAGTACTTTATCTGCAGTAGTTCACAGCGGCTTCCAGGTAATCAGTGGTGCACATCATAGTCAAACTGAATCGTCGACTCTCAATACCACGAAGAAAGTGACGTCATTGTCGTCACTTGCGTCACTATCGTCGTTGTCGTACAACGAAACGTCAGCAAATACGCTACTCCAAGACGCTGCAATCTGGCGTCGCCATCTTCTATCGGTTGCCATTAGCAACGTTACTAACAGTCTCAGCAGCCTCGAAGACAACACCAGCACGACCTGTGTGGTCTGCATTGACGACCTTAACTGCAGCGCGTCAACGCCCAACGTCGGCAACTCATACCCCGACGACCTGTTTACCGACACACAGCTGTACCACGGTGCCGTTGTTCTACACGCAGTCGGGACGGTCTACATGTTTGTCGGACTGGCGATCGTCTGTGACGAGTACTTCATCCCGGCGCTTGAGGTGATCACGACTAGACTCGGAATAACAGAAGACGTGGCAGGTGCGACGTTGATGGCGGCAGGCGGCAGTGCGCCGGAGCTCTTCACAAGTTTCATCGCCGTGTTCGTGGCTCACAGCGATGTGGGCATTGGAACGATCATTGGCTCGGCAGTCTTTAACGTCGTGTTTGTTATCGGTGCCTGCTCACTGGCCAGTGCCCATGCTCTCGTGTTGACCTGGTGGCCAATATTGCGTGACGTCGTCTTTTACTGCGTCAGTCTTCTCTGTCTTATTGGCTGCTTCGTCGACCAGCTGATCCACTGGTGGGAAGCAGTGATGCTACTGACCTGCTACGCCGCTTACGTGGCCTTCATGGCGTACAATCAGACGATCGAGAAGCTTGTTAAGAACTTTCTCAATAGAAAGCGCATAGCGTCGACTTCCAACCTTACCTACATAATGCAGGCAAGCAGTGTTGGTTGTTGCACCGTGTGCAAAAATTTTGATGCGTAACGAACCACGAAAAGCCAGCTGCAGACAAAAATTCACTACCCGTCAAACTTGTCTACGTTAAGTGTTAAATGTTATTAGTATGCTCCGCGGCATGATAAGAAGGATTAAGTATTGCCTTTCGTCTGCGAGTATGTCTGTCACATCTGGGTGTGTAACTCAAAAATGAAGGGCTATAGAAAGTTTGGTAACTGTCACTTCGAATGCCAGGTAGAAAATCATTGTCTGGCATCATGCTCATAAAACGTAAGATAGCCGAAAATAGAGTGAATAGACAAAAGAGCCGAAGTGGGCTCTTGGCACAAAAAGTGAGAAAATAGCCAAAGTAGCCTACAAATAGACAGTAAACATAGCCACAATAGCTCAAGATATGTGCACATATACCACACTTAGCAACTCGGCTCCAAATACTGAAAAATAGCTCAAACCACGAACTCTAGGCTGTAGTAGTTTTCTTTACATTTTGTGCGTTTTGTAGAAAAACCGAGTTGACTTGACAGCACAGAGCTATCGCCATGGAGTCATACAGCTGCTCGTTCATACTGTCGACCCGCTCAGCGACGGTGCGTACACTGTGATATCGCTGTGCAGCATTAATCAACCAGTTATGATGAACTATTCTCTTGTGTTATGTCTCAAGGAGTGTCTGTTGATTGGCATTTTTCTGTAATTATTAGGCCGCGTCGAATACATTGCGGACAATTGCGATCGACAATCCCAGCGTCTGTCAGTCTGTCTGTCTGTCATGCGGGCGGGGTGTGCAAAACGGCTAAATGGATCGACATCCAGTTTCGGTTGGACACTCCGAAGGACCAAAGAAACATTGTTTTAGATGGCGTTTTCCACAT
>Ga0126335_1000717_pt1 | contig 16793 bp, 15 predicted proteins | sample OlaspJWI45metaG_FD_108409 | JGI IMG/M metagenome (GOLD analysis project Ga0126335, IMG submission 108409) | Marine gutless worms symbiont microbial communities from Oahu, Hawaii - Olavius sp. 1 OAHU.JWI-45 metaG | ecosystem: Host-associated > Annelida > Digestive system > Unclassified | place... | reverse complement strand
TCGAAAAATGCCAACCCGCCGACTGATCGATGATATGGTCAGTCCGACTCGCGACCCGATCTTTGCGTTGCTGAACCGACCGCTCTGCCACAACGCGTATACCAGCATATCACGATTGATCATTTCCGATTTTACAATACGGCGGGATTGTTTTAATCTTTTTATATCGATGTTTAGCGCAGTTGATGCCGAAGCGATAATTTCGTCAAACTTCATATCATTGACGATTCTGTCACGAACCGGTATGTCTGCCTTTTGATTGTCACCCAAATATTTTTTCTTGATCTGTTTTACAAAACCTTCAGAGCCATATATGGTTCCGTATTTTATATCTTCCCAGATACGCTTTTTTTCTTTGGCATACCGTTGAACTTTCTCTCTGTAGGCCTTGTGTCCCCCGTCTTCTAAATCGAACTGCGCCAGCAACAAATCCGTTTTCAACCAATCCGGTTTGGACCGGTTGTAAGCATACACCGGATAACTGCTCCAGGGATAATCCGCCAGGCGCTGAACAAGACCTGCCCGCAGTGGATTTCGGTGAATATAGCAAGATAGTTGAAGCAAATAGGGTTCATTTTCAACAAGGATACTTTTAAATCGCCCCTGGAAAAGATGACCTGCTCGCGAATGACGCAGATTGAATATCGTGGTGTAAGTGGTGCCCAGCCATTGCATGGCTTTTGAAAGGTTCGCCCGGTTGGTTCGAATCAACAGGTGATAGTGGTTGTCCATTAACACGTATGCAATGATGTCCGCCTCAAAGCGCTCGGACAATCGGGCCAGGGATTCGAGAAAGGTTCGATGGTCCTGATCGGATAGAAATACGGCCTGCTGCTGGTTACCGCGCGAAAGAACGTGGTAATATGCGCCTTCGTATTCGATTCTTAGAGGTCGGGCCATAAAAGCTGCTTAAGATTAATCAACGAGAAAGTCAAATATAATCTACTAATCAAGGTTTGACCCCTATTATCCTTCGGACAGGTCCATTGAAATGTCCAGCACCCCGTTATCTTTCTTATACTGCTCCCACAGCACGATCATATCTTTGCGCCTGTCCGGATACAGCTTGCTGAGATCATTGAGTTCACCGGGATCCTGCTTCAGGTTGAACAGCTCCCAATCCCCCTTGCCAAAAGGTTTCGGCATCCAGAGAATTTTCCAGTCGCCGTCAAAGAAGGCCTTTAAACCGAACAGCTCGTAACCGACCTTACCGGCTTGTGCATAGGCCGCGGTTGCTTTGCCTTCGAACAGCTTCAGCGCGGACCGGCCCTGCATGGGCCACACCTTGCGACCTTTAAATGTTTCGGTATGCACAATGCCGGCCAGATCGAGCAATGTCGGCATGATGTCGCGCACATGCAGGAACGCATCATTCATGCTGCCGGCTTTGGCCTGCTTGCCCGGACTTTTCACGATCATGGGCGATTTGATGCCTCCTTGCGACGGGAAGGCCTTAAACATGCGGCTGGGTGCCATGCTGACCTGGGCCCAGCCTGGTCCCATATCGATGTAGGAGTTCATCAGGCCCCGGTTTCCCAAGCTGTTATTAAAGGAGTTCAGATACGCATCGGTTTGGCCGGGATAGACGCTATGGGGATGACCATTGGCACCGTTGTCCGAGAAGAAGATAATCAGCGTGTTGTCGTACTCGCCGTTTTTTTTCAACCAGTCAACAACACGCTTGATTTGTGCATCCATATAGTCGACCATTGCTGCATACACTTCCATGTCACGGGCCGCAATGGCGCGTTCCTCGGGCGACATCTGCACCCAGGACTTTACATTGGGCAATCGCGGAAAGGATTTTGCGTCTGCGCGGATGATCCCAAGATCCTTCAAGGCCTTTGCTCTATTCGACCGCAACACATCCCAGCCGTCATCATACTTGCCCTGATATTTATCGACATACGCTTTGGGCGCGTGGAGGGGGTCGTGCGGGGCTGTATATGATAAATAGGCAAAAAAGGGCTTGCCATCCTTTTGGTCTCGCCTGAGCCATTCAAGAAGCATATCGGTATAGTATTGGGTCGAGTAAAAACCATCGGGCAGTGATTTTACGATCTTGCCGTTGCGGCGGTATACCATGGTCTGTGGGGGAGACAACGGCTTCATGTCACTCCAATGGCTGCCGCCACCCTGCAGCAATGTAAATGTCTCCTCGAAGCCCCTGGCATGCGGACCGGTTTCTGCCGTAGTGCCAAGGTGCCACTTTCCCGCCATATAGGTGTGATACCCGGCGGCTTTTAAAACCTCCGGCAATGCAGCGACGTCAAAGTTCAGGTGACCGGCGTAACCGGGATGAAAATCGGGTCTTTGTCTAAATTTATCGGTAATGAATTCTCCCATGATGCCGATACCCGCGCGGTGATTATCCACACTGGAAAGAAGAACAGAGCGGGTCGGAGAACAACTGGGCAGCACGTGAAAGTTGGTGAACCGCAAGCCATCTTGCGCCAGTCTGTCCAGCGTGGGGGTGGCGATCTCACCGCCGAATGAACCGATATCGGAATAACCGAGGTCATCGGCAACGATCAAAAAGATATTGGGCCTTTTGGTATTCTTTGCCTCAACTACATATGGCGTAAATACAAAAACGATGGGAATGATAATAAGAATGATCATCCAATTGCCATATCGACGCATGTCTTCACCTCACAAGTAAAACGGATTTGTTTCAGCCAACGGTAGACCGTATCCCTCCAATCGGTTCAAGCGGGTCTGTTTTGAAACAGGTCTCTTAATACCGTTAGCGCTTATTAACAGCTAAAACCTTAAATGAGCATAAATAAAACGGAGAATGTGTGTGAAAAACCAGATTCATTGCTTTTATTGGCAGGTAAACCCATAGTATGCAAAATTAGGAGGATCATAATCGACGCTCGCCCAACCTTCCAGAATACGATCCGCATCATGTTTTGGCGCCATCCAAATACGGTTTTCACGGTTCCTCTACCACGTAGACCACCGTGTTACCCTGGTAATACGGCCGGTAATGCACCCCGCCGCAATGATGATAGGTCACACCCCGCTTGATCACTTTGGTGCATCCGCTGGGAAGGGTGTTGACACGCGTGCCCACCGTCACCCGGCGAGCCGTCCGGCGCTGGGTACGCCGCTTGACGCCGGACACGCTGGTGGGGCTGGCCGGACGACCCACGACGGCCTTGGCGGTGTTCAATGCCACCAAGACGGGCAGCTGGACGGCTGAAAAATCGACAGCCACCAGCGGGAGCAGCAGGACGGCAAGGAAAATCCAAGTCCTTGGTACCTTATAAGAGAATTCAGGCTTCATGGTTATCGATCCCTTCGAACGGTTGTTGGACTAATGCGCCTCGACAGGCAGAAAATCGATCTGGCTGTCTCCGGCCTGTTTCACAAATTTGAACACGTCATCCTTGAACTGGGCGGCAATATCCCAGCGGGTGAACCGGGCACTGAATTGCGGGGCGCCGGCCACCCATTTGGAAGTGATGATAAATTGGCACGGCAGGGGCGTGTCGCTGTCTTCAATCCAGATTTCCCAGTCTGTCTCTTCCCCCCGGAACGCCAGGTGAAGGCACGATCGTTGGTCGATGGTGCTTTTACCGATGACGATCCCCTGGGTCACATCGGTCATGAGGGTGCCGTAGGCATCCTTGAAAATCAGGTCCGCCGCCGGTGCAACAAGGCCAAAGGTACTTTCCGCCGCTTCAAAGGCCTCCGCCATGTCACCAGTTGCCGGGATGGTACCGAAATAGCGCTTGTCCTTCTCGTAGAGGGTGATTGTTTTGCCGTCATAGAAAAGCTGCTGGTCTATAAAATCACCATCGACATCCGCCCTGAGTCGATCGGGGCGGATGGCGAGTATATCGATGCCCCGGTGCAGTTTGATTTTCTGTCCGTCATCCCGAAAGCTGTCGATGCTGCTTTCGGCACGGACGCTGAACGACTTCAGGCTGTTCATAAAATCACTCATCTGCTTCAACACCTTCGTTGCCGCTGGATCAACAGAGGAAGGCGGCACGCTGTCCTGTGCCAGCACCGCAGCGGCACTGAGCATCAGCACCAGCAGGCTCACGATTGTTAATGATAGGTATTTCACTGGCAAGTTCCTTTGCTGTCGATGGTTGTAACCGTCAGTCGGTGCAGCCTTGAAGACATTCAGTCTCCGCCACCTTCCTGGCGCCAAGCCAGGTCAAAATGGTCAACATTATCGAAGACTGTTTAGCCCAGTCAAAAGACGCTTTCCGGCAAATTGGGACAACAGGCCACTGTACGTAAACCCTTTAAAATCCAAATCCAAGAGTAAGCCCAAAAACAAATTCATAAAAGCCCCCCACACCCAAAAGCGCTGAAAGACGGCGTTCGTAACTGAAACCAATCGCAAGACCATTCTCGCTTCCATCGTCGGTGCCTTCATAGGTGCCGCCAAGGAAAAGCCCTACACTCTTTAGTGGTTTAAACGAACCAACGCCAGGCCGGGCGTCTGTGCCCGGCCTTTTGGTTGTGCGCTCTATTTAGCTGGCTTGTACCAGGGCTTTTGCTTCCGCCAGTCCTGTTTTTGCAGGTTGTACTTTTCGGCATGCTCGTCGAGCATCCTGTTCTGAGCGTTAAAGCCGGGGCCCCACTCGCCCGCCTTGATGAAATCGGTCATCGGATCCGGCTGGCTTCGATCCGGCGGCGGCTGGCGGTTCGGGCCCGGCACGGCGCTGGCACGGTCGGGCGAGACGGCCATGCGCTCCACGACCTTGTCCTTGGTGATGTTCCAGACCATCATGTCCACGCCGATAGACAGCGGGCCACCGTAGGTGGAGCGTATGGCCATCAGCAGTTCCTGGTGCGCTTCCTCCATCGTATGGTAGGCAACTGCATGACCCGGTTTGATCTCGCTCATGACCTTGCCGAAGGCCGGTCCGGAGGTGTGGAATTCGCAACAGGCCCGCCAGGCGAGCTGGGGCGGCTGTCCGTAATCCTTAACGAAAAATTCCGGAGTGGCGAAAGCCTCGTGGATAGCCAAGTTTGCGCCCCTGGCATACTTTACGAACCATTTGTTCGGCGACGTGTCGCCGCCGAACACCAGCTTCATGCCCTCGTATTCGATAATGAAGCTGACCGGACCGTCACCGGCGTGGATTGCCGGGACAGAATGCACCATTATTCCGTTCTCCCCAGAGAAAATCCGGCTGTCGTCAAACTATTTCTGTTTTATTGCGGAACCTTCTCGTTGCTCCCGAATTTTTCGTTGATGTAGCGGTATACATTTTCGAGTACGTCCCTGTGCACCACGCGGCCTGCGCGCATCTCCTGGGACATGGAGACCCGCCGGAGTTTAGGATCAGGCGGTACGAGTGGGATTGTTGAGGGCTGCGGCCAGACATCTTCTTCTACCGCTGCCATCCGCACCTTAATCTTCTCCTTGGTGATATTGAACACCATGTAGTCGGTCGCCAGCGCCAGTGGGCCGTCATAGGTCATCCGTATATCCCGCAGCACCGCGGGTGTCGTGTCGAAGTCGTTGAAAAAATGGTAACCGACGGCCAGGCGCGGTTTGGTCTCTGCCATCACCTTGCCGAACTGCGCGGGTGACGTGTGAATCTGGGTGCCGACGTTGAGGGCCGCTTGCGGGGTGAACCGCTGTTTTTCGACAAGCGATTCCGGAGCGATGAAGCATTCATGGATGGAAATATCGACCCCCTTCGTGTGTTTCAGCCACCACTTGTTGGGGAACGTGTCACTGCTGTAGGCGAACTTGAGGCCGTTCCACTCCAAAATGAAACTAACGGGGCCGTCGAAGATGTGAATTGCCGGGATGGTCCGGATGGTGACCCCGTTCTTCTGATAGATGACCTTATTGACTGCGGTATAGTCGAATTCGGTGACCTTGAGAAAGGCACCGCGGGTATCGGTGTTGCCCATGCGGGTATCGATGTCCCAGGCCAACATCTTTTCAAAAGCCTCCATGGCTGCCTTGGTCCCATATTTGGGATCGATGGAACTAGGACCCCAGACCTCCAGGGGCACCACCCGGTTTGCCACGATACCACCGCAATATAGGGCATCGAGATCGCCGAAATGATCGGAATGAAGGTGGCCGATGAAGACCTTGTTAAGATAGTTGTACGGGATCTTCATTGCGGCGATCCGTTCCGCCGATCCCGTGCCGATGTCGAACAGGAACTTGTCCCTGTTGCCGAGTTCGACGAGCCAGCATGCCGCCGCCTGCTTGGGTCGGGCATTGGGCATCCCGGTACCACAGGCTGTCACACGCATTTCATCGGGCGCCAGGCCTTCTGAGCCAGGATAATAGACTTCCCTGTCCTCTATCGCTTTAACCGGCGACGCCTCCGTCTGACCGGCCGCCTGGGCTTCTTTGACCAGCGCCGGCCCCTGACCGCTCTGGCCATTGAGCCAGCCGGCGGTGTAAACCGCGATCAATGCCATCACGGCCACAATACAAACAGCTATAATGGATAAATTTCGTCGCATCTTTTTTCTCCTTTTTTTTGTGGAGTCACAAGGGTATGTATGTGCGTACCAAATTTCACAATACAATGGAAGTTTCACGGTATTTACTTCTACATATTTCAGAGGTCGATGAGTTTGTGACTAATATGACCGTCATTCCTGCGCAGGTCTAGTGAATCTTTAGCGCTATCCAGTTGCATTTGAACCGGGTGGTCTAAATTCACAGAGACTCTGGGATTGTTTAAAAAACTCCCCGACTGCTCACTTATTTCACCCAGGCCACAGCAGACGTTAATCATCAGGCAGTTCCAAACGGATATAGAATCGGTACCAGAAGTAAAGTCAATGCGCCGGATATAATCGTAAGTGGCATACCCATCCGGGCGAAGTCTTTGAATCGATAACCGCCGGGGCCGTAAACCGCCAGATTGGTCGGCGTTGCAGTCGGTGTTATGAAGGGGCATGCAGCCATCATCATGGTGACAGCAAATGGGGTGAAATTCATATTCAACGTGCCGGCCAGGGAGAGTGCCACCGGAAATACCAGGGCAACCGCCGACGCACCGCTGATCAGATTGGCAGCTATTACGGTGGTTCCGTAAATGATTGCCAGTGCCAGATGCGGATTCGGTGCTCCGAATCCGATGACCGCAGCGGCGATGATTTCCGACAAACCACTGTCGACAACCGCCGACTCCAAACCGATGGCGCAGGCCAGGACGATTAAATTTGCAAAGTTAACACTGCTGCCGGCTGTACGCACATCAAGACAACCGGTCATGATCATGAGACTTGCCGCCAGCAAGGCCGCGGTCAGCATGCTCAGCCAACCCATCGCTGCCGTGATGACCATGGCAACTGTAATAGCGGTTGCCGCTAATGCACGATCGGTGCGTTTCAGTTTGAAACCAGGTATCTTTTGAATTAAAGCAAACTCAGCCTCATTGCGGTTTTGGTAAAAAAACGAATCATCGACTTCGAGGATAATATTGTCCCCAGTCTCGATTCGGGCCTGGGCGATAACACCCGCCACAGGATTTCCGTCCCGGGATATGCCGACAACCGCCATCTGATACAGATGATCCAAAGAAGAAAGTTGTGAGATTTTACGACCGATTGCCAGGGCTGTGGAAGCGGCAGCTACTTCAACGAGCTGATGATTGTGCCGCCGGGTTTCCATCGGCTTGATGGTATTGACCGGCATCAAATCATTGTTTTTCCAGAGGTGTGCGAGCCCGTCAGCCGTGGTTTGATAGGCAAGCAAATCTTTTTCTCGCAAAGATGTTTTTCCCATGCCATCTTTTTCCTCGCCATCGGCGTTAGACACCATGAGAAGCTTAACCCCATTGAATCGGGCCAGGCCGGCTTCTTCGATGGTTCGGCCGATCAATGTCGAGCCTTGGGGAATATAAAACTCGGCCCGGTATAGTCGACGATGACTTTTGGCTGCCTTTCCGTCGCTTCTTTCGGGCAGCAGTCTGTTTCCAAAAAGTATAATAAACCCGATGCCGGCTGCGGCTAACGGCAGGCCAATCCACACTGGATCAAAGATTGAAAGCTCCCGGATAAAAGGCGCCTGACCATTGCTCGCCAAAACCTTGTGCCTCACCAGGCCTGCAATGATCAGGTTGGCCGGCGTGCCGATGAGCGTGATCGCACCGCCCAGAATGGCCGCATAGCTCAACGGAAGAAACAGCTTTGAGGCCGGAAGCTGTCTTCGCAAACTGAGTTCTCGAAAATTCGGGATCAGCATCGGAACAATGGTAGCGTTGTCGAGGAATGCGGCACCCCCTGCCACGGGTGGCAGGATGTTGCGATATGCCCCGGTCACCGTGTGGATTCGTCTAAAAATAGCCTCGGTAAAAAAATTTACCGCACCGGTGGCGTTCATCCCGGCAGACACCATCAACAGTGCGCCAATGGTCAACACACCCGGATTGGAAAAACCTTTCAGGCCATGTTCCAGCGAGGTCAGTCGCAAAACAACCGCTATCGTCAGGGCGCCCAGAAATATCGCCACCGGCGGCAGATTCGTTTTAATCAGCAACGCAAACACGGCCGCCAAAAGCAATATCGTGAACCATGCAGTTAAAGTCATCGTAGCAACATCAGGTAATTGTTTTCTCATCCACGCCTTCAGAAGAAGGCGCTAATCTAAACCCGGTATTACAATATCGCTGCGCCATACGCTCCCGGCTAATGCCAGATCGTATCCAATTTCAAACAATTGTGTCATTGCCTTCTGATCAAAAGGTTCGGTGCTGACGATTTTGATTTCCGGCGGGAGCCCGGCGTAGAAAAATGCGATGCCGTCTCTTCTGGCGAATGTGTAAATTCGAAAAAGATCGTTGGCCGCGGATGACTTTATCATTGAAGAAACGGCACGACCCGCAATTCGAATCGTTTTGCGTTGAACCTGCTCCGGTTCCGGTTCGAGCTTGCCGTTGCGGAGTAAAAAGATGGAACTTCGATCTTTCAGCGCATCACCACCACCCAGTGTTCTGACGGCTGCTGACATGTTCAGCAGGGCCTCGTAAACAAAAACCTGCGCCTTGACGCCGCCATCCACATGCATTTCATCGTATCGCTGCCCGTTGATCTCTACATCAATATAGACCGGCGGAAAGGCACCCGGAATCGAAGCTGAAGCCAGCATGACACTGCGAAATAGCTTCAATGCATCGGGATGACCGCTGCGAGCAATCGCGCCCATGTTCCAGATCACCAGGCGGTCGGCATCCAGATGCGTCGTACCGATGTAAAGCCGTTTGCCCCTGGCATGTTCCTGCCCCACGGCCTTGAGAAAGTCTTTATCGACCAGAGACTCGATCAACGCAATCAATGGCGTCGGATCCGCCAGGGATTCACCCCGCAACGCTCCGATCAGCCCTCGCTTTTTGAGAATTTCATCGGTCGTAATACCAGTGTAAAACTGTTTCAATACGACATCAAAATCGGGCCCCAGAAAAGCAAACGGTGCAATCAGGGCACCGGTGCTGATGCCGGTGACAATCTTGAAATTGGGCCGGGTACCCGATTCGGTCCAGCCGCTCAGCACACCTGCGCCAAAAGCACCGTCGGCGCCACCGCCGGAAAGGGCAAGCGCATGGTACGCTATGGCACCGTCCGGTTCGCGTGGGAAATAACCGGCCGGCTCGTCGCGAACCGATTGAAGGATGTCTCTCTGAAAATGGACGGAAGGTGATCCGATCCAGGTGCGGATCTCCTTTTGCTCCAATACCACGGCTTCCTCCATTCGAATCAAAGGCACCGGATTACGCTGCAAACTCCCACAGTTCGCTGCCGCCAGGCCAAGGATCACCACTAAGACGCTTCTTGTTACCTTATTTGAAAATGAATGATTTCGATATCTATTATTCATTTGTGGGTTTCCTTTGGTTACGACAATGAATGACCACCTGAATGTGCCCATTAAAACGCTTGAGCAGCAGTTGATCGTCGTTTAGGGAGATTCTTGCCGGCCGGCTTTTTGCCAGGGCCAATGCCCCTCGATTTCCAGTGACAGGGCCCAGCTTAAAAACGTACGCACGATGACGATCAATCCCAATGCGGCCATGTTATTAATCGTCGGGGCCAACGCCACGGTTTCGACGATATCGGCCGCAATCAACACCTCGAGGCTCAGTAACATGGCGCGTCCGATACGGATTTTGTATTCGTGAACACTGGTTTCAAATTCTTTCTTTTTTATAATTTCCAACAAAAATAAAATCGTGGCAATACTGATGCCGATGACCATAATGGCCACGCCAAACATCGCGAATGCTTCACCGACGATATGGACGCTTTCGGTAAGCGCACCAAAACTGCCTGCGTGTTCTACGGGTTCCATCGTTCAAGTCTCCTCATTTTCCCGTGCAACGCCTTCGATCTTTTCTGCCTGTCCTTGAGTACCCTGACTGTAAGTGGAAAAGCGGGTGGTATGGTGCTATGGTACTCGTCAGGTTTATTAAACCGGGCCTATTGTGACTTTCGTGGGCGCTGTATGTATGTCGAAGATCTTTGCGTTCATATCAGTGATACCGAAACCCTTTAACCTATGCTCCAACCGTCATGCCGGACTTGATTCGGCATCCAGTAACATAACTTCATGAAAGTAATATGGATTCCGGGTCAAGCCCGGAATGACGAAAACACCGAGTTACGTCGTTTTGTCAAATACGACCCACTCTGCTTCGCCGGAATGACAATCCTTGGTATGTTACATCGCCCCATTAATAGATTGCTTGGGAGGGACCGGGTATCAACGAATTTTAAAGGTCCCTCCCGAACACGTATTTTTGTAAATGAACTGTGTCCTCTTTATATGTTATTTTGATAATCCATTAAGGCTGAGCATCGGACATCCAGACATTGGGATTCGGTGCCAGGTTGCGCCGATACCAGTCGGCAATGGCCCGGCCGACATGCTCGGGTTGGTCTTCCTGCACAAAATGCAGGGCCGGTCCGATAAAGGCGGTTTCATGGTTTTTCATACGTTCGACCCGCCAGCGCACATCGTACTCTTCACTGACCTCACCCGGAAATCCGTATACTTCCAGGGAGGGGATGGTCTTTTCCAGCAACCATTTGTTGTACCGCTCCATGGCCTCATCGGTATGGGGCACATCGCCCTCGATGCTGACCTCTCGCGCCCACATGTAGAGCGGCCGGCGCCATTCGGGTTTGCGGAACGGGTCGCGGTAGGTTTCCATCTCGCGCTGGGTCATCTTGCGATAGGTGTGAATCTGCATGACCTGCTCGATAAACATGTTCTGGTTGATGGCCAGGTCCTCGGCTGCATCGCTCTTGTAAAGGACATAATGGTGGTATGCACCGGCCTTGCCCTTGCGTTTGACCGCTTCCTTGGCATCTTTGATGGGGTACCAGGGCGCGCACAACGCTTCCATCATGGCAAAACCGCGAATCTTATCCGGATGACGGGCGGCATAGTCCAGTCCGATGACCGTCCCCCAGTCATGAATGATCAGGGTCATCCGGTCGATATTCAGCGCCTCAAAAAATGCTTCCGTGTACTTGACATAATCCGGAAACTCGTACTTTACGTCCGGTTTGTCGGAAAGACCGTGGCCGATATGATCGAAAGTGATCACCCGGCCGTAAGGCAGCATATACGGTATCAAGTTGCGCCAGATATAGCTTTGCTCCGGCGCACCGTGCAGAAACACGATGGGGTCGCCTTCACCCTGATCGGTGTATGCCAGATTGACGCCTTCCACATCCAAAAATTTGTACTCATAGGGAAATTCGCACGACGGCATCTGTGATTCATACCAGCGCCCGGCATCTCCTGGTTCCGGATCCAAGTGTTTAATGAATTCACGCTTTTTATCATACTTGAGGATAAATCCCGGTTTCTTTTCCCCTTGGAAATAACCTTTGCCTTCTCCCATTTGGCACCTCCTGTTGTGTTTGTTTGTTGTATTAATGCTAAGGCTTGGTTAAGCCCCAGACGGTTGAATGAACGAAGCGGTATTTCAACACATTCCATACTGTTGGCACTTAAACTTAAATAGATTTATTTCTCACCGCCTCGATCGCCTCCAGCCCTTCAATTTTGGTAATGGTGTTCAGATTAAATTTTGGGGCTTCATCGGCCGATTCCATCAGCGACAGAATGGTTCGATATTCATCCGAACACATGTAATGATTCAGCGATTCCCTGTTGCCCCATTCCTGAATGAGGATCATAGAATCAGGATCGTCCAGTTCCTGGTAAAAACGGCAACTATTGCATCCGGGAAGAACACTGCAGGGTCCTTCGACCGAACGGGCTGCATCCAGGAATGCATTTCGTCGCCGGCGGGGAACCCGCATCCATATGGTTACCATGTACATTTTGGCCACTTGCCTATAGATGAGTTGCGCCTGTAAAAATTGTCCGGTTCGCGCCAGATCCACTGATCGGCCGGGTCGTAAAAACAGGCTAAAAAAAACGCTGCGCGTCGACCGGCAATAGGATGGGGAAAGGACCGAAAGATTCCGAAAGCGCTTGAGAGTGCAGAAGTTGAAAACAGCGCGATGAGCCCGTGTTTATTATAATGAATGGCAAAATTGGTGCCACTGCTGTCAATGCGGTAGTTAACTGGCTAAGTTTCTGATATCAGGTTGGAATGTTGTTAGAGTGCTTGCGTTGGCTTCCTGACTTCGAGGTGAATTTTCACGATATTTCGGGGGCGTCACGATATTTCAGGAATTTGGATGTTTTTGCGAATCGAATTATTCCGATATAATCGCTGGTATCTTCATTTTTGATGACAATGATGGGGAAGGCTTATTGACCTGCAATAGCAGCACATACCAGCCTATGGCATCGCCCTGGGATTTTTTTAAACAATTACGGCACTACTTCCTTGACATGTTATCTACATGAAAGTATGTTATAAGCATGTCAAAAATGATTCAAATAAGAAATGTTCCCGAACCGTTGCACCGTAAGCTTAAGGCAAGAGCCGCCATGGAGGGAATGACGCTCTCTGACTACCTGATGTCCGAAATTCGGCGTAGCGCAGAGAAACCAACATTATCTGAGCTTAAAGAGCGGCTGAAGAGGCGCAAACCAGTCTCTCTTAAAATCTCAACTGCCGAGGCCGTGCGTCAGGAAAGAGATAGCCGGTGATTGTTGTGGATTCTTCAGTTGTGCTTGAAGTTCTTCTCCGAAGCCGGATCGGATTAGATATTGAAAAGCGCATTCTTGCACCTCAAGAAACGCTCTTTGCACCCCACCTGCTTGACCTTGAAGTAGCTCAAGTTCTGCGGCGTTTTAGTGCATCCGGCGAGATCGATTCAGAGCGTGCGAAGGAGGCCATTGAAGATCTTAAGGCCCTTCACATCAGTCGATATCAACACGATATATTCTTGAATCGGATATGGGAATTACGACACAACCTGACCGCTTACGATGCGGTCTATGTTGCCATGGCCGAAATGCTTGCCGCCCCGCTCCTCATCCTCGATGCGCATCTTGCCTCGGCTCCCGGCCATGAAGCTCAGATTGAACTGATTTAGACGAAATAATTTCAGCGGCTGGAGATTTTTCGTCTATAACGACCGTCATTCCTGCGCAGGTCCAGTGAAGCTTTAGCGCTATCCAGGAGCGTTTGAACTGGATGATCTAAATTCCCATAGACTCTCGATTAGCTTAAAAACTCCCCGACTGCTCAATTTAATTTGTGATAACTCGTGTTAACTTGTCCGCCGAAGCCTTTGGCGAAGTAGGATTCGTGACTATATTTTCTTCTATATCATTTGGGCCGTTCAATTCCCAGCTTCTTCATCTTGGATTCAAGTGTCGTCGGTTTCAATCCCAAAAGCTCGGCCGCTCCTTTTTTGCCGCTGACCTTCCATGCGGATTGCTTCAGGACATTCTTGATGTGGTCGCGCTCGATGTCCTCAAGTTTCAGTTTTTTCATCATTCCTGGTGATGAACCGGCGGGCGGATTAACTTTTAATACTTTATGATTGCTGACGATCATGGCATTTTCGACCACATTTTTCAGTTCCCGGATGTTTCCGGGCCATTCATAATGCTTCAGCGCTTCGAGTCTATTTTTAGGAATCTTATGGATGGTTTTCCCTATGGATTTTTCGAATTCCTTTACAAAAGACCAGATCAGCAGAGGCATATCATCGATCCGATCCCTGAGCGGCGGGACCGTAATGGAGAAAACATTCAGACGGTAGTAAAGATCTTCCCGAAACCGGCCTTCATCCAAAGCTTTTAGAAGATCGCGGTTGGTGGAAGCAATAATACGAACGTTAACGCTGACGGTCTTGGGGCTCCCCAGGCGTTCGAATTGACCTTCCTGAAGCACCCGCAGCAGTTTGGCCTGCAGTTCCAGCGGCAGTTCGCCGATTTCGTCCAGGAAAAGGGTCGATCCGTCGGCAATCTCGAAGCGGCCGATCTGCCGGCTCATGGCGCCGGTGTATGCGCCCTTTTCACGGCCGAATAATTCGCTTTCGATAAGAGTTGCCGGCAAAGCCGCACAGTTCACCTTGACCATGGTGCGATCCTTGCGCCGGCTCAGGCGATGGATCGCACGGGCCAGCAATTCCTTGCCGGTGCCCGTTTCACCCTGTATCAAAACTGTCGAGTCGGTTTCAGCCACCTGCTCGGCCAGACCCAGCATTCGCATGACCGCTTTACTGTTTCCGATAATTTCTTCATGCTGGTGTCGGACTTCAATCTCTTCGCGCAGATAGATGTTTTCCTGCTCTAATCGATGCTTCAGGCCTTTGATTTCCCCAAAAGCCTTCTGAAGGCTGGTGTCAGACCGTTTGCGCGCAACCAGGTTCCTAAAAATACCTGCAACCAGAGGGAAGCGCTCGATGATTTTAACATCCCAAATCCGCGGTTCGGTGAAATTGGAAAATCCCAGGCAGCTGGAGAGCTGACCCGCTATTTTTACCGGAACGCCGGCAAAAGATTGCATACCGGATTCTTGCAGGAGTTGGATATCGGCGTCGGAACCCTCTGGCAGGCCTTCGTTTCTTGACCACACAAGAGTCCTGCCGGTGCGAAACGGTGACAAAAGCCACGGAAACTGTTCAACAGAGTAAACCGTTCCAGTGCCAGTCGGCGGTATGCGATTCCACACATGCGTGACCCGCATCTCTTTGCCATTTTGCGTCAAGTGGCCGAAACTACACCGATCGAGCTTGAAAAATCTGCCAATCTGCTCCAGGGCATTGTTAATTAGTACGTCCATCTTTTCCAGCGGTATATCGATAAATGACACCGAGATCCGCGTAAGTAATTGATCGAACTTCATCAATTCGTTCAGTCTGGCTTCGGCCAGTTTCTGCTCCGTAATATCCAGCGCTATTCCGCCGAGCAGCTTCTTACCGGATTCAAGTCTGATGGGAAACTTGATATCCTTGCGCCAGCGGACTTCGCCATCAGCCGAACCACTCCATTCCTCTGCTATCCTGGTGACATTTTCTTTTATGATTTTTCGATCCAGCTCAATCAATCTGTCAGCGATCTCGGGTGGAAAAAAATCCTTTGTGGTTGAACCGAAGAAATTATCCGGATTCCGGCCCACGCTTTTTATTGCTGCAGGATTACCGAAAATATGCCGATCGTTTTCATCTTTGATATATATGGAGGCCGGATTGTTATCCATAAAAGCCCTGAAGCGCTCCTCGCTTTCCCTCAGTTTTGATTCCATCCGTTTGACATCCGTAATATCATGGGCGCTTACGACAACAGCCGGTACGTCATTTCCTGATTCTGAAAAAGGATAATAGCGGACATCCATATATCGGTTGCCCCATCCGGGAAATTCGAACCACGTTTGAAAATCAGCATTATCGCCGGCAAAGCAGCTGTCATATTGTTGCTTCAGGACGGAATCAAACATCTCTTTGCCGAACAGATCGGCCACTGAACATCCGATAATCTCTCGCCTGGTTTTTTTGAAAGCAGCACAATAAGCATCATTTACATATTGATAAACATAGTTTGAATCTACGAAACCGACCGGGTTCCGGGTGGACTCTACGATATGCTGGTACTGCTCCAGTTTTTTTTGAACACGGACCCGGTGGAGCATCGAACCGATCATGTTGGCCGCGATCTTTAAAAGATCAACGATAGACTTCGGATAATCCCGCGGTCGAACACTGGTGTCCAGACCGAGCATCCCAATAGTGCGGCCTTCGACTCGAACAGGCATCACAACGCCTGAGTTAATGCCACGTTTTTCTAACCATAAGCGCAGGTGTTTGGCTTCGTCCGGCAATCCAGTCAGTCCCGGTCCCGCTTTGATCACGCTACCACTCTTTAACTGTTGCGCAGCCCAGGGGACTTCAGCAGCAATGTCTATCTCGAAAAATCCTGGCGAAATATCGATTCCTTCGGCCGTCCAGACATTGGTGTTACGCAGATGCTTCCCGTTATCCGAGAACCGGCCAAGGAATGCACGCTCGGTTTTGAGGAACCGGCCCAAAGATCGGAGCGTCGCATCGATCGCGGATTCAAGCTGTTGCGGCTCCGTTTGTGCCAGATTCGATGCAATATCGGCGATCAACCGCTCGAATCGGCGCTGCTCGTCTGCTGTTTTCTCCCCGGCTAACCGTTCGATGAGCGTCTCTTTTTCAGATTCCAGCTCTTTTATTCTTTGCTTCATTATAGAAAGGGGTCAAACCTTGATTATTGCCCTAAATGAATCTTCCCGTACCTTTTTATCTCTATCAAGTATCTCTCGAAAAATGCCAACCCGCCGACTGATCGATGATATGGTCAGTCCGACTCGCGACCCGATCTTTGCGTTGCTGAACCGACCGCTCTGCCACAACGCGTATACCAGCATATCACGATTGATCAT
>Ga0126335_1000716_pt1 | contig 16803 bp, 10 predicted proteins | sample OlaspJWI45metaG_FD_108409 | JGI IMG/M metagenome (GOLD analysis project Ga0126335, IMG submission 108409) | Marine gutless worms symbiont microbial communities from Oahu, Hawaii - Olavius sp. 1 OAHU.JWI-45 metaG | ecosystem: Host-associated > Annelida > Digestive system > Unclassified | place... | reverse complement strand
CCCCTGCCCCATCCCCATCTCTCGCTTGGTTACAATCTCCCATGCTACCCACTGCTCGTACTGCAGGGCCATCAACGCCAACGCCTCCCAGGCCTATTGTATAGCAGGACCAAGAAGCCCCCATCACGGGGGTGTGACCGTTCGATTAGACAGCGCAATGTATCACGCGTCCAGCGGCGAGGCCAACCTGTAGCTAATGCTGCCCAAGGCCGTAGGCTAGGGCTTTCCAGTACGCGTAGTAGGCCTACGCCGGTGCAGCAGGAAACAAAAAGTTAATTTTCTGGCCCACGACCCCCAATTTTTGTGCCTAAAATAATTCCTGGGGTGCTCCGGAGCTATCCTGACAATTTGGAGGCAGTCGCTCTACCCATTCCCGAGTTATAAGCTAACATACACACAAACACACACAAAGCGCCTATCTCTACCTGTCATGCTTTCCAGTTTTCAAAACGCCTAAACGTATCAGCAAATTTCCATGGCGTCAACTCTTAGGGGCTTTAAATACGGGTTTGGTATTAAAACAATTTTTTAAACTTTTAAAATTGAGCACGTTTACAGCAGGTTTAACACTACCGCTGACGTGCGAGACTTCTAAGAAATGCAATATGCCAGAACATTTTTTGGTTCGTCTTGCAACGTCACCAACTCTTTGTTGTCACGTCGTGTAACCGAGACATTGCAGTAATGACTCGACCTATCAAGTTCTGAAAATAGCTGACCTGTATGTGCCTTCTCAGAAACATTCCGTTCAGAAAAAAGCATCACGCAAAGTTCACTAAAATAGCAAGAAAAAATCCGCCACTGGAGATCTTCTATCAAATGTTAACAGCTGTCGCGGCACTTTGTGGACTTCATCTGAATTGTTAGTTCTGATATATCACGCTCATCCTGAAGTTCTTTTTGTTAACTCTGATCATCAGAGGCCTGCTCATTTTTTTACATAAGTTGCTTATGTTAAGTTTATAAATTACCAAGTTATTTCACGAATCTTATTGAAAATGAGCTGGTTTGACATTTATTATGTAGCCTATTTTCGCATAGACATTAGAGCACTCTTGATTTGTGATGCGACTTAACTGAATACGAGAAGCTAAAGGAGCGGACAATTGCGATACGCAAACGCAAGTTTTTAAACAAATTTAGTATTATACATAACGCATCGTGCAGGGTATTCGTTGTTCCTGCTAAGACAGAACTTGAATCATGTTCACAGACGTTTAGTTACGTATTAGTTAAGTTTTCCTTTTTATTTATTATAATTTAAATTATGCTACCATATTGGTAAATAACAAATAAAGAAAGTTTTATCATTTTTAACAAAATTACTAACACGAATGTATATAAACTAACTTGCCAAGAAAAACTGTATCTAAATATTTAGGGCACAATAAACGAACACCAATTTAAATCGCTAAGCATTTGTTAGATTGACTGACTTGCTTTTTCGTGCTGCTGTATATGCTTGTGTAAACATTAGTCTAACCAGTAATAATAATGGCATCAGAAAACTGCTAGTTTCTTGTAGAGATGAGGTTGCAGCGTATCTTTCGTTAGCTTCTGGCATCACTGCAGGGCGCAGACGCGTGACAGACAGATACACCACGCTACGGGATCATCGATCGCAACAGTCCACATGTCACGCATTCGATGCCGCCTAATAAATGTAAAAATTAATGGTGTATGCGTTTGCAGTGTAACACCCGATTCCTGCGCACGTTACGTGACCTCGTCTGCACCAAAGTGGTCGAAATTGTAATTTGTTATATTAAATAACATTTTCAGCAACGTAACGCCACATTAGTTACTGCGCGCCGCTGTACTGTGTGGTGTTGTGTTAGAATGATGATGGCGCGCGAACTGCAATATTCACGGTCGCTGCACTACATTGTATACGGCAGTATTAGTCTGGTCACAGCCTGCATATTACTATTTCTTTCTCTCTCCTCCCCTCCCTCCAGTCTGCTGCTCTGTGTGTGGCATTCTCTGCGCAAGTAATATTAACATTAATAAACTGTGTTCGTTCGCAGATCATCGGGGCGATTACAGCACGCTAACGTTGCAGCCAAAGATCAAAATAGCTCATTGCGTAAAACACGAGTTAAAGCTAATCCATTTGTCTTGTGCAGGCGATTGATGGAATTGGCGTGGAAGCAATGAAGACAACAGAAAGTCGGGTATCGTGGTGGTTTCCAGTCAACTCAACCCCAAGGCAAACCTAATCCTGACTTTAACCTTAAGTTCTAATCTTAACACTAACCTTACGTTAACCCTAAACTTAACCCTAACCCTAGTGAATTAGTTCACTTGGGGACGAGTTGACTGCCACCTATCGTGATGGTCTATTTGGCAGGTCGGTCTCGCCGCTGTGGGTCGTAGTCTGTTGACACACTCAAGTCGTCTCGAAGTGGGTGGTCGTAAAAGATTCCACAGTCGGATATGGACGATGGCGCCCGTACGACGTCGGCAGTGGTCGACGAGGGCAGCATTGGTTTGAATGTGGTGAATGACGTCGGAACTGATGCTTCGACAGCTACAGGCGGCCTCGTGGCCACGACGCGTCTCAGCGTACACGTACATCGCGCCGCGGTCAACGGAGACATTCCAGTATCCACGTCAACGTCGTCGTCGCCGAGCCAGACCGTCACCCCGCTGTCACCGGGAGTTGCCACGAGCCGGGTACCTGCTAGCGGCGGGGTCGCGGCGCCGGCGGGTGAGTAGCCGGCGAATGAGCAGAGTGGAGGCGACTGTTGCTGCTGCTGGCGGCGCGGTAGTGTATACGCTTTGCCTGCAATGTGAGTCTGAGTAACGTCACGGCGGAGTAGTGATGTGGATCTGTACGGCGTGACTGGCACCGCTTGATGATGATGATGATGACGGGTCTTGAACGCGATTGACGCTTTCGTCCTGATCCACAGACATTCGCCCCGCTCCAGTTCATTATGCACCAATATACCATTCACAGTATATAATATATATAATATTTCGCCTAATAATGTTGGTTAAATCAATCAATCAATCAATCAATCAAACCAATCAATCAGAAATTGCCTAAGTAGCAGAACTACTTCAAGGTTAATTGTAAAGTTTAAACAAATTCTGGTTCACATGATGATGTCCGGATATGATTTCCTGAAGAGCTCAGCCAGGTTTTTAGCTGTTGAGGAAAGTAAGGAGTGACTGCGATGTCGTTATCTCCTCCGGCAGAGTGTTCCAGAGACGAGGTCCAGCAACCGAGAATGTCCGGTCACCGACTGTTGAACGTATGACAGATGGCACTATCAGACGACTGGTCCCACCAGAGCGTAATGTCCGTCGGCCGGGCAGGTTGGCAACAGGAACGAGTGGTCCCAGACACCGCGGCGCACTTCCGTGTAAGAGCGCGGGGTCGGTCGGTTGGGTATAAAACACCGGACGTCATCTCTAACATGCAAAGAAGACGAGAGAACGATGCTGTGGCTGCCGTCAGTGCCAGGACTGTGGCACGATACCTGGTTTGATTGATGATAAAGATAGCAATATAATTTACTAGCGTACAACGTACAACAAATAGCTAATTATTACTTTTACTACAGCGCTCCACAACCTGACCCCGTCTGACCCCAAACTTCCTATCGTAGTCTACAAGCATGATAAGTTTCATGTCTAGAAATTTTGGGGAGTCCGCTAGCACACCGACTATTCTGGATCCAGCTCTGCTCCTGTTGCACAGTTCTAATGGATTACAATTTTATGTAGTTGTAACGACATGTATACATAAAACGATATGTATATCACTTTGCGCTCGACTGTGCTATAGTCACACGAGCCCGTATCATGTCTCTGGAACGTGCCACGCGCTACGACACAGGTAGATCAAATCTTATTCATCAAGTGCTTGTGACAGTTACTGCTCATCACCTGTGCAGGTAGGCGAGACCGCCGGCGAGTGTGATTATGCATATTGATGAAGCGACGACTAGAATCACCAGCAGCGACAAGCCTTCCAAAACGAAAAACAAAATTAAGACGAACTTAGTAAGAAGCAGTTATTAGTTGTATTAACAAATTTTAATTAACTGGCTAAATTTCTGTCAACATACTTTTAATAACAAACAATAAAAAGGAAAGAACGTTCATAAATGCGATTTTAATTTAAAAGAAAAACCAAAAATAACGAACGTCTATAACAACAGGGTGATCGTAAGCAGCTTTCACTGTGTGGGTTACCACCAGTTACAGAAATGGATATGAGCGAATCATCTAAGCGAAACGAGTTTTGTTCGCTGAAGGCGGTGAACGTTGAGTACCGAACAAGATATTTTGTAGTTATTAAATTATGACATGCATAAAAATTACCAAGAAATACTCATGCCACGCAACACTAACAACTATGAAAAAGACGCTGTATTAATGTAGCAATTATCTCTACCGTATGGTAAATAGGCTTCTTCTGCAGTGTTTGCGACTTGCAGCATTTCCACTACAAAAATGTTAAAATGCAGTGTTAAAAATTATACGGCACAATCTGCTCAATTACATTATTAAACGGTTTAAAATGAGACGACGTCGGTTCTGACATCTAGAAATATAACAGTGACACTGACAGTTAAACAGTACGATACAACTGCTTTGATTTACGAAATAGCTGCATGAAGACTGCAAGAAACTAGAGACATCGGTATATCGTGGCGCAAAGCATATTTCGATACCTCGAACCGTTTAGACGTTATCAGTCACACGCGTGACAGACAGAACTGCGTTAGCATTAGCACGGTCTGCCGACTCGCGCTAAAATTGATTCTGGTAGAATCGGTGCAGAAATATTCACATAAGTTCAGATATGATAAAGTTATTAACAGCGATAAACTTCTATGTTCTATGTATTACGTTGTATATACACTGATGGAGCAAAGCAGTCGTCGACTAAGTCGTCATTTTTTTGCCGGAAATGTCACTCACATTGTTAATGACTCACTCCACCTACTACTCCAACTATTTACTCCTGGCCATGCTCGTCTGCTCGATCGAATATTACGCTAATAGCGGAATCAGCACCACTTAACGGCACTAGCTAACGCCCGGTCATCTGACGCATGGTGTTATGCCATTTCCGAACAGACAGAGATATTATGCACATGTCTGCTGTTAGGCATTGCTGAAATAAAAGCTACAGCGGAAGTATAGGCCTCCGCTCACGCATTGTTAGAAATAGACAAATAATATTCGAAATTTCAACTTAAACTTCGAATAACGCAATACGAGAATGTACTGCATGACAGAGGTGCATTCTCGGCATCTGCGTATATTATGCTACTCTCAATTTTTATACGTGGTGCAAAATACGGTGTCGCGCGCCGAAAGTAAGAACAAGAGGCCAAAGTAATTTGGCGAAGGCTGCATCGAATGCACCGCACACACTGCACGCGTTGGACTCTATAACTATAGCCGTTCCTAAGATATGTATGGGATCGCAGAAGTTAAAAGGTCACGTGACCTAGACGCGGATCCGCATATGACCTACCGCATAGTTTTCATCTCTCCAGTCCTCTATATACACGCAAAGTTTCAAGTCTCAAGCTTCAGCCGTTACAGAGATACGAGTACGAGGGGGTTTCAAAATTCAGAATTAGGTCACGTGACCCCCCTCCGACCTTCTATAGCCTAATTTTAAATAGTTTTTGTTAGGGCCCCCACCCGCCTGACTGCATGCAAAATATCAAGTCTCTAGCTTCAGCCGTTCCTAAGATAGGAGGGGGGTCCCTAACTTAAAATTGGGCCAGGCCTCCCTCTCTCTGTGGGGGATCAGGACCCACGTCTAACACAATGTTCCATGGGTCCACAGAAGGCACAGGACGATTGCTATATGCGGCTTTCGCTTGTAAACGTGCAGCCGTTTAAAATAAAATTCGTATAGGCCTACTTTAAAAACCTTAAGACAAGTAAAATCTGACTAAAAGTAATTTGTAGGACAAGAACTAAAACACTAAGACGTTTCGCAGAAGTGAAATAGCGAGTGTCCGAGCATCAGGTGCTAAACATTGTAAACGTCTTGAGGTGCAACATGTGCCGCATTCGCTGCCGCATGAGAGCAAAATTTTACATCGAAACTCGCGGGATTTTGCACAAGCCAAACGTCACAAACATCCTTCAGTCTGTTTTATTAATCAGGAGTCAGGCGTCGGAGGAATCGGCGGCGACTCTTGTGGGTCGTTCGAGATGAGATCGAACATCCGCGGCAATCACCGGAGATTTACAGATGCGTGATTGCGCTCTGCAACATCAGCAGCTGTATGCAGGTCATACTTCTGTGCACGAGCTTGGACTTTTAGCAAGTCAGTAAATTAAATCAAAATGTTAACGACTGAAAGACATTCCATTCTGGAGAACACTGTTGGTAACTTTTCTAGTGAAAGCAGAATTTCAACGTCTCGTTCGACACGTAACGTCACTCTGAAAATGACTGCTTGTACTTGCGATTGTGTCGTTTTATCTTCATGCACGTTTACTCTCTCTCTCTCTCTCTCTCTCTCTCTCTCTCTCTCTCTCTCTCTCTCTCCCTCTACGCTTGACCGTCCACGGGTCGTAGCTCTCTCCATGGACGGCAGGTGTGAGAGGGTGGCGACTTCCACGTTCGTAGCAAATTCCTACCAGAGGATGCCAAGTGTTCGCCTTTGATTCGTCAATATGAAAGGCCTCCCGTTTCACTATATTAGCTTTCAGCTTTCACGTTTACTGCGTGAGTCTTAACAAAGTATGGTATAGTATACTATTTCTATAGAGTACAATACGCCATTACACCAAGCTACTCATGTACGGTATGCTTCATTTCGTTCGTGAATAAATGCATGGGTGGTAGTTAAAACTGTGTGATCCCTTGACAATGCGTGCCATACCTGAGCGCTTCTGTAGTAAGGTTGCCTCATAAAGAGGCGCCATCTATCAAGTGTCCCTTTCATGGATGAATTAGTTTCGTCACAAGCTACTATAGACACTTCTTATAGTTTTAGTTACGTCGTCATGTCTGTAGTCCGTACATTACATGCCGCGGCAGAACGCGACAACCGGCCGACGTCCGTTAGGCGTCACACTTAAGGCGGATTAGTTGAGGCGCCTGGTACGCCACCTGATGACGATATTCACCACCGAATGTCTACTCTCTATGAGGCGACGATGTTAAGGGAATCGTTCGCAGTAGACAACTGCACACCAGAAAGTGGGGGTCCCTACACATCTCCCCTTTTTTTCCTCCTTCCTTCTCCCGTCCCCTTTCTATCCCCTCCCCTCACATCCCCTTAGAAGTAGACCCTCTTAATCCAGCTAGAGGGCCTGAGGGCGCGCTCTAAGCTCCCTATAACGTGACGTAGCCCCGGCCGAAAGCGCGTTTTTATACATTTACCTGCTCAAAAACGCATCTGGTGGTAGTAATCTTGCTGTGTAATTATGATAGCTCTATGCACAGAAGATCCAAAAGTACAGTGAACGCATCACATTACGTCCCCTTCTCCAAAAGTGGGGGTTTTGCCCTCGCGCGTTGCACCCGTGGACGTTCGGTATCGTTTCCATCTGCAAGTTCGGTGCCTTGATCCTGGCGACGAGTTACGTTGTCACGTTAAGCCGGAGGGCGTCTCGACGATGACGCTATTGGTAGTGATATCTGTTGACGCCTGGGGGGTCCGGACGTGTGGATGCGTATTGTCAGTCGTATCGCAATGGAGAGGCTTCACACTGCTGCCCGCCTTTCAGCAAATACTAGCATTAAGCCACACGAGTGCAGAGTAATATAAGGGCGACATTCAGTAATGCTGTTTTGTTGTCCCGCCGACTCTGTACCATGCTATTTGCGTTATATCAATTATTCGCTTTGCCGGAAAATTATATTTAAATAAATAAGTAACTGAGTGAATAACCTGAAATGTCCAGAATGTGTGAATGTGACGTGAACAGCAGTGTCCAGTAGTTGTATTCGTTCTTTTTACTTTTGTTGTTATTATGCAATATTGCTTCCTTTATTTTTATTTTACTGAAGAAGTCCTGCGTTACGATAAAAAATTATAATGCAGTACGACAGGCAAGAATAAAAACGAAATAACAGCCAGCTTCTAGTATACTTTACGCACAATGTCAAACTGCAATAGCATCAGCAAACAAATTCAAACAAATCAAGTGGACATGTCTGGGCGCGCCGCTAATGGCGTCTTTTTGGCTGAATCTAATGCATGCGATGCGGACTATTGCGACCGATGATGCCGGTGTCTGTCTGTCAGCCTGTCTTTCTGTCTGTCTGCCACGCGGACGGGATGTGCAAAAACAGCTGAACAGATCGACGTCCTGTTTGGGATGGAGACTCTTAAAAACATAAGAAACATTGTATTAGATGGGGGACCCTATCCCCTCAAGGAGAGGGGGAGGAAGTTCGATGCGGCCTTAGACAAATTACTGTGGCCACTTGTTACTATTAGTTAACGACAATGTTAGTAGTAGCTAGTCCGGGACGAACGACAAGCCGACTGCTATACTCACTGACAGTACAGTTGCCGATGAGGCCGACCCATGTGTCAGCGACACACTTGAGTATCCACGACTCGTTTGTCGCGTTGCATTTGATGCGGATTGAGTTGGTCGACGTCGCGGTGATGTGCATGTTGCTCGGTAACGCCGGGTACGCGCAGCCGAACACTGTACATCAGCACCAGCAACAGATGTGGAGTTAGTTTGCATCAATCTACGCTTCCTCCGACGATACTTGCTATAGCTGTGTTACTGCTCTGGTTGGTTTGTTGGTCGGGAAGATTACCAAAAACGCTATAAATGATTTTGTTTTGCCAATTCGCTATTAAATCTCTGGACCACAAAGTTATAATAATGTTGAGTTAATTTGATGAATTTTCCATTTACTGACAGCTGATGGTGAGATCCAAGTAAGATGTTATACGCTGTAAATTTGTACTTGTATTTTGGCACAACTGAACGGAATTCATGCAGTCAACTTTGCGAATAAACGTATATAGATAAATTTTAAAACTTCTGAGAACTGCAGTTTAAGCCGTAGTACGTTTACTATGTGCGTAGTATGTTTACGGCATAACTGTGATAAACATAAATATATAGTTATAATTTTTGCACGGAATGTCATCAAGGTAATGCGAAACCGAAAAAAACTGACACAACAAATGTCCGCTGCACCTAAACAGTGTCACTACTTTACCCTGTGAATTAAACGACCGTCATGAATTAAAACGCACAACGTCGTAACTGACAACTGCAAGAAAATCAGACCGGAATATCAACTGTTCGATTCGACTAGTCAACCAAGGCTTCAAAGGCCGCAGTTATTGCAAAAATACAATGCCAGAATTAAAAGCAGTGCTAGAAATGACCACTGCCCGCCCTGACACAAGCTGAAAGATGGCGACGCCACTGACGCACAGCTGCAGCAATGATGACGTGACGCATCTTGGCCCACTCGGTTCTAATGCTGATGCGATGTTTGAGGTCGTCGAGATCAGTGATGCGTGTTTTGTACACTTTGTCTTACAGTATGCTCCACACGCTGTAGTTAACCAGATTTAAATCTGGCGAATTTGGAGTGCACAGTAGCGGCGAAATGAACCTTGGCGTTTCTCCTTCCATGAACTCCACGGTAGCGCAAGCATTTTGATGACGTCAACTTACGTCATCATTACTTTGTGTTGTGCAAGTAGTGGTGGTACATTTTATACTTTTTCAGTTACCTTAAACGTGAAGATAAATTGTGCCAGAAATTACGAAAATTTGTTGAACTTGCTCCAAGTAATGCTTAAAATACTAATGGCTTCATTTTTTCGGACACACTGTATATGAGCGTGACTCACCATCGTACTTGAGAGCGAAGTAAGGTCCGTCGTCATCATCAGCATTACCTGCAGCGATCAGACTCAACCGTAGACGATTTGTACTCGACGTGTATACCATCTGAAAACAGACAAATGCCTCTAATATATAACACCAGAAGGCGAAAGTAATTAAGCGAGGGCCGCATCGACTGCGAGTGATGTTCCCATACTGTACATTGTACCACGGATAAAATTTTCTCCCTCTCCCTTCCCCTAATCTGTTTTAGATTCTCAAGAATTTTTACTCCAATAAAGATGTCGATCCGTTCAGTCGTTTTTTGCACAGCGCAGCCGCGTGATAGACGGACAGACTGACTGACACACCACGTCACGGGATTATCGGCCGCAGTAGGTTGTGCATTCGATGTGGCCTAATAATGTACAGGGTCGGCCAAAAAAACCGGACCGATTTTGATTGTGAATAAATTTCGATACAGATGATCAAATGGCACTGTTATTTGCGAGAAACAGCTGCTTTGTGAATCAGTAATTTTAGTTGTGTTTCGTATTATTAAATATTCTTTGCAATCTCAATGATGTTGCGACCGTCTGACGCCGACAGCTGAAAGAGACTTGATGCTTGTGAGCATCTGTAAAAATGGCTAATAAAATAAAATCTCGATCGTATCCGGTTTGCGGACGAAAAATGTTCACCATCCAGATGCCTGCAAATTCAGAGAATGGTCTTGTGTACACAAATGTGAATGCATAAAAGGGCGGGACAGACAAACGACTGTTGAAGGGAAGAAAGCATTTTTCTCAAAGCACGACGGTAGCAGTAACTGTATCAAAACTTGGAAAATGTCAGTCGTTTTCATACGTCAATGAACAATAAAGAAGTTTATTATTGTGAAAAATGCCCTTAAAAAGATTATTCGCCATATTTCAGACAACGATATCATTTTCGAACACCCGACCGTTCACCCGCACTGTCATGATGTTCTAGAGCTTATCGAACCGGAAAACTGTCCACCGAATAGTCCAGACCTCAATCCAGTTATTACTTGTTGTAGGGAGCTTTGCAGCAAAAGTTATATCGTCAATAAATCAGAGACTTTGATCATCTGAAGCGCTTTTCGTTAAACTGTTGAGATCAGTTAAGGCACGACACAGTAAACATGGCGATTGACCAACTGCCAAAAAGTCTCTCCTGGTAGTTATGCACAGACTAGAAATGTTGATTTTCACTTCGACCGACAGACGTTCAAGAATCAGTGATGAATCAGTGTTTATCGTTTAGTTTAACTGAAGCGAAACAGAAAGTTAACGTATGTTTTGTTTCACTAAAGCACTGAACAATCTGGTATATAGAACGTATTTCTATGTCGTCATATACAGAAGCTACAAACATTCAATTCGGTTTTTTGGCCAACCCTGTAGAGCGCAACGCGGTTGCAACAGAGTTTCTTGTACGCGTAATGTTACAGTTACTCGACGCTTCAATCATTTATGCGCTGCTTTCATGCCGCATCGGATGATCAATGCTGGTTAGCTCCAGCGAGATTGATGCCATTTAATATTCGTACCGCACATCGGCTTAATCATACGAATGCGGCATGAAACGATCTAAAACGTTAGTGGAATTAAAATTTGGCAATTCAGTTAAGTTTCAGGCCATTTTAGGGGCAACGATGATAGGATCTATTGCGTATGCACTGAACGACCGCACTACTTCCGGTGTCAATTGTGGCCAGTAAATTTTCAGTTTTCCATGGCTGATATAGTTACAGTGAGGTTATTATATTAATTAATTGGCGGAAATTCCCCACTGAACCAAATTCAACGAAAATTGGCACATGGGTAGGGATCCCAAACGCAGTCAAGCACATCATTTTTGGTAATAATCGGTTGAGTGGATACAAAGTTACGAAAGATCGAACCTTCTTCCCCACGCCGAGAGGTACGAAGACCACCATGAATAACCTATAGCATTTCTTGAGTCCCCAGGAGTCACCACCCCAAACAGGAAGTCGCGTGATAGACACACACGCTGACAGACGCCGGTATCATCGACGATCGCAATAGTTCGCATTTCATGTATTCGATGCGGCCTAAAATGCGAGTAAGAAGACAACTGTAGACATCACGCTTTTCGCAGAGTATATAGAGCGATGATTTTAGCGACTGACTGATGTGGCTGGGCGCTGATCACAGACGACTATGTCTCGGTACTTGGACCGCTCAGCGACCACCGCGAACTCACTACACGACGTCGACGTTTCCACGTCAGAGAAGCTCATCAGAGTGAGGTTGATTCGTTGTCCCGGCTGCGCCACGATCACCCACGGGCACGCCACGGTCGTGCCGATACCGAGAGCCCGCGACGTGTAGCTGGCGATGACCCCAGACTGGCCGCTGGCGACTGGATAAACGTTGGGGTCTGCTGCAGGTCCGCTGTGTCCGCCGCTGTCCATAGGACTTCCGCCGCCGCCGCCGCCGCCGTGACTACAGCTGGGGATGTTTGTTGGAACCAGCACTACACACGCAGACAAAGAATTACAAAATATCACCCACATTTTCGTTGTAAATTCCTTACTTAATTTGATTCCCCTGCCTCAAACAAAAACGATGAGTTGGAGATATACAGCGTAGAAGTTTCACAAACTGATTTTTGACATTGAATTTATCACAAGAAGCGCAGTAGCGCTGCACTGTTGTAATGGCCAGTCAAAAATCAATAGGAAAAATGGAAATTTCGACCCCCTTAGAATTGCAACCCCTCAAAATTTCATTCTGAAATTTGGCACACGTGATTGCGTGCGGAAGATGACGCCACACGCAAATTTTTGGGCAGATCGGTTCGGCGGGGGATTCTCGCTAAATACGTGAAATATAACACTTTTGTGACTTTTTATACTGTCCTTATTTCTTTGCTTGATCTCTCCATAGGTCAAACCGCGGCATTGGCGCACACGCTTAATAGCTCAAACGACATGTTTCCGCGAAAGGGGGTGTCTGTTGGGGTTAGAATGACGTGACGCCATTTGGGAGAAATATACCCCCCAAAAACCCAAAATGGGCGTGAATAGGCAATTTTAAGTCTAAACGCCAAAATTTAAAAATCGCAATATCTCTGTCGAATTAAAGCCGATCAAGTGTGTAAATTAGTCCACATAGTTAACAGAAAAACAAAAACGTTTACCTTATATAGCGGCTTGTAACTTTTTCTTAATTTTTGCATGAAACTTTACAGCACTTTTTCCAAACCAAATTTTACTATTATAAGCCCATGAGAGCTATCTGTTTTGCCCAATTTCGTTGACTCTGGGTGTCTGTTCTGTATATTTTGGCACGCTTTTCTTAAACACTGAACGTCGTGATAATGTTTTAACGGACCTTTGAGACAGTGATAGCTGGCTTCCACGTAAGATTTGAGGTCGAGCGGACAGTTGCGGAAAGACGAGAAGAGAGCCTCGAGGTTAGCGATGCGGCAGTGACGTCTTCCGGAACACTTGGCTGACAGTACACGCGTGACGTCGGCCGCACAGCCGACATAGCCGTAGTCTGTCCTCGCGCACCTGTTGAGACGCATACGACCATAGCGGGCACTGTCGACCAGGACCACCTCGTCGGCACCACACTGCATCTCCAACGTCTCCTCCAGACAATACTCGACCGCTACGACAGTCGCAGACCGCACACAGACTGTTAGCACAATGAATTATACTAGTGTTACGGGTCGCCCTTTCCCTTACGGCCTACTTAACTGTTAACTTACATGACTTATAATATGTTACTGTGCAGATCCCGAAAATTACCAAGAAACAGCTTTGAAACAAGAAGATAGCTAACTAGAAAATGCGGCAATTAGGATGTATTGCCGCTTATAGCCGCCGGCTCGGAGCGCCCCAAAACATCCGCCATCCTAAATCGCAGTACGCAGCAACATGACACCTCTAATTCACGACAATCGTTCGTATTGACTAAATTTATGTCAGCAAGCATCGACAACTACTGCCTCGATTCCAGACGGTGAGAGTGACTCCACTGCTTCACGAGGGTAACAAACTGTCATCAACATAGTCACGTGTCATCAACTCACACATGTGCTCATGCGCTATGATGCGCGGTGAAGCGTGACTCTCACACACCATAATAATATTACTTACTTAACTAGTGATAAATCTCGTTTCTAGGTCATGACCTTGACCTTTGACCTCATGACTTTAAACGTTTTAGTGCATCCGCTGTCACGTGACCAGACCATGTACCAAATTTTGGAAAACCAAAAAAAATCCGCGGCGAAATTCACCGGAAGCATTCTCTATGCGCAGCTCAGCTCGGAACCAGTTGGTAATTTACAGCTCTTCCCTAGACCCGCTGGCCGAATTTAAACTTCTCATGCCTTCCGCACTCGCTCCTCAGCGCCTCGACTCATGCTTTCGGCACTCGTCGCCAGCCCCCTAAAACTTTAGACCATAACCGCCCTAGCCGCCATCCCAGAATTTAAAGACAGATCACGTGACGTATACTTGACGCTCCTTTGATCTAGTTTTGCACGTGTAAATTGCAGTCTTCGTAGAAAGTACGCATGCTAAATTCGACGTCTCTAGCTTCGGCCGTTGTAGACATATTAAAAAATTTGCGAAATTTAAAAGTAGATCGTGTGACCTAGATTAACTCGCTTTTGAATTTGACCTACTTTTTATTGTTTATTTTGTACTCCTTGCAATTTATCTACGTGCTAAATTTGAAGCCTATAGCGATAAAAGCTGCCAGTTTTGCAATTCAACTACGTTTCAGGATATTGTTTTTTTTTTGGGGGGGGGGCAAAGATCTACTGCGAATGCAGAAACAACCACACCACACTTCGCTGTTAATTTTGACCACATATTTCAAATTTCAGTTTTTCATAACTGAATGCTGATTTCTTACATAACGTAGAATTTTAGTAATTCGAACACGCTTTTGGCCATTTTGGCCTATTTTCCCAGCGACAAAACTTCCCCTGGCAATGCCCCTCTGACAAAGATATCCAGACGTTGTCTGTCAGACAATTGCCCCAAACCTATGAGTAAATGGTTTGGCTTAGGGTTTGAGGTCGAGATAGTCATGCGAGGGGGTAGATGTCTGGAGGGGGGCGATTGTCTGGAATGAATGTCCAGATAACTCCGACAAACATCAGACTGTTGAATCCGATTACACTTCTTGCAAAAGCTAACCAAAACCGCTATAGCTCTAACCCTAACCCTAACCGATTCACAGTCAACTTGTCCCCAAGTCAAGTCGTCCCCAAAGCTAACTTAACCCTGGCCCTGACCTTAAGCTCTAATCCTACATCCTTACCTTAATCCTAACCCTAACTCTAACCTAAACCCTAATGAGTTCTAATGAGTTGATCTGGGACCAGTTGACCTGGAGACGACTTGACTTTGGGGACGAGTTGACTACCACCAACCCTAACCCTTTTGGCTTTGTGTTAGAGTAATTTTGAGAATCCTGTTGTGGCAGGGTTATGTCCGTACGCAGAATAATTATTTTCCTGGTCATAATTATGTTATATATAATTTCAGCTACGACACACAGGAACACACTTTGCGATGGAACTAGTAAGATGTCAGTAAAGCCTTTTGCGGAGGCACCCATAGTTGTTGTACTTGTTCATTAACAAAACAAAAATCGCGAGGCCCCTCACCAACAAAAATCATTTGGGGGCTCGTGGAACATTTTGTCAGACGGGGGTCTTGATCCACCCACAGGTCACGTGGCCTACTTTTGAATTTTGGGACCTCCTTCGAATCTTCGGAACGGCTGCAGCTACAAAATAGAAATTTTGCGTGCATGTAGATGGACAGAGGCCCTAATGAAAACTATGCGAAAGTAGATCATAGGGGGTCGAGGGCGGGATCACGTGACCTACTTCCGAATTTTAAAACCCCTCGTATCCCAAGAACGGCTGAAGCTAGAGACCTGAAATTCCGCAGGCCTATGGACGGGTGGGGGCTCTAATGAAAACTGTGCGAAAGTAAGCCACAGGGATCGGGGCGGGGTCACGTATCTTACGTTTGAATTTTGAGACCCACTCGTATCTCAGGAACGACTAAAGCTAAAGAGTTCTGCGCATGCAGTGTGGGCGGTGCATTCGATGCAGCTTTCGCCAAATTACTATGACTTCTTGTTAATGTACGGATCGATGTGATTGAATGGATGCATCTTGGTTGTGAATGGAAATCTGTGTTGTGTTTTACTGCATTGTTTTTACGTAACTTGTGTTTTAGTGTCTTGCTTCTATGTTTAGTTCGTGCATGTCATTTGTGCTGCTGCGGCGTAATAAATAAATAAATAAATAAATAAGACTTAAACCGCGAATACAAGTCAGATATGATCGCGATATGCGCTTTTACGAGTCCCTGACGACTGCGTTGTCCTTGCGTACACGCCCAATACTGATATATATAGGCCTATAATAATTGTCGCGTCGGGAACGGCATGTCGCAACGAAATCTTACCACAACGAAAACCATTTTCATGTCTGCCAGGACAAGTTAGTTTTCGTTCAAACGGGGTTATGTTAAGGTTACACACAAAGTTAAGGTCACAATTAGGGTTCCGGTTATAATTTCGTTCAAATAAAATTGTTTTAATTGGCAAAAAATCAGATTTCTATTCTTCATTATTTGACTCAGATCTAACGAGCCTTACATGTATCCGTCGTGTCCTTAATCAAATGAATCAAATCAAGTTTATTAAACACACATCAAATGTGTATGCATCAACAGAAATTAAAAACAGTAAAATTTACAATTCTTTAAACAAGCAATAATTGACAAATGATTTCTTGTGAAGAATGCTGTTACACTGTGGTAAAACAAATCTATGAGCATGCTGCTGCATATCATAACACTGCATAGTTACTAACGGGAGGTAAAATGTCATGCAGACAATGACCAGAAGAAGGCATTTTGTTAAACAATTTCATAGAGGCTGTATCAAACAAAGTGTCCACACATTT
>Ga0126335_1000714_pt1 | contig 16822 bp, 9 predicted proteins | sample OlaspJWI45metaG_FD_108409 | JGI IMG/M metagenome (GOLD analysis project Ga0126335, IMG submission 108409) | Marine gutless worms symbiont microbial communities from Oahu, Hawaii - Olavius sp. 1 OAHU.JWI-45 metaG | ecosystem: Host-associated > Annelida > Digestive system > Unclassified | place... | reverse complement strand
GAGCAATGCTGACGCATTGCTGACGTCATTGTGTTTTCGATCAAAATTGGTATCTTCAGTAATCAAGAAATTGTAAATTTTTGCAGCGTAGAAGTAATACAAATAAGGTGTCATTTTGTTTGTTTAAATGGTTTTATGTTAAATAGGAAAGTTTATGGGGGCTGTTTAATTTGGCCCACTCTGTAGATACAGAATAGGCCTAAACTGGAGTAAAGACGCGTTTGTATCGTTTCGTCAGTCATGTAGGTGCAGTCACTAACTGTTGTTGGTTAGCTAATAGAAGACTTCAGTAAATTAAATTCACTGATGCTAGCAATGTCACAGACAGTACTGGCATGAGTAAGCACAGGCTATCACCATATACTGCCTACTATCTCAAATGACTAAGTTAGAAATTGTATGGTTCAGGAACAAACAAACACCTAATGACAGTGCACAAATTATAATGCAACAGTATCGTGGGAGTTAGATGATTGCAGATGTAACAAGCACCATACATAGTCAGTGATGTCAAATATAGACGTATTTTGTAAACTGACTGCTTCTTCAGATATTTACGTAATTTAAGAAATGGACTTAGTCAAGCACTAACAAATGCAAAAGTTCTAATTAACATAATACTTGCACCTACAGTATCAAAATTGTAAAAAGCAGCATAGCATGACAGAAAAACGTGCAACACAAAGACAGATCAAACTAAACAGTAGAGTGCACCCATCTGTTATGTCACCAAAACTTGTGTGGAATGCGTAAAATCGTCAGGTGTGTAAAATGCAGAATTATTCTGCAGAAAAATTCCACAAAGCACCCGTTGTCGATTTTCAGTGTCGTGCATTTTACCACTGCCCCGACTATTTAGTGGGTTTGTCTAAAAGCTGGCAGGGCTCAGCGTTGCCCTTGGGTTGGTGATTGCATGTAATACTTTTTTTACTAAATTACTCGAATTGGCACACCGGAAGATCCACTACCTTACCTGGAAAGTAGGCTACTTACCAAACCCTAACCCTAGCCCTAAATCTGCCCCTAACCTTATCTTAAACCAGTAGCCTGCTTTCCAGGTGTGGTAGTGGATCTCCAGGAGTGCCCTTTAATCTACCGCCAGGATGCCCTCGAACAGTCGATTGTCTGCAAGGTTATGGTTGGATATTGTAAAGTTTCTAATGCTAAAGCGCAGTTCTAACCCTGGGACTAACCTTTTTCAACTGACAAGAGCCTAGATGTAAATCAAAGCCGAGCCTTATAATACAGATTTGTGGAATCTCGATCCTTTGGCGATGTCGAGCAGTTACCTGCCGGCAAAGGTCTAAAACTGCAGCATCTGGCGGCTGACAATGTGGTGTGTGAGTCTGTGAATATTAATGTAGATGTAGTTGTAGTTCATAGATTTAGCATTCTTTCTTATCTAGTTGCTGTTTGTGTTATTATTGTAGTGACAGCAGCACCGTTGACTCTGTCATCTGGCAGAACAAGGTTTGCACTGTGCAGGCTAGTTGTACAGTAATACACATTCAGTAGAGAACAGTCAATGTATTGTTCAGTTTCTGCAATGTTTCGCTTAACAGCATCATATTTGATCTGTCTGTGTTGTGCTGTCTTAGTCCGTTGGGCAGTCAGAGGGTCTGCAAGCAAGTTGAGAAAATACTTTCTGGGCTTCATTTCTTTATTATTTTCAGATAAGTGGTCGTATGCCTGTTCTGTGTGTTCTCGGCACTGGTCTTAGGTCCGTGTTTTAGTACCTTGTCGCTTAATACTAACTGTTTTCCTTGGCCCTTGGGGTCGTTATCTAGTTTAGGCCTCGTAAAAAATAAAGCTGGTGATCGTTTTTGCCCGACCCGCGAAAAAGGCCCGACTCCATTTAGAATTTTTTTTCATGTTAAATTTTTTTTAAAAATCTGTTAAAATAGCACTTAAATTACTCTGTGTTTGAATTTCACATCTTCTAGTATTTAACTAGATTTTTTATCATATAATAAATACCTGTACATGTATATTTACCATTGACATCACTTGTTGTTCACTACATATCGCACGTGGACTAAAAGGACATGATTTCAAGGCATTTAGTTGTTCCATTGACTCCTTCGTGCCAATTTGCCTGTAAAAAATTATTTTTTTAAAATTCCTATTCCCGACCCACCTCTTCCTTGGGAAAAGAACAATCACCATTTTTTTAAATATGGCGTTAGAGATGCGTTGGGGGGGGGTCTAAAGCACTAAAAGTTGAAAACGAATGTGTTACATAATGTATTGTAGATTCTTCTGTCTTGCAGGACCTCAGCATTACTGGAATAGTTTTGAAGTAGAATAGAATTTCAGTATTTTATGATACAGAGCTAACTGCTGTTAATGCAGCAAGTGGCCATAGTAATTTGGCTAAGGGTACATTGAACCTCTCCCCCGTACCATGACCCAACCAACAGCCTTGGGCGGTTGGGTTGCAGGGCTGCATGGGGCAAACAGATATTTGTTTTAGGGGCACGGTGGTATCGTTCTGACTTCGACTGTAGTAGTTCTTGCAAGTGCAATAATAAATTTTTCTTTGCTCAGCAGTCTTTACTCCGAACAGGACATTGATCTGTTCAGTTGTTTTTCTGCAGGGTGCAAGCTCATGATAGACAGACTGACTGACACGCCGAGCTGTGGGATCATGGATCGCAATAGTCTGCATTGCATATGTTCACTGCAGCGAGATATTTCGAGCTTGGTCCACTCTGAGTTCTACTTCGTTGTTCTGTTTGTGTTGCAGGGCCTCGGCGTGTTTACTGGTTCTCCGAGACTACAGCTCGGACAAACCTGCCGACAACCCGGTGCCGGCCATGCAGAAACCACCGCCGACTAAAGATGTGTCCCTGAGGCAGAGGTGTGATTACTGGGATGCTGCTAACAAGTTGTACTTCGGCCCTGACCGTGACCTCGTCAACTTTCCAACACTGGTGCGGCCACAGTACTGTCCACCGGTCCGGTTGGGATTTATACCTGAGAGCTGGTTTCAGTTGTTCTACGAGAAGACTGGCGTCACTGGTATGCGATGTTGAGTTTTTGAATAAGAGTCCAAGTAAAACATATCGTATTCCTTAGATATAAGCCGGTGGTCTGACTGCATTTGTTCTAATGAAGCCGGACCCCTCAACCTCCGTGGCCTCATCTGATTAGTGATGGTGGTCTGGAGTACAGAGGGAACATTAACATAGCTGCTCTAGTTACTATAGCACAGTGCATACACTTGTTGCACGATGTTCCAGGCAGCTTATAGGTCCAGCAGATTGGGTTTTCATCACACTGGGACCCTTACTTTGTGATAGGCTTGAGGTGGTTGCTTACAGTTCATATTGTAACACGGTGGTTCTGGTGTGATTGAAGCCTATCTCAGTGGCCAACTGGCTTCTGTCAGTGCTTTTACACTGTTGGTTGGGTCACATGGCCGGTAAGATCATCCCTGAAATGACCTATAAAGTGTCGAATGGGACGTTTAGCCTTTACTCACTTACTCTAATGGAAGCCGGGGTCTAATCTGGGTACGGTATAATATTGAATACCATAGAGCTAACGGTACATAGAGCTGGTGCATTTGACTACCAGTGCGTGGTTGGTTATGGCATTAGAAAGTCCAAAAAGAGTTTTTTTTTCAATTATGCACCTGTACTTAAAAATTAGAGGAAATATGGTATACATGTAGTTTTACATTATTAGGCCTGTGCTGGAATCTGACTGAAAACCATCTCTGGTCGAGATTGTTGCCAGATTTCCAGTTTCAGCCAGACTTCGGTCCAATGTAGTGTTTCAGCATGTCATATTAAGTTATGATAATTCAGTATTCTATCGTTTACTTTCTGCAGTTTGCATATAAAATGAATGAGTGACGTATGGAAAGCAGAAAAGGCCGGTAGTGTTTCAGTGTGTTAGCTGCTAAATAAGGTTTCTGAGTGTGTGAGCTAGGGAGGTGCCAGATAGTGACTTCCAATATCAGGCCAGAACTGGGGAGCGACTGGAAAATGAATCTGCTATCCGATGGGAACCGGAATTATCAGATATTGATGTAAGGACCGTAAGACAGTCAGTAGTTCAGGGACAGTATTAGTTTGGCTTTGACACTCAGACTGCTGCATGGGTGGAATCACAAGGTTTGAGCTCGTGATGTCCTAATGAGTAACCAATGAAATAATAAGTAAGTAAAACTATCCAGGTTCGTTATTCAGTTTCTTGACTGTCAGGAACCAGAGCCGGATGGTGAACAGTTTCCAGATATTCGATCGCTTCTGGATATAATCAGACATCTGGTACATCCCTGGTGCTAGTTAATGTTTTGCTTAGTTCTTCTAGGATAATTACTTTTTTATCCGGTCACCGATGTAAATGGTATGCTAATGAACTGTTGTAGGTCCATACGTGTTTGGAGTTGGTTTAGTGAGTTTTCTGTTCTCAAAAGAGATTTGGCTTTACGAGCATCAGTTCACACACTTTTGTGCATTTTGGCTCGCCATATACTTTCTCGTGAAGAAGTTTGGCGCACGGACCAAGGCATATGTGGACAAATATGAGGACGTAAGTAGCAACAGCTTGTCTGCGACATATAGTGTACACTCCGTGACAAACTGTAGGCCAATCAGTGAATTGAAAGCACCCAGACACTGACACACTTGGCAGTGGGGATGTTCACGGTTACTTGTTAACCGGTTCGTAGATTAGCTGAACCAAAACCCAGAATGGTGACCAGAATGGCAGCATGATAATATTAATTTAGTAAAATGCACCTTGCACAGCATTGTTTCTTTCATTCATTCATTCATAATAATTTTAAAACAATGTATTATAACGTAAAGGCATTCATGTAGACTTATATATCGCCGATTATCTTGATCGGACCATCTCTAGCACTGACTGATATGATCGAGTGACATCCCCGTATGACCAGTTAGCAACAGTATTGGAGACGCTACTGTCGTCGGTTAACTGTTTACTAAACGGTTAGTAGTTTCGTTTAACCGGTTGATAGATTAATCAAATAGAGCACCCGTATGCCGCCAGTTTGGGTTTTGGTTCATCCGTACTTGGCAAATCTTAAGAAATTGGGAAAAATGAAAAAAAACAGAAGATCTCTGTCAGGCCAGTTCTGTGGTTATAGCACAAGCCGTCATGGACGGGCGGACACACAGCACACAACGACCACTATTTTAGAACATGAAATTCGTACAGTAGTCCACATGTAAAATACGGTATTATAAAAGTAAAAAAAAACAAAACAAAATATGATCAGTCTAAGTAGTACACAGAAACTCATTCACAGCATTAACCTGGTCAACACTGCATGAGCAAATCTAATTTAAAGTAATCATTCTCAATGCACAGCAGTTCAGCGATTAATTTTAGTTGCTCACATTCACTATCTGTTAACCAAACATTACTGTGAACAGACCAAGCCTTAGGAAGCTTTCTACCACTAACAGCAATATCAGAATTCAGAAAGAAAAACATCAAATATGGATACATAATGTTGTGCATTCCGACCCATAGTAGAATGCAATCTCAGAAATATATAGACTGTTCTGTTTAGCAACAAACTCGACTATATGATTAGAATTACTGAGGCAGTTAGCTGTAAATTGAACACACCGACTGCAGGCTAGCTCAACTTTGAGCTGCAGTAACCCACATAATGGAGTAATATGTCTAGCATCAGTAACCCCATGTGGGTTCCGGGGTTAGAATAGACCCACTCTGTCTCCTGGCCGGATGTCATAAGAGGCGACTAAACCAGGCACCCCGCAACCTTCGTGGCCTCATCCGATTACTGATGATGGACTGGAGTGAAAGAGGGAACATTTGGAAGAGGGGCCCATCATAGGAGCCTTTCCGTAAGAACTCAGCTCTTTGCAGCTGACAGGCGAATCAGTCGTGGTTCAAAGAAAGAAGAAACCCTCAGACGCCCAACGGAAGTGCCTGCAGAAACAGAAAGAAGCACCATATAACAGTTAGAGACTTCCTGAGGTTTTTAACATCCTCACGGAGGTTTTCATAGTACCCTGATAAGAAATACCAGGGGCTTTACTGGGGGATGGACTATGGGCCCATCTGTGGCCTGGTTCTACGAAGGACAACTTTGCCTCCACCGAAACTGGAAACTAGCATGAGTAGAGGCAAGAAGATCCCAGACGCATCTTAGATCTTTGCACCATGCGATGCAGACATCTTCGATAGATGGATGGATGGATGGATGGATGGATGGATGGATGGATGGATGGATGGATGGATGGATAAACTTATTTATATAGCGCCTATATACTCAAAAGAGTCTCTAAGTGCTTCGGTCGCCAAACAGATGGGTTTTGAGAGACTTTCTAAAGGAGTCGAAGGTAGGTCCCGGCCGCCGTAATCCAGGTGGAAGGTCGTTCCATAGTCGGGGACCGGCGGCCGAGAAACTCCTGTCACCGAGTTTGTTATGCGTCCGTGCACGATGGCAGAGTTGCTCGTATCCCACAGCACACGGCCATACAATCGGCTTTCGCCTGCAGGTGTGTAGTCGCACAGGAACACAAAATTAGAATCTGGTCTTTTACCCATATCTGACCGAAGGCTGTCTCTGGTCAGAGTTGTCTGATTTCCAGTTTCAGCCAGTTTTCGGTCCGATGTGGTGTTGACCAGCAGCCATGATGTCAAGCTAATATTGATCGTTTTTTTTCTGGAGATAATCAGCGTTTTAGTTCGTCTGACAAACTGGATTTGCACTAATTGCGTCTAGCTACGAGAGCTGTTAACTGAGTAATGCTGGATTTTTCAACAAAGTTATGTCTTTGGTTCTTGTCGACAAATCAGCAGTAATACGTTTTTACAATTTGAACAGTTTCTTGCGATGGTCTGTGATGTTCTAATCAATTGTTTAACATTAGAACATGAGTCGTGATTCTACTCGACGCGTGAACTTGGACGTACCATGTGTGAGAGTATAAACTTTGTAATCGTCAAACAGTTTACTAACTTGTGAACATAGTTCCATCTGTTAGTCGTGGCTTCGTCATGCAACACTAACAACTGTTGACAATTGGCCTTTTTCATGCAGTGTGAGTGCAACATGAAGTAGTTTGAAATATTTTAAAAAACGTCTAGAATACCGAAATGTTTCCTGAAATAACGACTTTACTCGGGAATTTTGTCGTCAACGTTTTTAGCAGAGAATAGGCCTCTAGTGCACTTGTGTATTTGCCAATAGGTTTTGTGTTGTGTGCATTAAGGCATTGGATGACAAAAATTGGCACAAACCACTAAGAAAGATGACCGCGAACATGGAGTCCGTCGTCAAAAGCACGGAGGAGTTTATCTGGAGAGAAGAGGGCCAGAAATACCTTTATCAGGCCAAACGGGTTTGTAGTTGGCTGTCAGATTGAACAGTAAAGACATCTTTCAGGGTGGCGTATGTTTTTAAACGTGCGCGTGAAATAGAATATAGATCACTGAAACTGTGCGATTTACTGGTTGCTTTGGCAATGAATTATCTGTTTTCTCTGTAATTTGTGATTAATTGTTTGAGAATCTATATGAAGTGTATTGTTCCCAGACTCTCAGCAGCATCTGGCAGGGAATAAACTGTACTTTGTACATCGAGCCGAGTTATTGTTTGTGGTAAATGCTGTCCAATTCCACTAAGCCTCATAAAAAATAAAGCTCGTGATTGTCCCCACCCGACCCGCGAAACGGCCCCGACCATATTTTTTGCAAGTTAATTTTTTTAAATCCGTTAAAATTGTGCTTAAATGACTCCAGGTTTAAATTTTGCGTCTTCCGAATTTGTCCAATTTTTTTATCATATTATAAACACCGATACATGTATTTTTACCGTTGACATCACTTGTTGTTCACTTCATATCGCACCTGGACTAAAAGGACATGATTTCAAGGCATTTAGTTGTTCCATTGACTCATTCTTCAAAATTATTTTTAAAAATTCCCCCCTCCCCCCTGACCCATTTATTCCTCAAGAAAAGGACGATCACCAATTTTTTATAATGTGGCCTAGTGGTGAAACACATCTTAGTATATTGTCTGAGTCTTTGGGACACCTGAACTAATGAACTACATGCTTAGCAAATGCATGAGATGTTGACTGTTGTTAGCGATGTTTGCGGCGTCTGTCTGTCGAGTTGCTTAAACCCGAGTTGGCACATGCAGTGTGTTGTGTGTGTGGCGTCATTCGGTGCAGCCTTTGCCAAATGCCTTTGGCCTCTTGTTGAAAATGTTGGCATCAGGTGATTTTATCATAATTAATTTAAGGCGCTGTTTGTTAGTCTTTGTGTAGCCTATCAATTTGCAGTAAGTCCAGTGCTGTCATGGTCACTTATTATAACAGGAGAACGTGGACTTCCAGCTGGAGGCAGCCTACCGCCAGAGACTCGCTGAAGTGGGTCAGGCCATCAAGAGAAGACTGGTATGATTCGCTTTTGATTTTTGCCACCCAGCACAGTGTGTTGGTGCGCATTTGCTGTGGAGACGTGGCTCTCTGTGTGTCTGTCATGTTGCTGTATTGTGCCAATACGAGTCGATCATCATGCGACCTTCACCAGATTGTAGCGCAGCCGTTCTAGTTTTCCCGTACCAAATACGAACCCGATAGCTCGAGGTAATCTCCCTCAAATACGAGAGTAGTAGGTAAAAGTCGGAAAATCCGGCCAATTAATTGCAGTCAATCACCAGAGGGCAGCTTTTGACAGCACAGCATAGAACATCAATATGCACAAGCGTAGGGCAGTTTGTAAGTGATAGCTGAACTTCTTATGTGCGTATTTGTAATATGTAAAGGTAAAACTGGCCCACTGACGCAGCACCTGTTGGGGCAAAAAGCAGTCTTAGCAACATACCGTTTCCAGTGGCTTTGACATAAGGCAAACAGTTGGCAGCAATGGCATTGTGGTTAACGTCGTGGTCTTAAGCAGTGAGGTTAATCAATGTCTAATTTCTTTGTGATTCAGAGAGTCAGTGTATAAGATTTCAATGTCTGTCGTTAATATCTCCATTATTTGTCTGTCTATTCATGGCAAACAGTACCAATAGATATAGGTGAAATGTTACGAGACCAACACCATGTTTTCTGTCTGAGACTGAACTTGGAGTAACACTGGAAACCCAGACCATGTGTTTGCTCCATTCTATGCTATCATTGGGCGATGATATCATAGGATCGCGTTACCGATTTTTGACGATATGCTGACCTCACAATACTTCTTGGTGTCACAGTGTCATGGAGTATCGCGATACGGATTACAACACTTTTGCTCGTCACTCATATTTTTCATTTGTACAGTTTAGTACAATTTGCCAGTGACAAATTTAATATACTTATTTATGCCACATGCATTATATGATTTATGGCTACTGTATCGCATCTACTACCAAACCCCGAAGAGGCTGTCAGTTGTCAGTGTGAATATCTGGGGGTCAGAACAACAGATGGGGGGTGTTTGACCACCCCTAAGCCCCCATGCAGTTCTCGCACTGCCAGTAGTACACAATATTATCGAGCATTGCAATTTTTTTCACGATACGTATTGTGCCATCAACACAGTTCTATATTGTGTCTTAAAAACTTTTCACTCTAACTTTGTCTTTGCTTTTTAGCTGGCCCGTCACAATGTGGGGGCCAGCTGTAGTAATGATCCGCGTTGTCGGTCTGTCTGCCACATGCAAATATCTCCTAAACTAAGCGAGATAGACCTATGGTTACTACGAAACGCGAATGGGAACTTGGGCTTCCCGGTTCAGAATCAGATTCGCGATCGGGAGTACGGTTCTGCCATTTTGGGTGTTGCTGGGTTGGCACTTCGTCCATTCAGACAGAAATGGGCCGGTTTGGCTAGTGAATGTAGTGAATGGATCGGTGGAGACAGTCACCAGTCGGCACCACACTGGGCACCGTGGCGGGCCAGCTATCGTCACGTCCCATAACGGACGATACCTCGTTAAAACTGGTGTTCGAAATTTTTTCACTACTGGTGTCAGCATGAAATCTGTGACGAAACGTGTGTCATATTTTCTACCGTGCCTTCAAGCACAATGTCGCACTACTTTGCGACGTGCGCGTGTATCTGTACAGGATTACCAGCTTGATGTAGATATGGCTCGCAGACGTATACACCAGCACCACATGGTGCAGTGGATAGTTGATGGAGTTCTGAAGGGAATCACTCCACAACAGGTCTGTGATATTACGTGCTCTTGTCGGCTTTACTGCTTATAGTGATAGAGTAGATCTACCCAGCGTTTGCTTCTTCCACCTATGTCGGCTGCAGCTAATCCGTTGTTCACTTACAACGGTCGCTACACACATCTTGGTCCGGGCTCTCGTAGACACAGCAGACTGGACTACTGTAACGCTGGCTTCCCTGCAAGTCAGCTGGCGTGGTTGCAGTCAGTTCTGAAAGCGGCTGCTCATCTTGTACTTGAGCTACCTGACAGTGCCTCAAATACTGCATCAATGCACAACTCATTACACCATCTCAGCTGTCCACACAGAGTGACATTCAGACTGTCCTTGCTCACGTTCAAGTGTCTGCAAGGGCGAGTGCCGGCGTACCTTGCCAGACTGTGTACCGACTTCCACTGTCTTGGGTCGGTCTCGGCTCCGATCGGCTGACGACGACCAGCCGGTGGTACCAAGAACACTAACATCTACGTTTGGTCCTCCAGCATTCTCTGCATCTGGTCCGGCAGCTGGAAACACTTTGTCATCTGAGCTACGTCACCTGTTCATCATCTCACTTGACAGTTTTAGACATTCACTGAAAACGTACTTGTATAAGAGACAGGCTTGGGTTTGCATCGCTGCAGGTGCCTCTGTGGCAATTTTTTGGTTAATTGTGCATTTTGAAATGTGTGCTAATACAGCTGGGCACAAGCCCGGTTACGGGCTGCACCCATAGTAAGATTGTGCGCATAGCGCTCGTACTATTTGTATTCTATGTGGTTGGCACCCGCTGACTAGTGTGTAGATTTTGACCGTAATGAAGTACTGAGTGACCCATAACGTGACGAAAATCTGCCTTTTGTGACTGTCACGTAACGAAAATGGCTGTCACAAAAATCTGCCTTTTGCAAAGCGAAAGTCTGGCTGTCACGAAGTACTGAGTTTAACGTCCCACTCGACACTTTAAAGGTAAAGGTAAAAGTTAAAGGTAAGAGACACTTTATACATGCACACCTTACATAACGACGTTTAACATCCTCTCATCTGTACGTCGCTTGCAATGAGCTCCGCTCTCTGGCTTGCGCCCGGAGTTTAGGTTTCCTAATGGGTTAATTATTATTAAATATTATTATTACCCTATTTCCTGGCTGGATATCCTAACCAGTGTCTTTGTCAACATTATTTTTAACTTTTCTATCTTTATGTTTGTAAATAATATAAAAATCGTTATATTGTTATCATTATTATTACTACTATGATATAATAATGAATCAATGTAATTTTCACTCGGTTTGCCCAAATTAGTTTATCTTTTGTACACTATGACTTGGCAAAAACAGAAAAAACGCTTTGACGTTTGTTGACATTGTGTCGACGTCATTAGCGAACAACGCCAGATGATGTCATTGGCAAGATGCCGTTGACCATATCAGTGAATGTGTGGCTTATTTTCCATATCTCCTGCGGTTTCGGCAGTGCAAAAATTATGGAAATTGGTCGCAATTTCACAGATTTACAGTCCAGTGTAAAGTGGTACAGCATGCTTGTATGAATGATAGCGTACGTTACATGTATATACACCAGGCAGCGTCTCTGTCTCAAGACATACCAATGTCTCCCATCTCAAAACATACCAGTGTCTCAGTCTAGTATCCACATAAATTGTCATCATCTGTCGTTGTTTCAACCATATATGACTCGCGATCAAGACCAATTTCCATCCAGACTTTGCAGGCCAAAATCTGTCACCATTAATAGTAGCAGTCTGGTGTACTTTTGCATGACCCTTATGATTTTTGGCATAACTTTTCCAAAACAAGCCGATTATGGGTAATTTTTGTCAGAGATAACCATGAAAGTATTACCTACTGGTAGTGCATAAAGAGTTTGGTATAGGTCGAGAACCACCTGCGTGATTGCTATAGCGTCGATCACGTCATTGCAAGACAGTTGTAAAACAGCGCTACGTTGCGTCTACAGCTGCTAGTTACATTAACACGCTAAAAATTTAACGAACGTGAATAATAATTGTCACTGTGGCAATCATTACAATATGTATTTTAACACCTCGGTTATGTCCTGTGATGAGTCGTGTTCGGAGCTGTACAAACTTGTGGAGGTGCCAGGATGTCAAGGTAGCCACATCATTCCCAGGACATCAACATTGTAAGGCAGGTCATCTGGTGCGAAGCAGGAAAGGGTGAAAGGGCCAAAAATGGGGCCCTTATAGGACCAGTGAGTGAGTAGAGGCTTAATGTCCCACTCGACACTTTATAGGTCATTTCGGCGATGATTTTTACAGGTCAGATGACCCAACCAACAGCGTCAAAGCACTGAAGGAAGCCAGTTGGCCATTGATATCGGCTTCAGTCCCACCAGAACCACTCCACCGTGTTACAGTATGAACTGTAGGCAACCGCCTCTAGGCTAATCACGGCGCAAGGATCCCAGTGTGACAAAAAACCAATCTGCTGGACCTATAAGCTGCCTAGAACATCGTGCAACAAGAATATTGCACCGTACTATAGTAACTGAGTTGCTATGTTAAGGTTCTCTCTTTTACTCCAATCCATCATCAGTAATCAGATGAGGCCACAGGGGTTGAGGATCAATAGCGGAAGCCGGCAATCAGGTAGATAGACGTATTCGAGGGTTTTAAGCTAGATACACAGTACACTTATTAGGCTCTTAACCCCTTATAGGGCTGCTTCCGCACATCTGTATTCTGCATTCGTGTTTGAGGGTGTCATCAGGGACAGCGCCATGGTTTGGGAAGTAGGTAGGTGAAAAGACTGAAGCAAAGTCAGTCGAGATTTTTTTGACCTCTTGCTTCTTTGGCAATTTTAGCAAGGCTGGCAGCTGTAAATGTTTTCCTCGTGGCTTGAAGGGCCGCGCGAGCTTCGTAGGGAGGGATGCCTTGGGTTGCAGCGTTTTGGCTTGACGGTTAAGCCTGCCAGAGATGTAGGGACTGGTGAGTAGACAAGAGCAGTCCAGTGAGGTCCGGCGCAGCTGCGGGGACCAAGAGATTTTGTCATGATTTTTATTCACCCAGATGCCTACAGAAGGCCCTGCAGAGTGCACAATGATGGGAAGACCAGGGCATTAAGAAACAAAAAATCAACCATCGACGGCGGAAGCCATGGCGCCAGCCAGGGCTGGAGTCTGTCAGCCAGGTCATTTGACGTGGCGCCCCCTGATGTTGCACCGTCACTGTCTTGTGCTGTTCCCCGAGTCACACAAGCTCAAAACTGCATGGTTTACGCGTGTATTTCAGGAGAAGGAGAGTATTGCCAGATGTATCCAGGACCTGAAGTCGATTGCAGCACAGCAGAGCGCCGCGACTGCTTAATATTCACAATTGTGTCGTAGCTACTTGTAACGTTGAAGATATTTACGCACAGACTAGACATGATCTGCTAAGTTAAGGCTGTGTAACTAGTGACTATTTGCTGACCAAATGTTTTTTGCTGTTTGGAAATGTAGAAGGCATTTCTTTTGCAATAAATTTGCATCTAACCTGTTAGAAATTTGCAATTGTATGAATTTTTAGGGCTTCGTGGAATAATGTGCGTCTGTTGGTGGACGAATTTTTATCTCGTCTCGCTAAGCATAGCTGAGCTGGGCTTACAGAAGCTGTCCAAATGGCATTGTCTGTCTGTTAACCAGGGTGTCGGACATCGCATCTGCCGAACATAGAGACTTGTAGTCTTGAATGCAGAGACTTACCGATGAATCTGATCACAAACCAAAAACTGTGTCGTGCTGACCTACTGAAGCCAGCTGAGCGTCACTGCGACTTGTTGTACGTAGCAGTATCTAAGCACCAAAAATGACCACTGCTAGTAAAGTAAACCGGATCGAGCTGTTCGTGAACTCACCGCCACGGGAAATCACGTACCATATGGGGTCCAACAGTGTTACCTGCCACCCGGCAGAGGTGACTTTCCCGCCTTTACCCTAGCCGAAGCTGGTACTTGATTTAGAGACCCCGAAGGGATGCGAGGCTGAGTTGACCTAGGTGGTGGTTACATCCTAAGATAGGTACATGTAGGTCAAGGCAGAAGGTGAGCGAGAGGCTGAATTCAAAAATAAGCATATGTTGATGTTGTTTTCGGAGCAAAATGTCAGAAACCTGCCAAGCACACGTTTACGATGACAATATCGAGTCAAATTGATTTCTTGCGCAGAACCGCGGCACCACAATAACCAATAACGTTTTCTCAGCATATACAGGGTGTGCCAAATTAAACGGGGCCACACAGTTCAGCTAACTAATGCTAGAAGCGCTGTTCGGATCTTCGCAGAGAAGAATGCCATCTAATTAACATGGCAGGATAATCTGTATAGCTTAAGTATGCGAGCTGGCCTAAAGTAGGGCCATCTGGTGAATGAAAGGCGTAGTACTAAGTAACGATTCGCCATCGTCTGGTTATGTTGATCAGAGTTTCAAAAAGTTTTTTTAAACGGCGCAATTTAACAAATAACGACTGAAATCAGAGAGGCAGTTAGTTACTACCATCATTGGTGTCAAAAATTTAACTAACAGAATGTTTGGTTTTTCGATGTTTTCATCGTCTGTTCCATTAGCTTGACGCCGCTACATTATCTTAAATTAGGCCTAATGCACTGTACAGTAGAGCTGTAAATAACAGATTCTGCTTAAGAACGAAATGATGTTGAAGTTTGCTGTCACAGGATGGAGCCGAGCACCCCCCCCCCATGAAACAACAACTCGATTTCTTACTACTAACGGTATATTACAAAATATCTCAATAAAAAACAAGCGATAACACACCCACAACACAACGTAAAAAAGAAAGAAAAAGTCGTGATCAATCGTCACGCATGGGTGGTCCTGTCAATCACAGTTCTAGCCGTAACGTAAGGTAACATTTGCCAAGAGTGGTTTAGATCTGATCAGTATTTCTAGAGTTACGAGCTTTTGAAATGAGTGGCCACGTTTAATTTGGCCCACCCTGTAGTTGACGCGCAGGTATAAAAAGATACAGCCGATTGCTCCTTTATCTCGACGCTATGCAAAATTATTCTGCGTTTATTTATTGCACTTTTGATAGATGTTGCACTGCGTCCCCCCACCTGACTGACTGCCTAGGCCCTAGACGTAGACGAAGCGATAAGCAGGCATGCCAGTTTTTCTGGCGATTATTAATTGCGATCAACCCAGCAATATCAAGAAGAAGTCTGCTGTGTAATATATGACCGTTGCCGTCTCTATCTTACACAGCGTGTCGAGAGAGCCAGCTCTGCAAGGCGCTAAGAACCTGGCAGGTAATTGGACATTCGCCCCTGTACTGTTATCACAATGCAAACGCCCACGTCGATAACAAACAACACTAGATGCAGTTCCGCCGTGATCTCAAGACAGCACCGTTTCAGTCATCGTACTCTTCACCATAGTGTCGAGCTGTGTGACAGACTGTAACTTAATACTGTAAGGTGCCCCTGTAACGGACTTTTTTTCGTGAAGTGTCACCGTACACTTCACACTGACATTACATTACTTGAATACCTTACATGTTAGGCCTCATAAGAATAAAACTGGTGATCGTCCCCGCCAGACCCGCGAAAACGGCCCCGGCCCCATTTTTTCAAGTTATTTTTTAAATCCGTTAAAATTGCGCTTAAATGACTCCGGGTTTAAATTCCCTGTCTTCCGAATTCGTTTAATTTTTTATCATATAATAAATACCGGTACATGTATTTTCACCATTGACATTTGTTGTTCACTTCATATCGCACCTGGACTAAAAGGACGTGATTTCAACGCATTTAGTTGTACCATTGACTCATTCTTCATGCCAATTCGCCTGTAAAAAATTACTTTTTAAAAATTCCTCCCCCGACCAACCTCTTCCTCCACAAAAGGACGATCACCAATTTTTTTACTGTGGCTATAGGGAGTGTTACGGTTTTGGACCGTATATACATGGTGGGCCGTAAAAACGCAACACTTTTATTCGGGCTCTACAGAATGCTAACCGATCTTCAATTTTTTTTCACAGCTGCATGCATGGATAGCGCAAGTTATTTACAAGAAAATCTATGTAACAATTCTCGCCTCACCGTAAATGTATTGTCGCACTAGCTTGGGAAAGTTAGACGTCCAGATTTCTTTAAATCACAAGCGATAAGGCTTTGAAAACATCACGTTCAATTCACAGATGACCGAAATGAAACATTTCGTGTTTGCACTTTCAACTAAATCGATATTGACTTGACATACCGCTCAATAGTGTCCACCATTTGTTCACGCATGACGTGCTTCAGGGTGACAACGCCACTCGTCAAATGCGCTGTCAATGATGCTGCGGTCTGTGCCGCGCCAACCAGCTCTCCTTCAGTTCGTCAGTGTTATAGTAGTAGTAGTAACAGAGGCGGATTTAGGCATGTTCAGCATGTTCGGCCGAACAGGGGCCCCCACAAAAAATTGTCCGTTAATCATATAATTAAGTAGGCCTATTGCTCCAATACTCCCTTACTCGCTTACAGTTTGCTTCAGAAAGGCTGGCCTCAAACTGCCAGTCAGCTGCTGCTGCTGCAATAGTAGTGTGCATTGCAGTACGGGTCCTTAACAAAATGTCGATGATGACTACTGTGCGTGTCGGGTGAAGGCAGTCGGGGGGGTTACGGGGT
>Ga0126335_1000713_pt1 | contig 16833 bp, 14 predicted proteins | sample OlaspJWI45metaG_FD_108409 | JGI IMG/M metagenome (GOLD analysis project Ga0126335, IMG submission 108409) | Marine gutless worms symbiont microbial communities from Oahu, Hawaii - Olavius sp. 1 OAHU.JWI-45 metaG | ecosystem: Host-associated > Annelida > Digestive system > Unclassified | place... | reverse complement strand
TATTATTATTATTATTATTATTATTATTATTATGTAGAAAACAAAAGTGCCTTACTTCACACTAGGACACAATTGTGCTTTTTGACAGGTGGAAGAAGTGTACCCGAGGCTGATTTGATGCGATTGAAGACACTGGAACAACGCTACAATGTGCTAGTCACTGTGGTCTGTATACTATTGAGATTGATTTGCATGGAACTGATAACAGGAAGAGTTGTCCGTGTGAAGCATGCAAACATAATGGAGTGTTTAAATGTCTTTAGTTTTTACTGTAAAAGTGCAAAGATCAAAACTGAATTAAGGGCTATTTTGATTGCAACAGATTTGTTTTCGAGATTGCTTAATTGATGTCGTGTATAAACAGAATGTTTTTCTTTAGCTCAGCTGGGCCAAGCTGTAATAAGTTGCGGAGTTATGATGTAAATTGTGCCGGTTAGGGCTTCAGTGGAGCTGTATCTGCCACGGCAGCCAAGGCTGCTTGTTTTGTTGTTTCCAACTTTAGGTCAAAAGCTAAAGACCAGACATAGGCAATGTTACTAGACATTACTTGTGTCATTGATGTCTTCTTTGTGGACTTGAATGATTTGAAGTGATTATACAGTGTTTATTTGTAATGAAGAATATGATATAATGTGATACTGCGTAAGCTACTGCTCCTACTTTACATGTTTAAGTGCATATCTGGTTGGATTTAAATATTACGTGGTTTGTTGTCTGCTTCATGGTTATAACAGTTAATTAAAATTGGAGTTTAGTTGAATATACGTTAACTTATTGTAGTGTTTGTTTATGTAGGATGTTTTATTTAATGCTGTTGTGTAACACTGAAAGTTATAAGTTATTGCTGTGATGTGACAGCTGAATGGCTCTGGGTCGGTGGAGGACAGCAGTGATGTGCAGTTGCTGCGGAATCATTTGTTTGCTGGCTTGCGATCTGAGTTCCGAAATGACATGAGTCAGTTACAGACTCAACTGTCGAGTGAAATATCAAACACCGACATGCAGCTTGTGAGTTGTCATGTTTCTTGTATTCTCGTTGTTAGAAGACTAAAACATGTTACATGGAGTATGAACAAAGTGCATTGGCAATCAGATACAACACAAGCCGGCAAAAAGACCAGCCTGCAACAAATCTGCATAATCCTAAATGGATAGCCAGCTTGGTCTTTACAGGGTGTGCCAAAAACACCAAAAATGTCCGAAAATTCACACTTTCAAGTTTATCACTTTGCCATGCCGCCGCTAGTTGGCACAGCTGAAAACTATAATATAGATGCACAACTTCATTCGTTGCCCTATGTAAGGGCATTTAAAGTTTGCCTAAAATTTTATGCTATGTGATGGTCTTGGTGCACATGAACTTACCAATTTTGACTTAACATTTAGCACTACAACCATAGATTTGACCGTTCTGTGTCTGCAGGTAAACAGTTATTTTTAAAAATTTCAATAGGTGCATATCTACAATTTTATATTTACGTGGTTCTTGCGTAATTTTTAGGCTGCATCGAATGCAGTCTGTCAGTCTGTTTGTCACACGGCCGGCGTTGGCCGCTCTACTTGGCTTCATTGTGCAGGGGTCATTCGGTGCAGCCTTTGTTCTTTGGCCCCTTGTATTTATAGGCTACCTACAAATGATTGAAGAGTGCGCACAAACTTTTAGGCGAGATTTTTTTTAAAAATTTGCTGATTTTAGGGAAAAATATTTCACCGCCTATAAATTAACTTCAAAATAGCACAGGCTATTTGACAGGAAGGACCAAAAAAGTGATATTAATTGTCATATTAATACTGGCATTTTTTGCCAGTAATGATTGAAACACTTTGGGCCTCAATCGCTGTAGAATAGCATCCCTCATAGATGGTGCAGAAGGCATTTCAAGTCTGCTTCTGTTTTATTTGTTTTTTTTTTTCAGATTTCAAAATTTGACACGAGAAGATAAAACATTGTTCTCTGTGTGAAAAATTGTTAAAGTTTCTTGTATTTGTTGTATGTCTTAACAGCGTACTGCTATTGGCAACTTCTTTTCACGCTGTGAACATAGAAAGGTGATAGCTGGTTCTCCGGCAGCTATTAATGATTCTGTTGCAACGAGGTGGATACCGTCAGTGCAGGATGCCTATGTAATTGACTTTCTTTTCTGAGTTTCATTATTATAGTTTTAATTCAGTGTGCTGTAATGCTGAATAGAGGAATAGGGCAAATTCTGGTTTAACATTTATTAACATGGGGTAACCAGTACCTGTGATTGCTATAAATGAATAGCAATAGCTTTCTAGTTGATGATTGTTTTAATGCATCCGAGAATATGGTCCAAAGAAGAATGAGATATAGGTGCATTGGGGCAGTGTGTGGGATCTTAACTGGAAAAGGTTAATAACCATTATTTTTGCTTAGATTTCTGTATAGTTTCTAATGTACACACTGTACAGTGATTATGCAATTTAAATGGTTATACTTCGTCATTGTGGCAGTTTAATAGGTTTTAGACTAATAGTGTGAGTGAATACTGGCTGCTAAGTTTGAAGTAACTGAAATGATAGCAGCACCTGTGAGCATCATTTATTTCAAAACACTTGTCAGATAACAAACACTATTTGCCAACGTTTGCACAGAACTGGTTCATCACAGGCGTTGCTTGCACCACCGATGGAGGCACAAGTGCATTCCTGTTCACGAGGCCAATGCCAGGTGGGAATGGAACACAGTATGGCTGTGAATGCTACGGCAAGCTCAGTGTTACCATTCAGAGTCGTTTCTGCTATCTGCACTACTGGTGTTGTCCAGTCCGCTCGTAATACCAAACTTTGCCTTACAGTCTGCGTCAGTATTTTTTCTGCAGTTGTTTGAGGAATGATGGACCGGTTCTATTAGCATTTTCTTATGTATAAACTATTGTTGTTTTAAAGCTACATAGTAATAACAATTTACCTGCTTACAATCATTATAGTGAATTCCAGTATTTCCAGTCATCTGTGTTTGTGCAATGTTGGCTTCATTACAGTCATTATATTGATGTCATTGTTGTGCCTCTGCTGCTGTTGTTGTAAACTTTAGCCTTGTTCTTTCATCCAGAGAATGACTTATAAACTCTCTGTTATAATGAACTATGCAGTGCCAGTAGGCATCTTGGCTGGTGCCTTGCTAGGTCTCTTGTGCTGGTCAAGGATAATAACCATTACCTTGATACTGGTAGCAAGAGATTATCATGGGGTACACATGTTAGTCTGACTCCCGTCTGTTCTGCAAGTCAGTAAATACCATGTGGTGTACCACTCACAAATATAGATACATACTCCTCCTTCTTCTCCACCTGTAATCCCGTGGTCAGCACGTCAACAGGGACCATATAGGGGCTGGCCATGAATGTGCTTCGTTTGTCTATGTCTTCTGTCATTGTCATTGCTCCTTTGATGTCTTGACCACACTACATCAGGATGTTGTTGATCCACTTCTGTGCAAGTTATCCTGGTTGTCGTCGCCTTCCACCCTCCCCAGTATCAGTACCTTTAACAGTCGATCATACATACGCAGATAGATAAGTTGTGATAGAAAGACTGAGATAAGGGCTACTTAGCATGGTGCCAGCCAACGGTGTGTAGCATCAGTGATATGGTGACAAAGCAATGATCAACGTTTGGTGACTTTTGTATGCTGAACCATGCATAGTGTGATGTGCATTGATAATATTTTTCTTCATTGCAGAGCACTGAAGTTCACAGATAGCGAAATAAGCTGGGTGTGTGGGTGAATGACTGTTTTTTCTACAAGCGATATCTCAGGACTGAGAAGGCTTAAGAACGTCAAATTTGGCACAAAGGCAGCGTCTAGTACAAGGATGATGCGCAATTACACTTTTGGAAAAAGTTTTTTAATTGTGGCAAAAATGACCAAAAATTATTCTGCGCACGCTACCCCAGAAACCATAAATAGTAGAAATGTGGAAATTGGCACAAACATGGCCACTGGTGTGAGGGTGCTGCCCGAACTTTTTTCAATAAATAAATTATACACTGCTTTAATGCAGAAACATAGTCACCTTACTTGTGTGTACTCTTGATTAGTCTCTGTGTGTGGCTGTGAGTCAGTTTTTTTAATATTTTTCACAGGATTTAAAATTATTGAACAATATTTCTGGTTACTGTTAGTATTTCTTTTGTATAATCTATAGAAGTCGGTTGTTAGTTTCCTTCACCATTCTTCAAAGCTTTGAACAGCTTCAAGTCTAGACCTATCACATGTGTTTTAATGTCTTACATTGATGACTTTTGCAATTGTACTTAATGTTAAGTGTTGTGTTGCTACATTTTTTCTTTTTTACAGGTGTATTACATTACAGTCTACAAAATGGTTAAACTTTATCACTAACTAATTACCATGTGTAAACATAGTGTTTCACCATATTTCCATTTGTACGATTATGTACAATGTTACATGTGCAAATTTTTTATTTTTAATTTGCTTTTCGATAGTGTGTATTTACGGTTGTGTGGTTTTTTGTGTACAGTGTTTTAACTAGTGAAATATGAGCATTATTGTTAACTTGTTAATTATTGTGTTATTGTGCAGTTTTTAGAAGACTTAAATATATTTTATTATCACCATACAATGAAATATTGTGCTGTTAAACTGATTAATTAATCACAACATTATCTATTTTAAATAGTAGTATTGCTGTTGAATGCTAAATTATGTGTTCCTGAATTTTAATGATTACTTAATTGGTTCAGTTGATTATTGGTTAAAAGTAGAACTGCGGATATTAACGATTAATTTAATCGTTAACTATAAAAATTTTTAACAATTAAAATTATTTTTAAAGATTAATCGATGTTAGTTACATCAGTGCCTCGCGATAGGCTGTTCAGCTCCACCGGTTACATAGTAAACAAAAGACGTTCTTCACGCGATCCGCATACTGTAAACGTGCTGGTTTGCCTTCGGGACTGGTGTCCCTAACTTTCAACGTATGTAACTCTGTAGTCCATTGATGATGTGATGTAACGTTGAAAATTTCAGTACATTTTATAATTACAATTAGAGCATTATTTTTGCATTATATCTGTATTAACTAAAATTAACGATTTTAAAAAAGTTAACTATTAAAAAAATTTTAATCGTTACCAGCCCTAGTTAAAAGTTTCGTTATTTATTATTATTGGCTCTAAATTTTATTCATTTGTGAGTTTTGTATAGTTTTATATACATATATCTATATTTAGAATGGTTTTAATTATATTTAGTATTTACTGACAGAACAGCAGCCACAGATTAATTAATTATGTTACTTTATAGCTAATTGTTTAAGATGTTAGTTTTAAGATTTGAAATGAACTTTTTATTCATGAGTGTTACAGTGTCCGGTTAGCATATGTTTGTTATAATGCAGCTATGCCTCCAATATGTGATGTCGTTACTGGTCGACAATTAAGTACATAACTGTAATCAAAGCACTGCATTTTATTTAGTAACGCTGTACACTTTGCTTTATTTTTGATTATGATTTTGTATATAGCTTTTATTGGACGTTATCTAAATTGTATCTGGACTGTTTTTGACTGCTGGCATATTTTCATATGTATTGCTTCAGAGTATTTCATGTGCTCAAACTATGCAATCCATCGTCTGGGCTCCTGAGTTGTAAGAATATACCTACCCCATTTCCGGGCTGGATGTCGTGATGTAAAAAGCGACTAAACCAGGCCCCCTCAACCCCCATGGCCTCATCTGATCAGTGGTGTTGGTCTGCAGTAAAGACGGTATATTAACAGAGCTGCTCTGCTTACTATAGTATTGTGCAGCATTTTGTTGTTGCACAAAGTCCTAAGCACCTTACAGGTCCAGCAAATTTTTTGGTCACACCGATACGCTGTGCTTAGCCTAGAGGCGGTTGCCTTATTTCATGTTGTAACATGGCTGAGTGGTTCTGGTGGGATTGAAGCCTATCTCAGTTGCCAACTGGCTTCATTCAGTGCTTTGATGCTGTTGGTTGGGTCGTCTGGCCTGTAAAAATCGTCCCCGAAATGACCTATAATGTGTCGAGTGGTACATTAAGCCTCAACTCACTTACTCAAACTATGCAGTGTTGGTCTGTGACTGCTGTGGATTTATATGTTGCTCATTTACATCATTGTAGCGATTTAGTCTCGTTGTAGAACTGAACTGTTTAGAGTCATCAGTTTGTTAACACTATTTTGTGCTGTTGTATGTATATTTTTGCTTAATTTTGGTGAGTTGAATCATACTTTTGAATCTAATTCATGAAGTCACTGTTCAAAGGCTTCACTGTGCATACCTATAAGACACACTGTTAGCTCAATGTTGTTCCCTGCTAGTACGTCACGACAATAATGAGACCTGGGTGTCCCATGTGAAAATTCTTCATCTCAACTACTGCTTATAATTAGCAGCTGATGTAAAAGCATTTTTAGTTTTGGCGTGACTGTTGTGGTGCTTAATTCCGTGTCTATGTTTTTGTTAGGATAATGCTTGCTATGCAGATTTTACTGAAAAGAAGACTCCCTATTTCTAATTGACGTCTCTAGTCAAATCTAATTGAACTACCATTCAGCTCTCATCTTCTGAATCACTTAACAGCCTTTGTTTTCAGTTTTTACCGGGCGCAGCCCGGGCCATGCCATAGGCATGGCCAGCTGCGGCCATAGTAAGATCGCGCACGTAGTATTTGTATTGTATGTGGTTGGCCGTGCTTACTAGTGTGTAGATTTTGACCGTAACGAAAATCTGACTGTGAAGAAGTACTGAGTGACCCGTAACGAAAGTCGAGTGACCCGCCCCTTTATATATGCACACCTTACATAACGATGCTGGGTGATGAGTAGCGGTTTAACGTCCCACTCGACACTTTATACATGCTGCGATAGCCGCATCGAATTCGAGCTGCAATGAGGCGCTTCTAATGAGCTTCGCTCTCCGGGCTGCACCCGGAGTTTAGGTTTCCTAGTGGGTTATAAGGCTAGTCTATTTGCAGTCCTGGTTAAGTTAAGCAGAACTTGCTTGTTTTTTCCCCCAGCTCTAACTCTGACAATCGCTGGTACTTGATTTGCCAGTATGTCCAGGCTAAGTCAGCTTCACAGCTAGTTATAGCTAAAAGGTTGCTCATATAGAGTCGGTTTGATGATTGCCTGCTGTTGTTCATGTCATCGTGAGCTGTTTAGGTTAAACGTATGGTGAATAGGACTTGTTCTGTTCTGGTATATAGTTGATATTTGTTACCATTTGCGTAGGCAGGCGTGTTTCATTTATTTTTGGACACATTGTGAAGGTAGCTGATTGTTACCAATATTTGATGATAACATGTGTTGACTTTCGTTGGCTCTCTTTGTGTATGTACTAATTGTCCTCAGTGTATGGCAATCTACCAATGCATCACCAATATGCTAAACCCTGTGTTCCTATATGTGCCTTGGAGTGAATGCTGTGCTTTGTGTATTACAATGCCATTGTTATCTTTGCAGATTTCATGTCTGTGTATTGACTGTTATACATGCTTTTCATCTGCGTAAGATAGCATGCTATTTTTTAGTATTATGATCACATATTTTAGTGGAATGTATTCGCGATACTGCTACACGAACTGTGAGTCTGTGACCCACATTTGTGACCTTTCTGCAGCTATAGTCAGTCTTTATGGCATTGCAAACTTTATGTGGAACAGAGTGCCTTTGGTGAACTTTTAAAGGTTTGTTTCAAATTTTTGATGTTGTTGTTTGCATTTTTGAAGCATTGAAGATTGAATTAGGGCCTAATTGAAGTCATCATTTTTTTAAATTTGAGATTGATTCATTGAGCATCACCGTTAGAACTGGTGAACTAATCAGTTGATATTAACTAATTTTGTATATAGTTTAAGTACTGATGAACTAAAAAGTGAATAGTTTGTTTTGTAGGATAAAAAATATAACAATGAAACAGAATTTGTATGCAAGTGGGATTAACTTTTACCTTAGCCATTCAGTGGACAGACACAAGACACTTTATGCATATCGTTTTAAAAGTTATGGAAATTAATCAGTTAGAAATTTGCAATAGTCACTTTACAAGAGGGGCGGCCGACAGAGAAATCATTTCCGTGGGAGAGAGTTGTGATGTAATCTACAAGCTCTGATATTGTAGGCCTACTGCTGCAGTGAAACGACTAACGAAACAAATTCGGGAAGTTTGCTGGCAGCAGTCTGACGTTCAGCATTAACCAAAAACACCAACGCAAATGTGAAAGTGAATAAAAGCCAACGTTGAAATAATCGTAAGTTGACTGAGGGAAAACTGCAAAGCAATAAGCATAGGGCCTATCCCGTATATCCATTTTGCTGCGATGTGCTGATTTCAGCTGCTGGCACAGAGTGATACGGCGTTGAGAGTCACGTGGAGGTGCGTTATAGCAGATATCTGTTGGTTTCTGTGGGTTTTCATCCAGGCTGTTTCCTGTTGTCTGTTTGTGGCAGTGTCTTGGTGCGCTCCTCGTCACGCATCTGTTGCGATAATGGACGGCGGTCATTGATGTTTATGTCGGTCGATGTCGCAATGTCATGTCGCTTGATATCTGTCGAGACTCTCGTTGGCCACCCATTGCGCTATCGCGACCTCCCACCCCGTATACGCCGTGGCCGGCCGTGCTGAACCATGCCCAGATGCACTCCAGATCGCCGACAGCAAATCAGCGCGTCCAGACAAGGCGCTGGCGAAAAATCACTATTTTTCTTTTTACAATACAATGATTTGATTGTTGCATTCGCAACTGTCAGGTATCTGTATGGCATTGTATGATAGTATGCCTTGTACAACTTGTAACTGTAAGAGCTGGGGCTGTAGAACGTATGTTTTAAATGCCTATGGTTTTCGGTCTTTAACGAAAACAAATGTCCAAATTGTAGTTTTTATTTTTTTAATTTGCTGTTTATACGTAGTCTAACTTGTAAAGGTTATATTTAAATCTACGTAGTACATTGTGACCTGTGATACAAGCAACTTTGACAAAGCACATCCGCAATACTCAACTAAAAACCGCAAAGTCTTGGGAAAATTCAAAAGTGAAACGGGGTCTGTAGCGCCGAAAGAATTTGTGGGCCTTCGTGCAAAGATGTACTCCCTCAGTGTTCCAGAAAAGCTCACACACAACAAAATTAGGGTGAAAGGTGTCAAGAGGTCGTACGTTCATCAGAACGTACGTCATCAGCAATTCGTGCAGACATTAAGTACTTTGACCGGGACAACGAGCAAATTCCGCATATTCAGGTCCAAGCGTCATTCAGTGGCAACGGTAGAAGTGACCAAAACATGCCTGGATTTGTATAGGTCTATATGTACAAAGTGTGTGTCCCGGTATACAACTGTCTGCATCAGGCTGCATCAACGCACGTCGCTGAACTGCTCACCGGTGTATGAGGTGACTGAATCTGCCAATCGTGGTCACCTCCGTTGTGCTGCGCGTGCTGACCTAGCAGTAGACTATCCCGCTCCAGAACAACGAGATACGGCCAAAGATGTTTCGCTGTTTCTGGTCCGAGCCTGTAGAACTCACTCCCATTGTCAGTTCGTGACCGGTCGCTGACTGACTCAGTTCTGTGCGCTTTTGAAGACTGCTATTCTGTAGAGTAGAGCATAGCACTAGCACAGCGCCTCTGTGACAGTTTAGGCTGTAAGGACTGCTACACGAACACAAATTCACTTACTCATTTACTTACTTACTGTGATACAGTATTGAGATTAGAGCTGGGTCAACATATCGAAGATATTATCGGTATCGTATCGATATCGGCGTTTTAGATATCGGTTTTTTCGATATATCGATATCGTATCGGCGATAGCTAAAATATCGGTAATTTTCGATATTTTCTTACATTTTCTCGACTGTTTGATGAGAAAAATAACTATATAGTTAAATTTAGTATCTCACTTGGCAATGTGATTCATCGTTACGTCTTTACTGGCCCAAACCGTAAGTTGACGATTCGGTTTGACACTTTGACTTCATTTGAAAATGACAGAAATGCCTATTACTAAGGCTGAGAGTGCTGCTGACAACATCGTCTAGTTTCCGGAGTGAAAAGCGAAAACTTAGCAGGCACTTTTCGACATCTTCGGGTGTAAGTAGGCTAAAGAGCACTGCAGTGAAAAATATCAATATCGCCGATATTTTAGGCTCAGAAATATCGGTGAATATCGATATCGGCAAAGACGATATCGACCTAGCTCTAATTGAGATGGCGTGATGGACCAATTTAGAATGTTGTCTGGCGTCACGGGCGTGTAATTTCTGAAGTAGATCTAGACCTATAGAACTACCACAAGCCCTTTATGCGTCCGACGCGCCGGGGGTTATAGACAGACAAAGGCACAGTTTGATCGCTATATGCTTCTTTCACCTAATATGCCATTATGCAAAGGCAAAACCTAAAACCTTTAAAATCTCGTTTCTTCAAATGTAGGCCTAGGCTACAATAACAAGAATGAGAGCTCTGCCCTCTAGATACTTGTGCACAGGCGCTCAAAAGTAGGAAAGTGGTCAGCCGGGTGAGAATAGATACCATTGCTCACATAGGCCTACCTGTCACAGAGAACAGCTTTTCACTGACGTCATCCAGTCTGCGACTATCGCGGTCAACCACTGCCGCCTGTTTGTGGGATCGATCGCTCGAACGGTCGGCGGTGGGTCATCGTCATCACTGGTCCTCCACACCGCCGTTTAGTGCCAAACGCAAGCCTACCGCCATCGTTCAGTCGTGTATGGTCTCACTGTCTCCAAAGTGTCTTCTGGTGAAGTAGGCCTACCGTACCTGCACTTATGGTGGATTGATATACTTCCACGTATTGTTGGGTCATTTCCAAACCTCTATCTGTCTTGCTTATGTTGTTTTTTCAAAGCAGTGTTTTGTAACTCGACTTTTTAGCTACACGATTCCCTGTAAAATTCATCGCTACTTTTCGCTAGACATCAAAACTGGACAGAATATTCGGATGTAGTAGTAGTAGTAACTTTCTTTAATAACAACTTTGTCAACTGCAAAGCTGCGGAGGCATTTAGGCAAATATGCTATTGCATTTCGCTGATAATGCAGTAAGGAGTTGTTTCTGACTCCGCACGCTGCGCTGTCTCGCGCGTTGGGTTGTGAGAGAATCTCGCTTAAGCTGTGCCGTCTGGAAGTAGCTGACACTCGCTCGGACTCGCTCACGTGTAGAAACGGTTACTACAAGCGAGTCCCAGCGAGTGCGAGCAAGTGATTACAATCGCTCGCCATGCAATGCAACGCGCAGCGTACGTGAAAACGAGGCGAGCAAACACAATATTAACGGTTATTGAGTCGGCTGTCCATTCATCTGCTACGGAATTCAACCGAGCGACGGCATAGGTATACAAGTGCTGCTGCTGCTGCTGCGAGCGCTGCTATGGTGCGGGAGTGTCGCAAATCAATGAACGCTTGCCATTGATAAGTCTGTTATGTCATGTCCTGTTGTATTGTGTCGACTGACGACCATCGAATTGTTGTTCATTTCTACAGCGCGTCAGTCAGTCAGTCAGTCAGTCCGACAGCGTCGAGCCGTCAACGTTGCATTCTTCGTCTGTCCATCTATCAGACCCGGTCGGGCCGCCACTGTTCCATGCAGCTATCGATTAGTGTATTCAATCGACGGCGCAGTCCAGTGTGGTCAGTGCGGGACTGCAGACGGAGACGCAGACAGATCGTCACGCAGTCCGTCTGTGGCGGATTAATGGTGCCCACCAGACCGCATACTAACGTCGTCAACCCTAGGCCTACTGTCACGTCACATGCCTCCCGTCCATTATCATGTGGTTAGCCAACATCAATATACAGCTAACTCGACGACCGAGTGTTCTCGGATTTTGTTAAAACATATACAAGCTACAGACGATTCTATCGCTAAATTGATTTTTTTGCCTCTGTCTAGAACTTTGGCTTTCAGTATTTCCTGCTTTAAGCGGCGCTCTTCGAAATCCACAGTGTTGGATTTGAGTATTTTCACAGTTTTAGTGACTATATTATCAGGTTTAATGTCATTTGATGTGCTGCAATATTTTATTTGTATTTTTATTTTACGGATACTTGTTGGATGCAGAGGAGGAAGTTTGTGATTCTTTTGTGTCCTGTCCACACCATGGGCAAGTACACTGTAGATAGATTGATTGAATATACAGTTCTGCGCTATACATTGCTGAAAAGTCGTAACTATAGCGGCAGCGACAGCACAATTAAGTCAATTCATATCAGTGTCATTACTATCTGCTGAGAGAAACAAATGAGTTTTAAGCCTCGACTTAAAACTGTCAGAACTGTTTCGAGTATAAAGGCAGTGTGTGCCAAACAGCCGATGTACGGCTAGTGATTTATGAATCCAGAATGTAGACCCTGTACGCTACACTTTACTAGTCCACAGTTAAATGATGCCTCTAAAATTACACCTAGAAATGTAGGTCTGCGTGTATTATCATGATCGTTATTAGCATCGAATGCATGAGAGGCGGACTACTGCGACCGATGATACCATGACATGTCAGTCTGGTGACGCACCTGCGCCGGAAATTTCACCTAATCTGCCGTGAGAGGGGAGAGGAGGGGTATTCGATGCAGCCATCGCCATATTACTTTGGCCGCTTTATACTGTTCGAGTCAACACGAATACAACGTTGAGGACGATTACAAGATGCGGCTTCATCGCGGTGCAATGACGTCAGCAGCTCGTTAGCGCGGGTGTTCGGCGGAAGTGTATAGTTGTGTCGAGCGAGCGACGACGGCAATAGATTACCTCCTGCGTCACGAACGGCCCGTCGTGCTGCATTACTCTCAGACTTACGACAACTGCCGTCTTGGCGCCGTCTCAGACAGCGGTTGTGACTAGGACAGACATCCCGCCGGCCATTAATAACAAAAAAACGGATTAATTGCCAAGCAAGCGACGGTTTAACGAAACACTACAAAGGAACCATTTACACGAGATCGACGACGTTCGGTCCGTCGCGTAGGCGAACAGTCTCAAAGACGACTTCTGTAAGTTGTGGATTTTTGCGCTACATTTATAACACTAGTGTGTTGCGGTACTTGTGGAGAAATAAAACGTTATTGTTAGAGCGAAACTGGTAAAAATAGATCAGTGTGGAAAAAGTAAGTTAGTAAGACTATATTACAGTATTCAAATGCTAGCTGCCGCACTTGACAATAATACAACGGCAAAGACTAATATAAAGAAAAAATACTGTTTAGATCTCTAGAACGTATATGCCTTGTATATAGTTCGTATATGAAGTTTATTCGCCTTGTAACTTGTAAAGCAGTGACAAATATAGAACAGCAACAACCAAAGAATGTTTCCATAATATTGAACTTCTGGCATCAAACCGACAAACAGTCTCGCTGATAAGCAAGACAGACGAAAATTGTCGATGACATGAAATTAAGACGCAGTCTCAATTACTGCATGAAATCAAGCAGTCAACCGCAAGCGGCGAGAGTTTTATTTGATTCTTCATTTAATCTTGCCTGGAAGCTAGACGTCGCGTGACCGTGGGAAAGCGCCGGTAGACCGGATGCTGAGTGGTTTGTGGTCCCGGCGGGCGGTGAGCTGAGGCGCCTTGCGCTCGTACTTATCCGAACTCGACGAATGTCGCCGTCATCTATCACCGAGAACAGACGAGCGCCGGGGTCGAGGGCTTGGCTCGGGACTAGACTACATGTATAGACGTTGGCGGCACAGATCTAGGCAAGATTCAGCTGCTGGCGGGCCGGCGGGCCTGGTGACATCACTGGGCGGACGGACGGCGGCGCGCGTGGTTGAATGTCTCCACGGGCACCAACCGACCCACCGACCGCACGATCTACCGCCGTGCCATGCCGTCGGCCGCGACGACGACCAGTCGATAGCGACATTGCTCTGTCGTCGTCGTCGTCGTCGTTGTCGCCGGTCGACCATTAAATATTCATGTTCCCAGAGGGACGTAAGGACACCTCACCCTTACCCTCACCTCTTGCCTCCCCGTCATTCGGTCGTACGTCCAACAATCGTTCACTAAACATTGTCAAGCAACGCATTCGCTGTGCTCAACCATCTCTCTAACAAGACTTTGCTTCTCGAGACGCTGTCAACGACGTCTTTGACGACGTCGCGCAGCTGTGATTCCGATTGTCTAGTGTTGTGACAACGGTGTCAGTCTTACTCGCTGACACTATGGTAAATCAGCCGATCAAAAATTTGAAATTTCCTTTCTTCTGCCAGATACCTGAGCTCGGTCTTGTCCTGTTATTTCTCTCTCATGACGTCGATGTAGCTGACGTGACGACTGTCGAGTCTCGTTATGTCGCGATGTGCGTCTAAACGAAGCAGATGCTATAAGAAGCACGTCTGACTCGGTAAGAACTTTACCTTTTCTCTACTGTGCTCTGTGTCTGCATACTAAAATTTTAAAGCTTTCAGCGCTTATAGCGACATTAAGCTTATATAACTTAAAGTTAATTATTGTAACTTGTTTGTATAAATTTCAGTGATGGTATTCTGCTGAGAAATATTTAGCACTAGTATTTTTACGCGTATTCCAAATTACGTAAATGGAAAAAAAACTATATTTTCTAATTATCTGCCAACTGCACACCACTCAATTGTTTCAGTCTATCGCAGCAATATGCCGGGTTGTTAATTTAAGCATTTGGTTAATTGCTCGCACGTTTCCAGTTTAGCGACAGTTGGCGAGTTTTATCTCGACTTGGATCGGACGTCGCTGCTGCTCGAGCTGGGTGGTCTGAGAGGCATTACTTGTAGGCGGCCAAGCAGCGCAGAGACGACGGGACGAGTGGCGGTCACGCTTGCTCGCCCGACGCGCTTTTCGGCGTTCCTTAAACGATCCTGCATCTGCGGTAAGTCGGGGTCCGGCCGGGATGGAGAGAGGGGACGTCGCTGGCGGGCCATGATAATATTCCAATGGCGACGCGACGTGCGCGGAATACAAAGCAATCGATAGTCGATGTCGCAGAGCCCCGCTCGCTCGCTCACTCGCTCGCTCGCTTCGTCGTCGTATAGCAGCAGCCGCCCCGACCTGCCGTCCGTTTCGTTTGTACGCTTCTCTCTCAGCCTTACTTGCTAACAGTACGTTCTTCTAAAACACAGGACAACCTTCTGCTCCGACGCCGCCAACCCGCGACACTATCATAGTTGTTAAAATGTGAATGGCTTGGTATTTTAGCCGTATAGCGGGGTTTAAAATAATGTTGTTTTCTGTTTTATCGTAATGTTTGCCATCGCTTACAAGTCACAGCTAGACTAACTATGGAGTGCACTTTCTGTCTGGCTGGTTCAAATAATGAATGTAAAACAGCACAAGTGCCTGCTATATAATCTTTAGATCAAGTTAAACTTGGGTCGTGAATAGGCTTATAGGCTGATATCATTTACCATCTACACCAATAGTGGACCTCAGCCTATTTGTGGACGCAGTATGGATTCCAAAGTTTGTCCGCTTTATTGGCTTCAACCACCTGGTTAGAAATTCGTTCGAGTCCGTTTTTTATCAGCTGATGGTGTTCGCAATGTTGCAGAACAGCAAACGTGATATGACCAAAATCGTAGTCCTTAGAATGGCACCGTGATGCGCCATCTTGGCAACCAACGATTTGACTAATTTAAAACATCAGTACATGTAGCCACACAAAGTTGCCAAACTGTTACACTACAAATTCAACATGCAATTATTGTAGATGTTGTAGATGCTTTTTCCCTTTTATTTTAAAAGTCCCCAAAACAAGTCATTGAAAGCCGCTGTTGAAGAAAACCGAGAAGAGAAAACGAGCTTCATCGAATGAAATGCTATGTCCGATTTAGAGGTTTCGAAAACAGCAGATGAAAATTGATATCGGTTGGCTAAGTCTGATCTATCGCGTTTCTTCGATCGACCTCAGCGGCGACGCGAGATCTCCTGCGGTCTATACAGTCGGCGCGCTCACGAGCAAGCGACGGTCCTGTGCGGTCTGGTCACACCGTTCCGGGGCGTAGTTTCCAGCTGGTCAGACAGTGACGTTGACGCCGCTGCTGATGCCGCTGCAGCTGCTGAACCTCATAGACTGCAGTCGTCGGATTCCGGTATTTACTGATGTTTGTGTGTGGTCACAGTCGGCCTGACCTCGCCGACCGTCATCGACGCTGACGACTGTCGCTCGGGTAATCGAAGCGAAGTCGACATCGTCGATCGAACCTCGAAGCCGAAAACTGCAGGTTAGCTTTGTTGCTTACTGGCAGATAATATTAAGCTTCGTGTTTTTATTCGTTATGCCTAAACGTTAACGTTTTCGATCCGTCGCCAGCCCCGGCAGCGGAAGTCAGTGAGGTATTCTCTGAAGCATCCTAATTGGCTTCAGACCGAGAAAAGCTATCCTGTATCTGTCAGGCGAGTCGTTGATCGAGTCGTAATCAAATTAAATCCTCAGTAGATTAGTGCTCGAACGACCGCACCGTCGTTCGTCGCCGGTTGACGCCGAGCGCTGCCGTCGCTAGCTCTCTCTTGGTGGACGGAAGTGTTTCTAACGTATTTCCTTATCGTTGTTTACCGATGTTATTTCGTGTTCACTGACCGTGCCCATCGCATCGCTCCGTGCCAGCGCTTTCTCTCGGCTTTTGCTTAACTTTTTTTCATGTAAACTCCAAATTCTCATATTAACATTTTGTGCATTTTGTGTTTTTAACGTTTTCTATAGTACTCTTCTTGGCGCTATATACACGCGATTGGCGATTATTTAATGCGTTGGTTACTTTCTATGTTGCAGTTTGATTATTCTTAACAGACAGCGGTCATCACTCTCGGCCTACATCAGAAT
>Ga0126335_1000712_pt1 | contig 16837 bp, 8 predicted proteins | sample OlaspJWI45metaG_FD_108409 | JGI IMG/M metagenome (GOLD analysis project Ga0126335, IMG submission 108409) | Marine gutless worms symbiont microbial communities from Oahu, Hawaii - Olavius sp. 1 OAHU.JWI-45 metaG | ecosystem: Host-associated > Annelida > Digestive system > Unclassified | place... | reverse complement strand
TAGCTGAGATGCAAAAGTGAAGGCGTTTACGCCATTCATCGATGGCTTTGTCGCGCACTGCGGGTCGCCCACTTCCTGGTCGCCGGTCAGTCGTTCCTGTGTCTTTCAATTTTCTCAGCAATTGTTCAACGCTCGTAATTTCCAGCCTTTAGTAGGAAACTCCTTAATCAATCGTTTTGCGCCATAGCCCTTTAATTCTTACAAATTTTTAATCAATATACGTTTCCTCGCTAAAAACAACCATGTTTACGAACACAAGTCGGCTGCTTCCACGATAACACAAGCTGGTTCCCGACGTCAGCGCTAATAGTAATAAATAACAAGTAAACAGGCGTTATTTTTGGGCAGAGATTTTTTACAATATTTAAGCTTCATTTCTGTCAAATGTTACCAATGTTAGTCAACATTTGACAAATTTATTGTGAAAATAAAAAGGGTGCACTTTTTTATGGTTCACAGTGTAATCATAGTGATGTGGTTGTGATGTGGTAAAGAGTGACATAGTCATTATGATTTTACATTCATAATATTAACCTAGTATTAGATTATCACGAGCCTGCTAACATAAGCAGCGATTTCGGTGGAAGAGTTGCTTCTCTTGGCTATATGTTTCAGAGAAAAACGCCCTTGGCGCTGCTGGTAATCGATTCTGCGCTTGTTGAAGATCAATGGAGGCTGCAGTGGTAAAATTAGTAACAGTGTCGCGAATTGTCTTTCGACAATTATCGAACGCCGTGGTCGGGACGAAAGTGTCGGTGCGCGGGATAACGACGACGGACCGGTGACGGGTGTCATTGATCCGACGACTGTCACGCAACGCTACTAAGTCTTATAGAGAACTGGGCGCATCACGGAAATTCAGCTCCGCCATCGGTCTGCGATTGCGTTAATTACGAAATACATATAGGCCTACTGGCCCGCGCGTGCACGCGATGTTACAGATTTAAAGGTTCGACGTTAGCCCTCAGAGCCGTCGAGAATTGAACCCGTCACTGTAACTGTACGTCAATATAGTTGCAGTCCTAGTAGCAGGACCTTCTGTTGCTCCAGTTCCAGTGATCACTCTCTGCCATGGCCTTGACCATCACCAGTAATCAGGACGCTTATACCCAGAGAGGGATGAACAGGGTGAGTTGACCATGGTTGACAGGTGGTTGGCTGATAATAAAAGAGTATGCTCGCGCAATATATTTGTTCGCGGATTCGAGTCCACAGTAAGACGGATCCGTAGTCCACACACACGTGATTAACAGGACCGACACTGACACTTTCGAGCCGTTGGGATTGGCAACAACGGACACCAGACCCAGTAGAGCGTCCGCGCGAGATAGTCCGACTGGGACTGAAAAAACGTTCGTTGGTTGTTGTGGAAGTCCACAGGGAGTCACGTGACCCGGTAGTTTACCACAGAAGACATGATTTGTCGGCGGCAGAAGACGCGTTATGTCGCGTATACACATGAACAATTGGAATTAGATATAGTATTTTACGTAGTGTATGTTTCTTATTCCGTTTTATGTTCATGTGTCGATTGCGGTCTGTCAGTCGTATCAATGAATATTTTGACGATGATCAAAGTTTTAATAAAATTACTGCTTTCGAATAAATCGAATAAATTCAACTCTTATCAAACTATTTCCCGGACAGCTATCAACGTAGTTTCGCCGGTAGGCCTATATTAGTATGGCGCCGCGAGATCGTAAAGCGATCAATTTATTTGTAGGATCAATACGTAGGAATTAATGACCCCCGGAGAAATCACCCGCCTAGTTTAGAGAATATAGAAGTAGAGACTATATGATACTTTCAATGCCCCTACCATGCACCATGGTTTTTAAACGTTAAAACGTAAAGAATCGTCAGTAGAATAAACAACATAAAAAGAAATTAGTTTTGCATTTATGGTATGACCGGTGTCGACGTGGCTGTATCATGTTATTTCACCATGGTACAGCTGTCAGCGTGTGTGGCATGTGGTTATAGTACGATGGTCGGTTTTATCGCGGTTTTTTTATAACGGCAAAAACTAAAAAGGTGATTAGTGATTACTCCAAAGAGCCATGGTTCGACCATATGGTCTGGCCATGGTTCGACCATGGTAAATTGGGATAGTGAAGATATCATGTAGCCGAAGTAGAGTCGAAACCTCATTATATGATTTGCAAATTAGTAGCAGTACCAAAACTCCTTGAGTAAGACTTAAATATATTATTAAATATATACTCGCCAGCGGTCGTCGCCGTAATATGTATTTTATGTGCTATAAGCTGTGTGCAGTTACACGTAGTATTCTGGCAATTATGTCCAGTCACGGTGACGTTGATGCGATATCGCGGTGGTGAACCACTTCAAAGCTGAGCGAACTTGGCAGACAGCGTGAGAAGATGAGTAATTTCGACAGCGCGCGAAATCGTAGAGGTCTTTTGTCGAGTGACTGACGACGGCATAATATCGTATGACGCGCGCCACTGTCGCAGCCAGATCGCCGGTCGGCGAGCCGTGACAGGTGCGCGTCAGTCACCGGCTGGTGGTCGTGCTCGGGTGGTCGGGCGCCGTCGAAGACTGTGGCTGCGCCGGCGTCACGGGAGAAAGAAAATGTCAAAAGCGCATGGCCGACGCTCTGTCGCATTGACAAGTTCGCCGCCCGAGCATTGCAGAAACACGCGACCTCGCCGATCTCACGGGAAGAATTGCAGTACCGATCGGTGCCCAAGACCCGGCGAAAGCAAAACGATGTGGAATCTAATGATAAAATTGTCGGTAAAAAAGACTAGCTTGGCTTAAGATTAATTTCATTGCTCCCAGTAGACCACTTCTCCTTTCACCTCTGTCTCTGTTATGTATCCAAAGCTCTGTCGACCGGACATACACGTATTTCAGTTAACGTCGTAATTTAAGGCATCACTTAAGTGTAGCCCCGGCATGAAGTAATTTCCACTTGTATTTTCGCCACCTGGTTCTCTGAGACTGTGATTATTACTTAGCACCAAATAGTTTCGCTACAAGGATGAAACAAAGGCACAGAACCGTGCTCAGGGAGGGACGCACCCGTCTGTGTTAAGCGGGCATGACATTTTCGAATCCGTTCTACGTTATTAATAACAAAACACTCTTAGTCCATAAAGCCGACCGTTACGCTGCTGTGTATGGAAAGGAAACATGTGGAAAGGTTTATAAATTGTAGCTGCTTGTCAAAACATTTATTTGCGACTTTGCACGAAAATTGAACAAGTTCGATAATCTCGTATTCATGTTGTGATTTTTTTCTTTCCTTTTATCGCCGTCTCATTTCTTTTGTTTTTACACTCATTTTCTTTTCGACATTTCGCTCTGCAAATTTCTAAAACAGCCAGTAACGGTAATGACTGTGAAGTGAACCTTTGTGGGCATAGCACGAGATAAGCTTCCAAGCTATCTTCTTTTGCACTTCTGCGAACATTGGTAAATTTGGACACACATAAAAACGTGGCATTAGGTTTATAGCGGCAGTTGTCGACGGATAGGTTGATAAACTGCTGCTAATCAATAGCAGTAACGCCTTGTACATGCACAAGGGAGCAGCCTACGGTTGCAGCTAACGACTGCTATTGCATGTCTCTTGACGTCGTCTGTACCGTTTACCTTTACATGCAGTGCGCGTTTATCAGCAAGCACCGACACAACATAAAACTGCTAGCGATGGCTGTGACGTGTAAACGCGTCAGGCGTCGATGAGGCGACATGTCGCGAGATACAGCTACAGATTAAACTTAGCATTGAACTAGAAAATCTACTGCAAGCCCTTTACGCCTCTGCTACGCCGGCCGCCATAGACGGACAGACGCACAGACGGCACAGGTCGATCGGTATATGCCTCTTCCGCCTGTAGGCGGGCAGAGGAATAAAAACTGATTCTTAGCTGCTGTTAGTTGCTATTAGGCGATTTATAAGCTTACACTATGAACCAGAAAAATCGAACTTTTGTAACATTTCAATAACTACTACAGGTACGGTTCAGTATTTTATATTCGATATAAAGAATTGCCGTTTTGCGACGTACGGTACATGAAAACAAGATCCGTGGTTTCTTTGGCAGCACATGTTGCGGTTAGGTTATAAATGGTTGTAGCGGAAATGCAGAATGTTTGAACCCGAAGCTATAAATTTTACGTTAGCCCGGCTTCGTCTACATTTCTTTTGTCGCTGATTGACATGGCCGCGTGACGATAGGTATACTGCCTTCGCTGACTGACCTGGTGTTTAATCGTTCGTCGCGACCCCTATATATGCACCGCCAACAAGATAACGTTATCGTAGATCCACGTGACCAGCTGCTGCTGCTTCTACTACTACTGGTATTACCATAGTACTATTAGGTGCAGCCAGGTAGTGGAATAACACAACAGAATCTGCTACCTCCGGTAACTGCCGATAGCAATGCAAAATAATTATGCCCACTTCTTTCTCTCTGGCGATCGAATCAGGTTTCATTTGAGTTGTATTATTATGTTTTATCAGCGTAGGCCAACTGCACTGCACGACATGCTTAGTTGTCAGAATTCAGAACTCCCTGCTGTAGCTATGTGTGTATCTAAAGGTAAAGGTAAAGGTAAGAGTATAGCAGTTTGTGAAACTTCACCACACCGCTACGGGAAATCACTGTCTGTATTCAAAAATTTTCTGGCAAATAAAACCTGTACAGTTCCGGAAAGTAGTCTCCACGTAATACATCACTGTTTATAGAAATGCTATACAGTGCAAAAGGCGACGATGTTCGGCTCTGCTGGGGAGGTATGGGCGTGTCATTGGCCGTACTCATCTTGCCAGTAAATTGAATCCAGTCAGTTATTCAGTCAAACTAGTTCGTGTCAGGCTTATGCAACGAGCATGGCCGGTCTGTGGTCTACAAAACGCCGTGAAAAGTTCGTCTTCACAATATAAACTGGAATTAATATAGGCTTATGTCAAAAATACGGTAAGATTTAAAACGGCATTTAGAAATTGTTGTAAGCCTATATAGCCAGTCGAGTCCAGGAACTCGGGAAGCGAGTTGCATAGTATTTTACCTCAATCCAATTCAGCACGTCATTTTTATTAATCTACCAGGCGAATGTTTCTATTTTTTCTTTTTTCTCGTTATTGCGACTATAGGATGGGCAACAATACGTCCGATAAACCATGACAAACGACACTGCGATATTATCTGACGACTAATTTCCGGAACCACTTCGGCTGCAGGACACACCGACACCTAGAACACTAAGTCGACAGCAGAGCCAGTGATTCCTGCAGTTGCTGTTTGAGAGGATAGTTTACACGGTCGGTCGTTATTTCCTGCAGGCAGTTGTGGATGGAACCAGTGTGCGGCAAATAGTTCGATTGTTTATCGTAGAATGAGCAGTTGACGAGACAGGAGGGCACCTAGTTGGCTAGCAACACCTGACCTTGCCATGCCGTGAACACTACTGATCTATCGGGGTCGTCCGGGCTATTGCTTGTATTTACAGACAGTACGCCGTTCCCATGCGTCCTGACACCAGTCGATGGGCGGTACAAATTTGAAAATAATCCTAGCTCCGTGTCTTCGTTTATCGCTACTGGAACTATATAAAGAGTGTCATCACATTGCCAATCAAATCAAATCAATTTATTAGTCACACACACAATATACAAAAGCAAAAACGTACACAGTGTATAGTAAATGTGGTGCGACGGGAAGTATCCAAAGAGCAAATGCTCCGCTTACGGGCTACCCAGCAACTAAAAACAATTAGAACAGAGCCCAATGCAACACATGAAATTAAGAATTATTACCAAAACACACAAAGAACATAAAAACATAGTACAGATCAGAAACGTACACAATTTATTTTATTTTTTATTATATTATTGTTAGCTGATCGTGAAGATTTGATTTTCTGAATGCTGTTGGCGCAAGCTTATACGGCAGAGAGCTTAGATGTTGCCGAAAAAGTAGGTTCAGTTCATTGTAATTTCGGAATGGACGCTGAGTAAACACCGGTGCAGAACTTTTCGTTATTTTTGCGATAATAATTGCAGTGTTAATCATAGGCGCAATAATGATATCCCGTTTACTGTACTGCGTGGTTGTGCGTTGTGGCTGAACATTTACCAAAACATCGTAGAAGGGAGAAGAAAATTGGTACGTAAGCATTAGAAATTCGATGGAAAGTATCCGAAGCTGCGATAGAAGCCCAACGATGCAGCAGTCATGAAGATCGCGTAGCTGGTCCTCGTGCGTGGAACAAACTGCCACCACCGCTTCGCTGTGTTCATTCTGTCGCAGCCTTTAAACGTCAACTCCAGACATTTTTATACAACCACGCTTTTAACTAACATTGTTAGGCGCCCTTGTTGTGTCTCGGCACTTTCGTCGCCTTAATCTTGACTTTTTAGATAGATAGATAGATAGTCACACTTCGAGTTTGGACTATTGAAGGAAGATACATGAACCGCTCTAACTTTAGTGTAAGGTTAATGTCATTTCAACGACGAATGGACGTTTTGATTGCGTCGTCCAATAGTCGCATGAACAGCAGTGGACCAATCCAATCTTATGGCACGTCAGACTGAATGCCCATCGTTTGCTATTGATGATTTATGTGCCTGGCAACAGTAATGTGTAACATTGCCGCAATTCACTCTCTTGAAGCAGCGTATCACATATGTGACAACAGTGACATCAGACAAATATAACTTGCTGTTAAGAGTGGCATTGAAAAAAATTTTCGAGGTTGAAACCTAGTCAACAGTGCCAGTGGCTTATCTATCGAATATGCGTTCTTCATGGATACTTACCCGGACCTCATTCTGTGAGTGCGACTGGCACTTTTAGTGGACCTAGGAGTAATGTTCGTTATTCAGGTCACTTAAAATCTAGCTGACTGACTGATTAATTGAAAGATGCCGTTAACACCTGCCCCTTCGCTACGTATACCTATAATAGTATCAGTAAGCTGTTATACTCAGTTACTGTAGTGAAAGGGTAGATGTTCAGTTGTTTAATTTTGAAACGGTAACTAATAAGCAAAACTGTAAACAGTAATATCAGTACAAACTAAGCCTCAGAGAATGCTGTACAAAATTTCACACTACTTTTGACTTCATCCGGTCACGTGTTATATATACCCGGTAGGTTAGTTATTTTGCAGTTATTCTTTTGGTTACGGTTAAACTTTTTTCAGTTACAGTTACATGGCTGTTAGCTGCATAGTCACAAGGGTTAAACTATTACTACTGACTGATACACTTTGACTCTAACTTTATTACAACAGTCAAGTATTCCCGCCGAAGCAGGTGCTAAGCAAACGTCACAATGACCACAAAGGTTACAAAGAAAAATATCGCGTGTCAAGATGCCGTTAGCGTAAGGCACGAGACAAAGTTAATGATGGAAGATCGAAGGAAATTGACAGAGATAAAACTGGCGGCACTTGTGCTGCAAACCTATTGTGGCCTTCTTCATTATTCATCATTCCCGCGTTGTTTAGTTTTTATTGCCCACGCGCCACTAGCACTAGCATCTAACCACAGCACTGTTCACTCTCAATTCTGCCAGATATCGTGCAGCCAGCTGTTGAAAAAACGCCAAGTTACCTGAGCTATAAACTTCTACTTAGCACGCTGCTGTCTCCATTTTTAGAACGCGTCTAACGTGTCCGCCTGTCGCACTATATCCACGCCCAAACGGTTTTAAATATCGAAATACGGCTGGCACTGCGCGACTCAATGATGTTTGAGGATTGTTGTGGTACCCGGTTTGGCGTTATGGTACTCAACCATGAACTGAATTAAGACACGTCGGCAGACTAAGCTGAATACATTATAATTACGATGTCTTTGCAGGTGATACTAATAACCATACTCTAATCGCTACTCTTACGCAAGAACATGCATTATTCAACGGCATACCTGTGTGTACTACCAAACGTGAGCCAGGGAAGCGTCAAAATTGTTAATGATCATGATCACTGGAGCATAATCGCTCATGTGAAAGACTCGGCTGGTGCTGCTGCTGAATGATCGATTGATTGACCTGCAGCAGGCAGCCGTAATAGGCTTACAGGTGTAGGCCTATTGGTGGGGCGTGGTCTGTCTGGCTTTGGCATTGAAATGTAACTGCTCATCTGTGCGTTCGCCGCACTGGTCCGATAATCCAGGTATCTCACCTGATGTGAGTAATTGAAATAAAGGTGGAACTTTTGCGAGCAAGTGATGAGCGACAAAACCCTGCCCAGGGAACAGAAATGGGATGTTTGCCGGCGTTGTTGCGTTACTCGGCATATACGATGCTTTATCGACGACACAGCTGGTGCGCTGTGGACCACCGGCGTTGCGTTCCTCGATGACGAGGTCGTGTTGTAATTACAAGACGCGACACAGTCGTATTTGTCGCCACAGGAAGACAGACGGACAGTCCGACAGACGTCGGAGTCCTATTGTGACAGATGACGTCATTCGTCACGTCACTTCCACCAAGAGGCAGGGGTGAGATGCGGAAACTGCGGTAACGCCGACGTAATTAATGATGTTGACTCGTCGAGTCGCCAAGTCTGCAATGTTTGCCGACAACGGTTGGCAATAAAGGACAGCAGCCGGATATGGCCAGACCGTATCACACGCTGGCTTGGCGGGTCACAATAGTACTGCAGTTGCAGACAGCAGCAGTAACACGTGGGTAAATTAAATAATTATTCGCAACGGTGCATCACAAGGCATCCGCTGATGCGGAAAGGGAAGAGTGTAAGTAAACCGTGGAGCTAATTATAATTAAGGGTACTGCTGTATTATTTATCTGATGAATGGGGAGGCAGCTGGAGGCATCGCTGCACCTAGTGACTGACTAAAAGTTACGCGCCTCGACATCGAAGTTGCCACTATTACTTTTCATAAAGTAACTCTATCGACAGAAGAACAACTTGTTACAGTAATGTAGTAAATGGCTGTATCGAAGTAGCGCCATCTTGCGAATGAGTAAGAGCAGTCACCTGTATGACAGACTGACTGACAGTCGACAGACGTCTACGCTACAGGGTCATCGATCGCAATAGTACGCATCTCGTGCTTTCGACCCGGCTTAGAAACTCCAGCGTTGACAGCATATTTCAGTCAGTTTTGCCTGGTTGATCCATCGTGCACAGTTTCACATTAACTATTTATACTGACGTTATTTACACACCTGTATTGATGACGTCAACAGGTAGGCAGGTGAATGAAATGTATTACTCACTCAGCATGTCATTAGTATTAATTACATTGACCGGCTGTCAGCTGATGCCAACAGCTCGTGCCAGTACTTAGACATCTGGTCAGACTTTTATTATTATTACGTCACATCGAATGCTTGAGATGCGGCCTATTGCAGCCGTCGATCATGTAGCGTGATGTGTCTGTCTGTGAGTATGTCTGATTGTCACGTGCCTGCGCCCTGTAAAAACGGCTAAACGGATTGAGGTCTTGTTTGGGGTAGAGACCCTTGTGACATGGTTTATGGGCCCAAGAAACTTTGTGTTATATGGGGTCTCAAGTCCTCTACGGAGATGAGAGGGTTTGGTGGGAATTTTGCCTATTGTACAGCATACAAAATTGTTATATGGCTTTTTCGAGATATTCGCCAGATGGCGCTACATTCGAAGCGGCTTCCGATAAATCACTTTAGCCACTTGTTATAATATTGGAAGTTTTGGAGACAGTTTTAAAATTAGTAACAGCAAACAAAATATGCACGATATTCCATCCTCACCGTCAGCTGCCGGCGCTGCCGGCAAAGTTCTTGTATTGCTGTTGTCAAAATAATACTGCTTAGGAGTGACGTTAGAGATAGGCTGGCAGGAAAAGCATAATTCCTGGGGTGTGATGTAAAGGGTACCGTGAACCCGTAATTCGTAAAACCTGATTTTCAGAAGTCTGTTACAAATGGACGCGCTGGAATATATTTTAGGTAAAAGGTATCTATTTGTTCACTTTGCGTCTCATGCTAATCCAGGATGAAATACGATAATGCATTACGTACGCTTAAAAGCCATTGCACACCTACCTTGGTTTGCTTTGACATTTTCTTTAGACTATATTGACACAGATGTGTCCTGTCTGCGGTGAACTAAGTCCACTACATATAAATATATCTTACTCTGCCTACTTACGTACTTCCTGCAAGTCCAAAAATAGTCAAGTCACTGCTCGTAAAGAGCTCCGTTCTGGCATTACGAATACGATGTTGGTTGTTGTCTCGTTTGCTACTGCAGGCACTTTACGTATACAGGAATAGTAGAACGTATTTCTGCGACCGAGAACATTCGTTCTAAAACCAATTCGATTTGCTATACTTTTGCTGCGCCTCAACTGACAGACGCTGAAACAACAAAAGAAGCTTTCAATTATTATTAGACTGCGTCTAGTGCATGAGATGCGTACTATTGCGATCAGTGATCACGACGTCTGTCAGTCTATCACTCTGTCACGCGGGCGGCCTGTACAAAAACGGCTGAACGCATCTACGTCTCGTTTGGGGTTGAGACTTCTCGGGACCCAAGAAACAAATATTACACGGAAGACCTTGTCTTTTCACGGCAACGGAGAGGGGGTTCGATGCATAATTTTAAACGACAAGTAGGCAAAGTTTCAAGCGCAAATTACGTGAGTGATTTAAGATTACGATAATACCAGCTGATGATGTTGATGATAATAATCAGTGTTGCTATTAACTACTACTACTGCAGTATTTCTACTTCAATGATCAAGCCTGATATTTTATAACCGCTGTAGTGGACATCTGTTACTGAGCGTGAGCTTGTCTCAAATGGATTAGATGGTTTCTGGTACTGGGGTATGTGCTTTCGCGGGTGGGCTATAAAAGCTTGTGGTCTAGATTAGAATTACTGTACCTGTACTCTAGTAATTAGCTACGCCGGATACTTCGGATAACAGTAATTTTACCTTTAGTCTGATGTAGCCAGGCACTAATAGCAGCGATTCATGTCATATGCAATTACATCTGACGAGGGTGTAAGGAGTGTTTACATGTGCGATACACTTGCGATGCAATTGCACGAAAAGTCTTTTTTTGGTTTTCTACGACTTTTCTGCAGAATGGCGTCTTTAAATAAGTAAGTGAGTAATCTTTATTGCACTAACGACAAACGCATTTACAAACATTAATAACAATCAAACGGTTTAAGCAAACAACAAACACATGTAGTGGTCTAATCATACGTTGAAAATATGCAGAACATAAGTCAGTAAGACACGTTCCCGAGGAATAACAATTACTTATTCATATATAAATTTCGAAAACCAAAAGACTACCTAGTGAGGTTGTATTGATACCTAAATTGACCTCTAGGTAGCAAGGACATTTGGAACACAGAGTTGTCTTTATCAAGCAAATGGTATAGACAGTGATTGGAACAAAGAACACGTGAAAATAACTGTTCATCAGACTGTTCCATCAGTTCAGGAAACATTAACAAAGTGTCAATAAAGCTATGCGTTTAGCTTTGAGTAGCAGTTTATTTACGCGCCATACATTATCTTCACAGATGTAACCACCGCATACAGACAAAACATATAAAACCTTACTGAGAATCATTACATGCAACAGTATCTTTAAACAATCATCATTCAGTCCTTGTTTACACGTCTGTTGCAACAAGTAAAAATGTATGATTACAAATTCTTGCCATTACGTTGTCTTTGTTGCAAATGAAGTAGTCTTTCAACATTTAAAAAATTTTAAAAATCGGTTAAGATTTGACAAAGTTAAGGGCAATATTTCTTAGAGGATTACTTTTTTTGACTCACCCGGTATATGTACTGGTGCTTAATTCAGTGTGGCATTCGGCCAGCTCAATTAGGTTTAATCGTTGTCTGCTTACAGCACTGCATGAGCTCCCATGCAGTAGACCTTAGTTTTTGTCAACTCAGCCTTCAGTCTCTCCTGTGTCAGTAAGTAAGGACCAGGAAGGCAAATACAGGAATGGTTCATTCTTTCCGTGGATAAATGCCTGTATCTGCAGGTAAAACTATGAGATCCCTTGACAACGCGTGCCATACCTGAACGCTTTTGGGATGAGGTTCAGGCGCTATATCAAGTGTATTTTTACATTTACCTTTGTATATCTTTATTCTTGAACGCTTGAATGGTGCTCGCGAGATCTTATCGTAGTTGTGATCACACCTTGACTCACCTAGTGATATCACTGCCAGGTAGATAATGAAGTCATCGCTGCTGCAATTTTATCACATCCTTTTAATGTCTGATGCCTCAGAATGCATGTGAAAGGATGCCAGTTCCGATGATAATATTGCCTAATTTTCTCAAATTTCTTATACTATACTTAAGTTAAATTGCTCTGCAGTCCGCTGTCATATAACCCCGTTCTTATTGCTGCACGTATTCAGTAGCTTGCTCGCTGAATAATCTAGTTTTTGTAGAGACATGAGTTTGTCGCGGATCTCGGACTGACGATGGCGTTAGTGACGGTGGTGACTTTTGCGGCTCCTGTCGCTAAGTTAAACATATTGTATGCGTTGTGTGTAATATTACTTAACTAAACTCGCCGGTTGTTAATTTTTCATACAAATTAAGTAATATATATTAATACGCCATTGCTGTACTAGAGTTTACATGTACGCTCGGACAGGCTTTTGGGGACTGGAAGGTTTCTGACTTGGGGCTTAAAGCTGATGCCTGCTGTTGCATAGACCAACTGTGTATACGAGCGGCATAGCTACACATTACAGATGAATTAGGATGTACTTGTGGGTAGAAGACTGTAGAATGACAGCGATGAATGGATGGGACGTGAGTCTGGCAAATGAACATCAGCTGGCGAGACGTAGCACGTGTTCTCGTACTAAAGCCGTGGCCACAAGTGCGATATTACGAATTTATGTACGAATTTATGATATAAGTCCGACGGGCAATGATTTGTTATGTTCATAATTACGACACAACTATAATATGACTTCGTAAGACTAGTAAGAGTGAAGACTGATCTTATTCTATATTGCAATTCTCTGATAAGAAGTATTTTCCGTTTCTCGTCTTTAAGTGCATTTATGTGTTTCATTAAAAGTGTTGATTTTTGAGCTCTATGGGAGATACTTAAGTAAACTTCTTTATGACTTATAAACGTTCATTGCATTATAAACATTCAACATCATGCGTACATTAACCTATATTTTAGTCATATGCAGTTTTCATTGCCCAACTGAACGTAAAAGTTTGTTTCTTGAGCAATTTTTTGCCGTTGTTATTTTTGAACATATTAAATAATGATGACGATGATGACGAGGAATTTATTCATGTAGCACGAGCCATAGTCGCGTTGCACTTATGAACACGCCTTACTGTAGAGTATGCGCATCTCAGGCGAGGCCGAACATGTTGCAGTGATCAGCAAAAAAAGCAAAAAGTCAGCGTCGACAGTGTTAGTAGCAGCGGATAGCTACTTCGCTGACTTAACGCTGCAGGCAAGACCAGAGAAAACACAAGAACACACTTGCAACCAGAAGCTCAATTTTACTGAAATATATATGTGCTCTTGGGACTGTAGCGACTGTTGTGTTTACGGTGCTCAGAGATTTACGACAACAATTTTATTTATTTCACACAGAACGGCGTGAACGTGGAAGTGGGCCCGCCATCTCGTCGGAAACATGGTTTCGCTTTAAAGCCATTGAAGCAGGTCTGACGACATTAAACGTGACCGAATGCGGTGAAGAGGTGGCAGTTGCTTACCAACGATCGATCAGCGTATTTCAATTGGACTCGAACAGCGACCGAGCGAGGATGCTCCACAATAAACACGTGATGAACGCCGTCATGTTGTCGTGGAAACCGGGCGGGATGTAGCAGCTGCTGTAACATTGCTATCGTATACTGGCTGGCGTAGATACAGCGACGAATTACAGTCATGTGATTTGCGACACAGATAAGACACTGACGACTAGCCTGGACTCACGGAGAATTACGTTAGGAATCTGATTGCTCGTCAGCTGCATTGCTGTCTCAATATGACCGACACTTGTCGAATATTTGGCTGAGTCATTCGTGTACATGTATAAGTTGTATCTGGATAAAATGCGCTAAAATGACGGTACATCAAAACTTAAAGGCATTACAGGTTTTGTATGAATGTGTTCAGGACAAGTAATATTCATACGGCCAACACATTCCAGCCACATTTCAGTTTTATTCTGACATCGAGATTCTTAAGAAATATGTTGTAAAATTTAACAGAAATATAATAATGACTCTAATTTTGCGTGTAAAATGCCATATAATATGTGTTATCACATGTGTTATAAATAGGTTAATTTTTTGTGTGTTTTTGTTTGTTGTTTGCTTGTATGTATGTTTGTTTATGTCACATTTTACTGTTTTTACCTGGTGAATAAAGAGAAATATATTATTTTTGTGTATATAAACAATGGCTGATATGAACATACTAAGAGGCGTATAAATGGATGGACTAAACCAAAATTCCCATAACTTTTTGGTTTATTTTTACGTTAAAACCATCAGATCCGGTGAGTGCGAGTTCTATTGTTGTCCAGCTTTGGTTAAAAATGTATCTGTCATCAAGCAAGCAAAGACTGCAGTAGGTAGGCTTAATGTGCTTTGCAAAGATCGATGAGCACTCGAATGCTGGTAGAATTATGCTACGGTGCTGACGTAATGTCAGTCGCGTTGACAGAACGATGGCTACAGCCACCATTGTTTATTTATACAAGCGCTGCTATTTTCGATGACGTATGCGGAAATGGAAGCCCATTACGCATGAGCACATGGTACAAATTGCAACATCGTGACTAGTGTATAAAACCCAATTTACGGACAGAAATGGATGAAGTATACGTACGATTTCGTCTAAAGTGAGTTCAGAAGCTGATTTTTTTTCGTTTATTAGGCAGAAATGCAGCACATATCACGAACTATATAAATAACAAAACATATAGATTATAAAAGTTCTTATCTTGACCGTTTGTCTGTTTGACCGTCGTGCCGTCAGCATAGGGCCAACGAGCGGACAGACTGCAGCGCTGAATACGACTGCCAACCCTGGACAGGCAACCGCTACCACAATTGCGCTCGCAAAACATGAAACGGTTGCGCATCAGTCATAAAAAGTTACGTGGCACTGAAATCCAACTTGGTGGATCGTATTCTTTCACACACCAAACATTTTTTGATCATAAAATTTAATATTTTGGTGATTGTAATACACAATGATGTGTCGTCGTGCACTTTGTAAGCGGTGCGGCACCATGTAACGAGATTTAACTGAGAGCAGTTTGCAGTGACTGTTACTTAGTTGAGCGGCGGTTTTAGGTGGTGACGTTTTTGCAACCCACTTTATATCAGAAAAGTATGCATCACGCACAATAAGTTTTAAAAAAAACGTATACGCCGCGTCCTGTGATTTTGACCAATCATGTTCGCCCGTTCAGTTTGCCTTAAGTGACAGTAATTTATGTTATGTACAGTGTGCTACGGTACGAGCTTCGGACTGGATCATGGGACCCACGGACAGTCAGTGGAACCAGATCCAGATCTGGTGGCGACTATGGGCGAAAGAGACGCGATCACTTTGGCTCAGGTCCAGGCGAGATACGAACGCTATAGCGAAATGTACAGCAACTGTACCGTGGTCAATGGCAACTTAGAGATCGTCTTTCTTATTGGACCCGGCAACCAGACTTTCAGCCTCGAGTTTCTCAGAAGCATTCGAGAGGTAACAACTTACATCGCACTTGTATTGAGTTGCAATAAATTGCGATGCGCTTTAGATCTTAGATATGCGACGCATGCTGTGGCAAAAAACTGTTGTCATATCGCTTGTGATACATGGCCCTAGGAGGCTGTGCAGTGCGATATTATTGCATCGTATCTTCCACCGTTTTCGAAGATATTGCAGTGTATCGGTCACATTTTCACCTCTGACAAGGGGTGCCTCTCTTTAATGCACTCGTTTGGAGCCAACACCATGAATATCGCCATGAACTATATATTGGGCTGCATTTTTGTCGCAGACAGTGTGGGTCTAACTTCAGACAGTTTGGCGTTCTAGGCTCCGAAGCCTACCTTTTTCGGCGAAAACCACTGAAGAACGGTCATAACGGGCCATAACGCAGTTCAAGGTCATTCAGGTCAGCGATGTTGGTACCAATGGAAAGCCCATATACGACTTCCTATTAGTAAATCATACAAACTTACATCTTATCTTGCACTGTTTTTGAGACATCACAGTTTATTGGTCATTTTTTGTTGCTGCTGGGCTAGGTATACGCCTGTTTACTACACTTGTTTGGGGGAGGGAAACCCAGTAAAACTACGACCACAAAATTTGGCGTTAAGAATCCTCCGACAGCATTGTGTCGTACGGTACAAACCCCATTTCGATATCTTGGACCGTCTTGGTGCGGCTCACTAATATGACGGACAGACAGACGGAACTGTGATGACAATAGCGTGCGTGCGACTGACGACGCGCGCTAAAATGGCTGCTGAATAATTCTGATGGTCAGCTACTGACGCTGGTCTGATATAAATGTATTTATACGATATCATTCCTTGATGATTACGACCTTTTGCGAGCAAATTTATTTTGTCTTTTTGTTGACCAGTGCTTTTGCTCAGCCAACGTTTATCTCTGTGATTGAGAATTCTGATAAATTCAATTGATCTGATTTGGTTTATCAGACCAAATTGAATAACATTATTTGTTTAGCGCATGACTCGCGAGGATATCTAAAAATTTACTTTTTGCAGGCTTCTTTGCCATTTGCTGTTCATTAACACACAATCAGCGGAGTTGACGAAAAATTGTCAAAT
>Ga0126335_1000711_pt1 | contig 16837 bp, 13 predicted proteins | sample OlaspJWI45metaG_FD_108409 | JGI IMG/M metagenome (GOLD analysis project Ga0126335, IMG submission 108409) | Marine gutless worms symbiont microbial communities from Oahu, Hawaii - Olavius sp. 1 OAHU.JWI-45 metaG | ecosystem: Host-associated > Annelida > Digestive system > Unclassified | place... | reverse complement strand
TGGCTAGAGTTGACTTATGCCACTTACCTTGGGTGATTGCAGATGAGAGTCTGTATGAAGTCTGTTCGTTGTAGTACTGCCAGTTTCATACTGCATTATATTGCTGCAGGATATGCAGTTGAACGCTGTTCGTGCTGAACTGTCGGATCTATTGTCAAAGAACTCGGACACGCAGCGACGGTTGGATGAGTCTACACAGCACATACAACTACTCAAGGACCAGAATGCTCTGCTGAAAGCACAGAAAGGTAGTAACCAGTGTCTTTGTAAAGGTAAAGGTGTGGACACTTGCTATAATGGCTCTTACTGAGACGCCCACCTCAGAAGCGCTCAGGTATGGCACACACGTTGTCAAGGTATTTCACAGTTTTACCTGCATACCCACATGTTCATCAGCGAGCGATATGAACCATACTTTTGCCTTGCCAGCCAAAGCTGTTACTCGTTGTAGTTACTAAGTATGTAAGAAATACTGGCGTTTTATGTACTACTCAACACATTATATAGGCTATTTCAGAGAATATCAGCCCATCTAGTTGCTTTACTGGTGCAAACACAGTCTAACTGCATCCATGTTATAGCCCCAGAATCTTTACAACAGTGATAGTCAGCTACCACATCCACAAAACTTGACCTAATGAAATTATAGCTTGCTTTGGGTGCCTCTTACATCGTCCAGGTAGGAAGGAAACGCATCAACATATTTCACGGCTAAGAAGGCCCACGTGGGTCATATTGGCAATATGTGACCATCATCGTCATTCGTCATCGATATTACTTGTGTCTTATAATGTGAAGTTGAGCTTTGTTATTCCTCAGTGTGAAGCACTGAGGTTCACAGATGACAAAATAAGCTGGGTGTTTCTTGGGTCGGTGACTGTTTTTTCTCGAAACGATACCTTAAGACTGAGAAGGCTTAAGAATGTCAAATTTGGCACAAAGGTGGCATATAGTACGAGGATGATGCACGCACTTGCTGTACATTTTTGGAAAAGGTTTTTAAATTTAATTTAATTTAATTTTTTGGCAAAAAAACGCCAAAAATGGCAAACAGTAAAAACGCCAGTTTCTTTCCCACTCGCACGGTGGCATCACATATATGCGCAAACAGCATGTATGTGGCGCACATGCCACCTCAGACAGTGCAGAGCACTGAGGACTCTGTGACCTTACTTGTGTTGAATAATGTTGAATAACAAACTGTTGTTCCATTATGCAGCTGGGGGCGGAGGAGGACAAGGTGACACAGAAGATATTGCACGTCTTCACATTGAGTTGGAAACGAAAGAGCAAGAACTTCGGGAAAAGAACGATATTGTCAACCAGCTGGTAACTGAATTTGTAGCAATACTACAAGATATCAGTAGAGATGCAGTAAACCACAATGAAGTTTATGAAGTTGCTAATGACTTCTATGGTCTGTCTCATCTCCAGTTTTAGCATGCATCTGTAAATACCGCTATTAATTGTTAATTATGAAGGTGCTGTACTCATCAGAGGCTGTATAGTGTATAAGCAAGCAAATCATTGATGTCTGTTTTAATCTGAGCAAATCTCACCAGCTTTGGTAGTGCTTTGTTTTGTTAGCTTGTCCAGCCATTGTTTGTGCTCTGCACTTGGTCTTCATCGATCTATCATGGATTGCAACATTTTGAGACAAGGGTGACATGACTTTGCTGAAAGTCTGTTTTGATATTCCACTGTATGAAGTGTCCATAACTGCTAAATATTGAGCCTGCTAATATGCACAGAATACTGTCATTCTATTGGTATTTATCTTGCACTACAGAAGTTAGAACTGGCAGCAGCTCAACAGTCTCACAATGCAGTGAATGGTCCCAGCAACTCGTCTGTTGCTGATGACGAGTTGCGAAGACGACTGGAGTTGCAAGACGAGGAAGTGAAGCTGTATAAGGACAAGTATGAAGAGTGTAACAAACAGCTGTTGCAAGCGGTATATTCGTGTCCAGAGTTTATTGTAGTTTTTTATACATCCAGTGTTGGTAGTTACTTTTTGTCTGAATTAATAGATGCAGACATTCTGTTGTAGCATGTTTCTTCGTTTCTTACTTCTGTTGTTACTATTTACTTGTAGCAAGACTGTATTACAGTGTGTATAGTATGGTTATGGGCACATATCCCATTGATTATTGCAGTACGTAGTATAGGCCAATTCTGTACAAACTGTCAGTATTTTGTGGATGCTGTTAAGATACTACTGCTTCTCCCAGCTTTTGTAACCCTTATTATGTAATCCTTCAAGCAGAAAGGCCACATACTGCACCAAGGTTTGTTAGTGACCATAGTCCAAAGGGTTTTGTGACTAATTGGTTAATATATGGTAACATATGGTATGTTGTGCACGTATTTAGTGAGCTCTTGAGAACTGACAGGTGGCGAGCACATAAGATTACAAATGAATATTAGCAGAAAAACTTACTGCAGAAAAACGATGAGGATAAGAAAACGAAATAAAGTTGACAGTCTCTGAATGCATTTTGGTGGGTGAGACACCAGCAGTTTATGGTGGGAAGGATTTGTAGAAAAGACGGTTTATTTGTCATACATTAATACACTAGATGCAGTAAAATCATTTTTATTATTGTTCTTGTTGTTGTAAATTTTCTATGTACATTTTTCTCTGTAATCCAGCCAACTGGCTGCCAAAGTTCAATTAGGTTATTACTATTATTGTTTCACTAATGGTTAACATTGTTTGTTAGCATGTGTTATCATGGTCAGAAGGTTTATTTGTTATACATTTGAAGTGCTCAAGTAAAGACGATTCAGCAAGTCGAGCACTAATTACCGAGCGAAACATGATGGAAGTGCGGATTGCGGAACTGCAACGGCGAAATACAGAGTTGGAGGAACAGATTCATCGTGGCTCCGATCCACTGGAACTACGGTTGCAGCAGCTTGCAGAAGAGTCAGCTCAGCTTCAAAAGAAGCTCCGGGTATCACAGTCATGTTGAGTTAGATTTCCTCAGGCTTTTGTACAACATTTATGCTTCTGTTTCTCTGTACAGTAACTTACTAATATATTATTTTATGCGTCTTGCTGTCTGTCCGTCTGTCAATGCACGGCAGATGCATAATGGGCTTGCCAAAAATTTTCTGGTTTATTAGTGTGCTACTGCGTGTAATGCAATGCATGCTGTTGCTGTTGGAAATCTGTCCATTTGTCTGTCCATCTGTCGAACACGTTTATTGTGACAAAACAGATGACTCATCTGTCAATATTTCTGTTCATTGATAAGCATTGGCATACAAGGATTTTGTTGGTACCAATATTGGTGACCTTGAATGGCCTTGAACGGTGTTATGGCCTGTTATGAAATGTTCACTCGTTAAGCTTTGCAGTGATGGTTTTGCCATCTGGTGAATGTATTTACAATATTCACTTTTGATTGCACTCGCCAGTGGCAGCACTGTGAGGAAGGAAAGTCTGCTCGGGTAGTCAACTCTTACCTAAATATTACGCTGCAGTCGCATGCTCTCTTTGCGATAAGCTGAGCTTCTTGTTCATTTGAGGTACAAGGTGGAGCCATTGTGATGTTAAAAGGTGTAGTTTTTTCTGAGCCACATGGATCCATTGGGCTACGCTGATAGGCTTTCACTGGGCGTATGGCGGCTTATACTGCAGGACCATGGTGATGTTTCATGCTAGTTATCATTATACCTAGTGGATGGATGGACAAGCAGTTGGGTGGGTGGCTGGTTGCATGCCAGCATGGTTTACTTGCTACGAGACAGTTACCCATCCCAGTACTCGGTATGTGTCAGGTTTCAGTATTGTTGTCTCTGTATAGCATGCTTGATTCAAGCTGACAGCTTGTTGAGTGATATTCAGGATCTTGAGGTGGAGAAAGCAGAGGTTGAGGTCGATCGGGAACAAGTGATGCATGAGATGCGAGAAGGCAAGAAAGAACAGGAAGACTTGCTTGTTCTCCTGGCAGACCAGGACACGAAACTCAAGACCTATCGACGGCGTTTGAAGGAGCTGGGAGAGAAGGTAATGTTGGGGTTTTTGTTGTTGCAAGTTCTTCACTTTTCGACAGAAATTACTGCTTTTGGAAACTGAGCAGTGCTCTAATCTTCTTAATCTCAATCTTGAGTGGAAGTTTTGTAATTAATCTGTATTGTGTAACTTATAATTGTTTGCCTACTGTTTTTTATACCGGGCAGCCCGGTAGGCCTACGGGCGTAGCCCATAGTAAAATCACCCGTGTGCGCGTACTAAGTTGGCCGTTGCCAGTGCGGACTAGTCTACTTTTTTACTGTCACGAAGTACTGAGTGACCTGTCACAAAATCTTGTCACACGCCATTTCCAATGAACGCATTCGAATTGTACGATTTACTTAAACCTTATTGTAGAAAAAACACAAATCGACATCCAGAAGCAACGAGAAACAAGACGCTAAAGTAATTTAGAGATAGCCGCATCAAATACGAGCTGCAGTGAGGCGCTTCTAATGAGCTTTGCTCACGGGCTGCGCCGGAGTTTAGGTTTCCTAATGGGTTATAAATTTGGAAGACAGTTTTTGACTTTGAAATGTTTTTAATAAATGTCATTAATTGTTTGTGTGTTTTTCTGGAAGGTTGTTGATGATGACGACGATGATGATGACGATGATAATTTGGATGCTGATGACAGTGTGGAAGATGGCCATGATGATTGATGGCTTCATATGTTGATAGGTTTTGGGAAATATGAGCGGCGTTGATGAAGAAGGGTGTTTCCAGTGGCCACGTTGTTCCGAGGCAGTGTGTCTAAACTTGTAGTATAAGCAGAAGTTGTTCAGGTGCCATCTGCTGCATTCCCATCTGGTCATTAGCTTCTAGCATGTTGCTTGCAAATTACAGAATTGTTATTTAAAGTCGGCCAGAATAATGTGAAACATAACATTGCATTCTTGATCATTATCTTAAATGCTACCAGGATGCTTTAAATTGGCCTATCTAAAAACTTCTATGTTGAAATTATGAAATTCTAAATTCAAAAAACCTTTAGTCACACACACAATAAATACAGTAACATTACTTATGGCCTGGTCTATTAATAGTGCTTCCAGTTTCTTGCTGTATTGGGGAGGGGAGAAATGAGAACAAAGAGTAAGGCTGTCAACATTTTAACTCGCCATTATTGCTGGGCAATGTTATGTGAATAGGTGGCAGTGACATATATTCTGCATATATGTATGTATATATATGTATACAAAATTAGTGTGAAAGTCATAATTAAATAAATACTGGTTATTTGTTGTATAAGGAAACATGTGATAACATTTGATGGATTTGGTTTCATTGGTGCTTTTAGATTTGAAGATGTTTGTAAGCGTCATAAGCACCAACGTGAAGCGTTTCATCTTTGATCAGGAAGTGAGCAATTGTGTTAATGCATTCTTACCCGATGACTTTGTGTTGTTTTGCCAGTTTTAACGCACACTATATTGCGTTGCTCGAATCTGGATGAATCTGTCGGTGTCGTGTTTGCTTTGAATGGTTTTGTCTCATTTCTCAGTTCTCACAGCCACCAGCTGACAGTAAACTGTTAACATTCTCTTCTAGCTATGACATGTGCCAGTAAATTGCGTGAAACTGCACTGTATTCCGGTCACAGTGGGTCTGGACATTTTATTTGATATAGTATCGTTTGAATTGTTCTCAAAGACTATATTGCTGTCACTGGCACTGGCTGGCTACTGAAACGTAGGCCTAGCTGATGCTGATGCTGCAGTCAGGCATAGGAGACAGAAGAGACGTTATGAGAGCTCTTGTTTAGAGCTGCTCATGAAAGTGCTTTGTTGTGTATTTAATGTGTATTATAGATGTTGCAACAGAAAGTATGTTGCAAGATTTCAAGTCACTTTTGTACATACTGGTTTAGTTTGATGTAGTCATTTAATAAAACTACGCTAACATTCGATCCACCACGTTTGGTGTTTGACTTTTGTCTGCTGCACTTTGTGGCACGTGAGGTAATCAGTTGTCAACAACATTGATGTCAAACCACAGAAAGATTTTGGCATGTGGCAGTGCCAGACAAAATTATTCCGCCTGTCCTAAGGAACGTGAAGTGAAAATAACGCAGGCTGTTACTGCACAGAAAAGGAAAGTAGTTTAGACGACATTCAGCAGTTGAAAACGAAGAAACAAAAACTGCAGGCCTTGCTGACAATCGGTGAAGATTTTGTCTGGTGTTCTGAACCCTATCTACTTGTTATCTTTCATCGTTCAGCATTAAACCGGAGTAGTTTAGTGACCGAGTTTGACGCCTTTCTGGTTGGTTCTGCTTGGATCTGTCTTTTACAGTAGCTCGGCTCAGCTTATAGCTCACTTCTGTGGCTTACAGCGTTAGGAAACAGCTGTTGTCATATTGCACAGTGCATAATGGCGTCACAGTACGCAGTTCAGTTGCTAGATCGACAGACACTTGTGCTAACCGAAGCGTGACAAGTGTGTGCAGGTCTAGAGAACGGAAATTAATGCTCTGCTATTTGCGAGCAACGCCTGCGTGCACTAGAGCTAACAGGTATTTTTGGTATAACGACTAGAATAGCTTCATTAGTTTTATCACACTGTGGCGTTGTTTGTACAAAAATGCTCTAACGGGTAAGATCAGTATAACTTATGCAAATTCTTGCATTATAGGCCGCCATAACCGTAGTCTGGTCTATAAGCCACTGTGTTCACTACTAGTCTGCGTTGGTTGAGTCTGCTTTATCATCATCATCATCATCATCCATTTTATTTCAGGCAGCAAGGCCCATAAAACACAGCAAGCGAAAAGACAGAGACAGACTGCATATGCCAATATGTTTAGAAATATTCCGCCAATATTACATCCTATCCTGGAACTAACAACTTCTCCACATGTTTCGATTAACAGGGACCTAGCCAAAGGGAAACATGGAACTTGTCCTCGTCGTCTTATGTAAAAATTCATTTAAGCATAACGACCGTGTAATGCACAGTAAGGCTACAGTGTACAGAGAACCGGTCACTTTTTTGCCTCTAACTTAGTCACATCTTAACCGATTTTCAAAATTATTTTCATGTTGGAAAGAGTACAAAAATTTTCAACAGAGTCGTGTAACATGTCCCGCTACACCTTAAATGTGTTGCTGCACTACCTTGGAAAATGCTGACAATCCACTTTCATGCTGTATTACAAAAGTAGCTACTTAAAAGCGTATCATGTGTGTTAAAAATTAAATGTTTCATGTCATGTGGCTGCATAGATATTGATACTGTCACGACAGTACTGTTGCTCATAGTGTCCATTATATGCCGCAGGCATGCTTAAAGATGCCAATGCCACTCATCAATTGCACTGTCAATAATACTTTAGTCAGTGCCACCGTGCCACGCCATACACGCACTTCAGTTCATTGACGTTATACAACTGTGGCTGATAAACTTGCTGCTGGATGACACTCTATAGATTGCAATAGACCAGACTGACTTCTGAAAAGTTAGATTTGTTAGAGTGAAAAGGGTGTTGCCAGCTCGAAAAGTTGTACAGTGACACATGCTCAGTGTGCAGCTGTCAACATTTAAGGCTGTTTAACTAAAATATATGCTATTTCAAAGAATATTTAACAGGAACCAGAAAATGAGGTAATAAGTATGTCAGCAATCAGTAACTAAGCTAGATAAATTGTATTCTGTGCTTGCAAAATCAATGCATTTTGTTTTCATTTTTTCCAGATTTGCATCATATTTGAACGTATCAGTAATTTCACAAGGCAGTGTAGTAACATATTTAAGGTGTGGCGAAATATATTACCTGATTCGCGTTGGAAATGTTTTTCTTTTTCACACAATGAAAGCATTTGGCAAATCTGTTAAGATTTGACAAAGTTAGAGGCAAAAACGTGACCAGCTGTCACATTTTGGATCACTCTATATGTAGTGCAAGACAACCGTTGTCTCCGACTAGATTAAAACAACAAAGATGCCCTTCTCTGCTGACAGAGCACACAGACTAGTAGTCGTAATCTAACTCTAGGTAAAATTAACTTATTAGGTCTCGGCCTAATTCACTTATTCTGTGAATGTATTGTGTAATAATAATGTTCTAGGTTTAGACGAATACTACAAGGCATCATTCACTCGGTGGACAATGAAACTATTCGCTCTCGTATTGTCCCTGCATCTTGGTATGAACTCGTATTTGATATTGTACATCGTTTATTAATTTAATGTATTTTTTGCAGACTCACGAAATGCAGATCTTTGTTTTGTATTGATTTGTCGGTATTATTTTTGGCCTAGTATTGCGTTGCAGTGTTGTACTGTTCATTTTATTATACTCATGGACCTATAGTGTCTGAAATAAACTCTGAATGAATAGCCTAACTGCGTTGTGTAAATGTTTTACAATAAGTTAACTGCACTTGTCAAACGTATGAACACTGAACAGTGACACAAGGACAAGTCGGCGTCGTGTGTTTCGAAGAGGACACGGACAAGGTAGACTGGATCGGACTTGAGATAGGGCACTTGTTGACCAGGTTCATTGATACGCCAAAAATTGCTGAGAAGCTGAAGCGGTTGCCAGGTACTTGGCCGTTCAACGTCACTTCACGCTGTCAGATAACCAACACACGTGACGTCGGCTACAGAGAATTCGTCGTGCAAGGTCATCACCATTATCATCGTGTTTGTTTTAGCTGGCCCGCCGAAATTAGATCCAACTGTTCGTCTTTCTCTCTGTCACACGCGATATCTCAGGCCTAACAAGATAGAGCTACGGTTACTATTAAACGCGAAAAGAAAGTAGGGGTTCCTGATTCAGAATCTGCCATCAGATTCACAACCGGAAGTACAGTCGTCGCGGGCCAGCTGACGTTCCATCCCTACTATACTTTGATAACCTTGTTTATTCTCTTCATATCACGCCATTGCTTGTTCCACGAAAGGGGCGACCAACTGGAAATAGCGCCACTTCACGTTTAGAGCCTCTTATTCTTTTCACCTGATACTTGTACTCTTGAGATACCGAGATAGACCTATAGAAACTTTACGGCTGGAGTGTGTAGTCACACCCTGCCATCTATAGCCTATGTTTACGCTCGTCATGCTCCCTCTTGAATTACGAAACCCAAAAGAAACTCATTGTGCTGTATTGTATTTTTAAACCTGTAATTCAAAACCATCGCTTAGCTTTGTGTTACATCACACTGAAATAAGCAAATGCACCATGCAGCGTTTTCTGTATTTTAAATAAGTGTGTAAGCGACAAGTAAGCTCCTATAGTCTTCTTCAGTTTTACTTTGTTGCAGGTGTTGGAGAAAAACTCGACATCTAGATATTTTAAGGATTTGTAAGCTTACTAAAAATGAAGTTTCTATGTCAAGTTAGAACCCGAACGGTGTCTTGAATTGCCTACAGGTCGTGATTACAAGCTGCGAGTTGTGCCGTCGTGTGGCTTTAATCAACTGATGACAAGCTCGGAACGAGATCGGCGTCTCGAAACACGACTGGACCGGTTCTATGAACGTCGAAACTCACACGATTCAGTGCGTAGGACTCGATACGTCATATTTTAACGGACAAACATAAGCAAACCTCGTGTGAAGATAATCAATCCTCGAGTGAATATGTAGAAATAGTTAATTACTTCGTCATTAATTCAGTGCTCTCAAAACGATCCTTGGCGGAGGTATACCGTCTGTATTCTGTGTGTGCTCTTGTTATTTTAACGTCATAACATCAATTATATGAATAGGTATGTTTATTTTCTCTGACTATGTTTGAGTCGCACAGAATTTTTGATTCGGCCGTTTGTCATCATAGACAATGACAATGACAGCCAGAAAACACAATAAAGCCCATTATGCGTCTGCCGCTCATGCCGTCCCAAACAGACAGACGTCGGCACAGGCTGATCGGTCGCTATGCGTCTTCTGCCTATTCTCAGGCTATAGCAAACGCATAAAACTACTCTTGAAATGCGCCTCCTTACAATTAGTCTGAGAGCGCCTTTTATAGTCGTTTCACAGGTGTTTCACAGCAGTTTCGTATGTTTCGTATAAAACATAAAACTCTTAAGATGTGTTCTAAAAGAAGCAGTCGAACTCGATGGCTTTATTGTATCGTGTATGTGTACAGGGAAGTCGTGGTGAAAAGCGGGTCGTCGGCGACAAGACGAGTCGTGTGGTCGGCGGTCAAGAGGTCGTAGACGGGGCATGGCCGTGGCTGGCGGCGGTAGGTAGCAAGGCAGGTGGTCCGCGATGTGGTGGCTCTCTCATCGCTGATCGCTGGGTTCTCACAGCCGCTCACTGCTTCCATGACGTGTTAGTTTTGATTCCGTAGTTCCTCTTCCGGTCTTCTCTTCTATCTTCGCAATGGCGCATCAAGAAAGCGGTAAAAAAGGGGTGATCCTATACGTTTGACATGCTGAAAATACCTTTGCACTGACCAGATATATGACGGTAGAATGGTAGACCTCGTGGTCTACCCATTCATAAGTGGCCGGCCGATTGTCAAAAAACACCACAAAATGGGCATAACGCCGTTCAAGGTCATTCAAGGTCACGAATTTTGGTAACGATCGAAAGCCTATATGCGACTTTCTATTAGTGAATCATACAAACTTACATCGTATTTTGCACCGTTTTCGAGATATCACGAATTATTGATCAAATCGGACGGACGGACGTTACGAAATAACTTGTGTAAAGCTGCCGTATTGCCAGTATTAACTGCATGAGTATCAAAGAATAGCAAATACGCAATGTGACTGATTGTTGCACCGGTGTCTAGCGAAAAGCCTTGTTCATACAACGTGAGATTGGGCTCCAGCAACTGGCTCTATGACAACGGCGGCAATCACGTCGACGTCACGGTCCAAGCCATCTACCGACATCCGCACTTTGGTATGCTTACGTTTATTTGCCAAATACGTCCCTTTGTCATACAATTTTCGACTTAACTTTTATTGACGCTCTAAATGCATTGGACTATTAACTTTCTGACGTTAGTAATTTCACTTGTTTTTAAGACTCTAGAGTAACAGCTTCTGCTCGTACATCGTAGTGACTGGGGACTAATGACTAATGCACAGCGAATTATTTACGTTTTAAAAGTTTTTTTATAGGAGTTTATTTCATAATTTACCATGCATCCAAAACCCGGCTACCCACCATACAGGCCCACTGCTCAATTGCAGAGTACCATTATTCTTGGACCAGTGTTACACCGAAACAAGTGTATATGAACAACTTGCTATGAGTCGTTGCGTTAACGAGGCACGACCAGGTGTTAAACCCTCGACTTCTAGATCGTGAGTCCAACACCATTACGCCATCCGATTTTACTATATAATGAAGTAGTGGACACCACACAAAGAAGGTAAAGGTAAAAGGTAAACGTCATACACTTGATATAACGCCCCTTAGTGAAGGAACCTGACTACAGAAGCTTCCAGGTATAGCACGCGTTGTTGAGGGATTTCACAGTTTTACCTGTACACCCACGCGTTTATCAACGACTGTAATGAACCAATCCTACCTATGTTTTATCTATGTTTTATCTATGTTTTTAAAGCTGGTCCTCATTTACCGACCCCGGAGGAATGACAGACTGAGTTGGCATAGGTACCACCACTGTGAGTAAACAGTCTGCCCAAGACTGCTACGTGACAGCTATCACAGTTGTTGGCTGCTCAAGCCGTCACGCTTCATTCGGCAACTGGAGCGTCGAACTCACGACCTCTGGGACCGCAAAACGCGATGCTAACCACTGAGCTACCGAGTCACCGGAATAACATAAATACTAGAGTATAGCTCAAGATATGTCTTCATTGTTGTTGGGCATGAATGATACATTGAGTATATAACTATTTGACGGATAGACAAAAGCACGATGAAGGACGACGTGGCGCTGCTTAAGCTGCTGGAACCTGCAGCTCTCGACCAAAGTTCAGCCATCAACGCTATTTGCTTGCCTACCGAGGGGCGGTCGCTTCCTGTGGGCAGCGTCTGTCTGGCTGCCGGGTGGGGCAAAATTGGTAAGTTTTTAACTTTTTATACAAATTTTTTATTGATTTCTTTGCTTGCTCAATGCTTATGTGTCGTCAACCTATAGCCTACACGTGTACAATATTGAAATAGAGGTCTTGTAAGGGTCAATGTGAAGGCGACCAAAGACTGATCATGAACCATGTGTGGCATAGGCAACAATTTCAAATGGTGTGACTCGCGAACTGCAGTGCCCGTACTTGCGTTGAATTTCTGTAGCTTAGCCAGTTGTATCATTCGTTCCACTCTTTGTTGTTTTCGGAGTAATTCTTAAGATTTGCCCGAAACCGATGATGAACGTTATGTGAAAAATTTCGTTGAAATGTTAAAACTAGAAAATCTATGGAAAGCCGCAAGCCGCCCTCCATATGCGTCTGCCGCCACGACGCACAAACGTACAAACAGACGCATAGACAGACGCACGGACAAACGGCACAGGTTGATCGATATAGGTTGCCTCTTCCGCATATAGGCACACAGACGCATAAAATGGGCGGACTATCAGATTTCAACGCTAAACAATTTTTTTGTGGATACTCGATATTCTGAATTGGATAGGGGCGTCGTGGTTCCTTCTCAGTCTCCACCACAACTTTAACCCATTCCAAAAGTTCTTCCTTTGCATTTTCTCCCGTGTCTAATCCTAAGCACAGGACCTATATTGTACAAGTTAATTTCGCTTGTCGACGTTGATGTGCAGCCGAGAATTCTTCTGGCAGAGTGCTGAATGCCAGGGAGGTGGAGTTGCCTATAATGGCGTACGAAAATCGCTGCGGCAAGTACGACGTCGACGTGATGCGACCTGGAATGCTGTGTGCCGGTTACGATGATGGGAATCACGACACCTGCCAGGTACAGGCTCAGCCGAACAGTCTTTCGCTATCATCGTCGTCGTATTTTATTTTCTTCCAAACAGCATTAAACATTCGGTAAAAGTGTAGAAACACGAATTAGGCCTTAACTACTAGGCTTAACAAAAAGCTCAGCTGTCGCTGACAAACCGCCCGACGTTACCCTCTAGTGAATCACTGCGATTTATTGGCCTGATTTTTTACTTTTATCTACCCATTTGCCATTTGACGTCCTCATTGAGGGGGATCCCCTCGAGCTATCGGGCTCATATTTGTCACGGAAAAACTAGATTGGCAGGGCTACAGTTTGATGAAAGTCACATCATGATCGACTTAGTCGTTTGGACAGAGTACATCAACGTGACAGACACACAGACAGTCACATAACGTGTCAGACAGACAGCCACTTCTCCATAGCAAATGCCGCGACAAAGCACTGCGTCGGGCGGCAAAATTTTTGCCGGACTACGACAGCAGACACGTAACGTTTTACCTCCTGTGCGTGTTAACTTCCATTGTTATTTGTTATTCGTGTTTTACTCGATTTTGTGTGAGACTCCTACAATTAAAATTATTACAGTCTTGACTACCCAGTGACGGCAAATTGGCACATCGTGTTTTGATTATTAAATACGCAGCTAGACGACAGTTATGTGACGTTATGTGCATGTGCACGTGGGAGGTCTGGCTGGTGTATGTTGCAGGGCGACAGTGGTGGTCCGCTGACACACAACGTCGATGGCCGCTGGACGCTGATCGGTCTCACTTCGTTCGGTGACGGCTGCGCGCGGCCCGGCTTTCCCGGAGTCTACACGGACGTCGGACATCACCTCAGGTGGATAGCGGCAGTCATCAATAGATTCAGCTGATACCAGAGAGCGCATCTGCACTGAAAGTGCATCTGAGTGGTCCTATCACTCCACCGAAACAGCTCTTTTGTATATCCACGATCACCTCATCAGTGCAATAGAATCACAGCAAGTATTATGTATCTGCTTACTCGACCTCTCTGCTGCTTTCGACACTATTGACCATGACATCTTGATCATCTGTCTCTCATCCTGGTTTGGTATCCATGGCTCTGTTCTCAGATGGTTCAAGTCATATCTGTCATCTCGCCACTTCCGTGTCAAATGTGAAGTGAAACCGACCTGTCCTCCTGGTACACATCCTCCTGCGGTGTCCCCCAAGGCTCTGTCCTTGGTCCACTACTCGTCAGGTACACCACTCCTCTCAGTACCCTCATTTCCTCTTGTTCCTAAAACCACCACCTCTACGCAGATGACACTCAGCTCATTGGTCTCAGTAAACAACTTGCCAAAATCAACAACCCCTTACTCACCACCACTCACTCTGCTCGAAACTTCGGCATTATTTTCGATGAACACCTCACTTTTTCTGACCAGATCTCATCTGTCTCCAAATGTTGCTATTACCATATCAGTCAGCTTCGCTGTATCTGTCCATACCTCGATACCAAAACAGCTTCCACCATCGCCATTTCCATTGTTCACTCCAAGCTCGACTACTGCAACTCTCTTTATCACAACCTGCACAAGTCTCAGATCACCCGGCTCCAACAGATCCAGAACTCTCTTGCACGTGATGTTGTCAAAGCTCCCAAATCCAGTCACATTACTCCCATCCTCCGGTCTCTACACTAGCTAAAGATAACTGAGCGTATTAAATACAAGCTCCTGTCACTTACCTATAAAGTTTTCACAACCACCCAACCGTCATGTCTGCATAACCTCATCACAGTTCAGCCTCCTCGCAGCACTCGCTCTTCATTTTTGGTCACACTCGCTCGCCCATCCACATCATCTTCTTTACGAATAACAGATCGTTCCTTCCTGTATGCTTCCCCTCGTTTCTGGAATAAACTCCCGGCTCCTCTACGTCAATCTCGCACTAATATCTCCAACTCTGCCTCACCCAGTTCGAGTGGCACTTCCTCCATCAGTTCCATTGACTCACTACTCTCATCATCCACCACCCCTTCACTCTTTCACTTCAGGCTTAAAACTTTCCTTTTCCGCAAATCTTTCCCACCATAGCCTGCCTTTTTTCTCCTGGACTGACTACACGGATTCCCCAGACTGTTTACCGATACTTCTGAGCATATCCGTTTTTACTCTTTAGTCTTCCTTTTCTCCACTGTTAGTTTTCCATGTTGTACACTAATGTTACTCATGTAGGCTTTTTTCGCATCTCAGAATAACATCTTTTTTCATATCGTATAGGCTTCTTTTCGTTGAATCCTATAGAAATCACATAACAACTCGAATTAGTACCCACTACCCAGACCGCTGGATTAGCGTTCGGCGGCACCGGTCTGTGTTCTTATCGTGTTAGCGGTGTTGATGGCAGATGTGCAGAGCTTTCAACTGTAGAATCTTATAGGTCATTATCTGCCAACAGTCATACTTTTATTATTGGTATTCCATCACCCACTCACTCTTTCATTCTAGGCTTACCTTTTCTCCAAATCCTTCACAGCACAGCCTTTCCTTTTCTTTCTTCAGGTTTCACTACATGGATTCCCCCAGACTGCTTATTGTTACTTCTTAGCATATACGTCTTTACTTTTCAGTTTTTTTCTGTTTTACACTTTTTGGTTGTCGTTTCCGTGCGGTAGATTAAGCTGACTCATGTCGGCTTTCGAGCGCACGTTAAAATAGCATCTCGTATCGTATCGTATCCCGTTTCTTCGGCGTTCCGATTAGGCCTTAGGGACCATTCACACACGGGACGACGTCGTCCGACATCAGACAACGTCGTCTGTCAGTCACCGTAGAACTAGAACATATGTATATCAATGGAGGCGTTCACGCCGCCTCACGAGGTCGTCCGATGTCGTGCCGCACAATGCCGCAGAAGTTCAATGGGTCCAGATGCGAATTAGCCGCAAGACATCGTCCGTCAAACTGTATGTGGATGGGCCCTTACTATTCTTGGTGACAACTGACATGATGAATTGATAATTGTGTTAAGGTGGTATCGATTGCATGGTTTATTTACGCTGTATAAGGAAAAGAAAATATCATTGATGACTGGGTTGTTAGTTATATGTTATTATGTGTAGCACTGTTTTTTACTTTTAGGCTGCATCTATCGAATGCATGAGACGCGGCCTATTGAGATCGATTATCCCGTAGCGTAGTGTGCGTCAGTCAGTCTGTCACGCGCCTCCCCTGGAAAACGTCTGAACAGATGAGGTGGACTTCTGGGGGACAAAGGCAAAAGTTTAGATGGGGGTCCAGAGCTCGTTATGGCGAGGGGAGGGTATTTATATACTGTACAGTGGACACAATTTTGCTCTACTTTTCGGGATGACGTCTCTGCCATATTTCTTTGGCCATTTGTTAGATTTTAGGCAGTATAGGCTATTTTATTAGTTTTTAATACAAATGTTTTCACTCTGTTAGTCTAGATTCATGCACTGCCAATGTGACTGTGCTGTACATGTTTCTGACGGTAGACGCTGACAATATATCGCGTACTCATTCGGAATGAACTGATGGATACGTTCCCGTACGTTGCAGTGGCGGTTATAGGATTTTGAAACTGGGGGGGGGGCTGGACTGGGGCTAACTTTTTCCCTCCCCTCTCCTCCTTTTATAAGTTGGCCCCTTAATTCGGCTAGGGGGTCTGCAGGAGCGCTTAAGCTCCCCAAGCGGGGTCTAGGGCGGAGATCGAATTTGGAACATTTTAGCCTTAGAATCTGACATATGGTGGCAACAACTTTAATGATTTTAGTGAGAATCAACTTAGGGGCTAATTTTATCTCTGGGGGCCAGGCAAAACTGCGGGGCTAACTTAAAAACTAGGGGTGCTAATCCCAACATTAGCCCCATTAGCCCCTCCCTAAAACCGCCACTGGTACGTTGGGTCCCTGATTACAGAAGCTGGTACGAGTGTACGACGGAATTCCGTACCAGGTTAAACAGAGGGCA
>Ga0126335_1000710_pt1 | contig 16842 bp, 8 predicted proteins | sample OlaspJWI45metaG_FD_108409 | JGI IMG/M metagenome (GOLD analysis project Ga0126335, IMG submission 108409) | Marine gutless worms symbiont microbial communities from Oahu, Hawaii - Olavius sp. 1 OAHU.JWI-45 metaG | ecosystem: Host-associated > Annelida > Digestive system > Unclassified | place... | reverse complement strand
GTGGCCAACTGGCTTCCTTCAGTGCTTTGATGCTGTTGGTTGGGTCATCTGGCCTGTAAAAATCGTCCCCGAAATGACCTATAAAGTGTCGAGTGGGACGTTAAACCTCTGCTCACTCACTTAGGCACTTTATATGTTGATAAGAAACTTCTCACTAATTCAGTAAGTTATTATTCGTAATACTGCTACATAATACAACATGGAAAAGCCCCGAAACAGTTACAACTGCATATCAAATGATGCCAGTGTATATAAATTAGGAATTTTGCTATAATTTGCGTGAACACGAAAAATTGTTAAGTTAGGCATTTACTTCTATTGTCAGCTAAGTAGCTCGATAAGTTTTTTCTAAATGGCTTTAGACAAGAAGATGATGTAGTCAGATGTGTAGTTGAAACGTTGCATGGATGATGTGTACAGGGATGCATGCATCGACAATGTCGAAGAAGATGTGCGTCTCTCGGAGATTACACAAATACTGGATAACTATCGGTCGTTAGATATAGTCACTCTGATGTCAACAGAACTGTGCAATGGCCAGCCGAAAACTACTCTGGAATATGCACATTGTTGTATCGCATTACAGTCCAAAATGCTGTATGAACACAGGCATTTTCTCTATGTTACGGGTATGGCTGTTGTGCTTATTAATGATTAACTGCACAGCAAATTGATTGTGATTTAGTGCTGTTAAAACTAGTGATTTGCAGCATTACCAGTTTTAGGAACCGGGTACCCGCCCTACAGTTACCTGGGTACCCGGTTAAACTGCTGTGTGCATACGTGGTGACCTGGAGACTTGCATTCAGCATTTTGTATTAAAACACGAATTGTGTAAAAACATTTCAAAAGGTAAATTTAATTGCTTATGCAGCTATTCGTTTTTGTGCAACTTAGAAGATAATTAGAACTTATATTTGGTTTATTGGTTTCTTGTGAAATTGAATACATTACCAAGTAATGACTGAAAGTGTTTTATAGAGTACTACTTGTTTTATTTTATACATGTAGTTGGTTTTGGTAGTTTCAATAAATTTACAAATAAGTAAATTTAAGTAAGTAAATAAAAAGAAAATGTATTAGCAGAATTGTGATGGGCATTCCAGCCTGGGCACCAAACTATTCTGCAGTTTTGTTCAATAAATAATCGACACAAATCCCAACAGATTTTATCTTCAAATGTATACCAAAATGTTTTACCCATATGATAAGTCACTCTTGCTAGTAAGTAAGTAAAGTAAGTAAAACGTCGATTTATATAGCACATTGTTGTAAAGAAAACCTCTAATGCGCTGATGGTTGCCTCCTAAAATCCACTGCTGATCTGCCAGTGAGAAAAAAATTCAGTGGAAATAGAGCCAAAACAGTTTATGAATATTTCTTTACAAATAAACTGAGCAAGCCCCAAAATGCAGGAGTTATCTTGCTATAATCTGAAGAAGATTTAGTTTACTTTAACTGCAAGTTAAGAAAACTTCAGTCTCACGATGACGAGATGACATAGTCAATGTTAGACCCGTCCTAGCTATAGGCCTACTCTCATTCAATACCAGTCAATGTCGAATAGGCCTTAGCTAGCTTCTCTTGTCTACGGAAGCTGAGATGAGCGATCATTGCATGTTTCTTGGCCATCTTTCTCTGTTGCCGAATGACAACTTGTCATGCTCTCGTACAAAAACACAAGCATTTCTGTGTGGAATACTATCTGAAAGTGATGAACAGACGCAAACACAGGTTAACTTGTTGACACTGTTAGTCTGCATATACAATTGTGGTGTAAAACCAGGTAAACAATTACCCCGATTTGGAACCGGATAATAAATTTTGGAATAGGGTCTGGGTACCCGGTTCCTGTTACAGATCGCTAGATAAAACAGCCTTTTTCATTTAATCACAATTAACAGTTCATAAATGCAGAGTTATTACCTGCTCGTCAGCTATGCTGCAAGCAGATATTGTTTTTGGTGACATGTCTGTGCGTCTGTGTGTGCATCCGTCTGCACAGTCTCGAAAACTACTGATCGAAAATTGATGTATTTGATATAACTCGGCAGGAATATGAACCATGGTGAACGCTAGAAGTCGTTGGAAGTTGGTGGACATTTGACCTTGACCTTTGACCTTGAGAGCTATTTTCCTACTTATTTAAGCTATAACTTTCGAATGGCTTGACCTAGCAACTTCGTTTTCGGTATGGAGATACGTCTTGCAAATATCTATATCCTGGCCCAGTTTCAAGGTCATAGGGCCAAGTTCAAGGCCACGGAGCAAAAAAAGGCCGTGCACAGCTTTGTGCTCCCCTCGGACACAGTTTAATTATTATTGAAATGGTACTTATAAAAAACTTTTGTTGTACTTTTCTCGATTCTTCTTAATTGTATTGGACAGCATACATGTATAGTGCTTTGGTAGGGTTCCTGTTGAAATGTCGCTCCTACTACCACGTCATACTATTATTACTCTGAATTCAGCTGGCTCTGTAAAATTTATCTGTTGACTTAACTACTGCTGTTGGTAGCTGTTTATGACAAATTAAATTTGCATTAGTTTCATTGTTCATTGTTCACTGTGGATCAATTGAGGTGATGCCAGTTTCAAATTGCTCCTGTTCTGACAATTTGACACTTTCACCTATCACCATAGCTGCTATGCATTAGTTACTACTATTCACTGAACATTTGCATCATATTATTTTAGTTACACTGGTTTGTATTGTATTTTGGCATCACTTAACTGTTTGCCAGGAGAAAGTCGCAGAAACTATCGTTTTTTGCCACAGGTAGTTGTGAGCTGCGATGTTATTATAAGCAGCTGTATGTCATGTTTGTTCACAGCGCTGTCGCGTGCACATCCCGATGCTCCTCTCTTCGTGGATAATGGCATCGACATAATGACTGTGAAAGAGTTTGTACGTGGATTTATGGCCAAACTTGTTGAACATCAGGCGAATACTAAATTGCGTAAGTTGTCTCTGCTGTGTAAATGGATTTTAATGTGTAAATTTTACACAATATAAGCAAAGGGAAAGTATCATATTGTCGTATTGCTTATCATGGAAAACTATTTTACAGTAGACAGACTTCAGCCTGACCGGCACTTTGCAGTTTGTGCAGAATTCTGTGGCTTTTCCAGTTGATTGTCAGCAATTAGCATTTCATATAGTTTTTTTTGCAGGTTATGAAGCACTGATATGCCATCATCTAAGAGTGAAATAGTCCAACTGATGAAACCATCCACTGATTGTCCCTGGCTTAACAACTTTCTCAGATCATTCCTCAATTCCCCGACATTTCACACGTTAAACTGCTGTGTGCATAAGTGGTGACCTGGAGACTTGCATTCAGCATTTTGTATTAAAACACGAATTGTGTAAAAACATTTCAAAAGGTAAATTTAATTGCTTATGCAGCTATTCGTTTTTGTGTAACTTAGAAGATAATTAGAACTTATATTTGGTTTATTGGTTTCTTGTGAAATTGAATACATTACCAAGTAATGACTGATAGTGTTTTATAGAGTACTACTTGTTTTATTTTATACATGTAGTTGGTTTTGGTAGTTTCAATAAATTTACAAATAAGTCAGTTTATATGCCCTTTTAACAGTGTCACTGTTTGCAAAATCAAAATCCAATCTTCCCTATTACTGTATAAGTGAAAATTCTGTTTATAAAGTGGCTGTACAGTAGTGTTTCGGTACTGCAGTATAAAGATGGAATTGTTAATGCATTTTGTTAACAGTGAGGCCTGTTTGTGCAACGCCGACAAAGTACGCAGATGCTCGTCAGTCCAGTGGCGTCAGTACTGTCAGCAAATGATCCAGTGCTTACTGTTTGATGCAGTGCATCAAGAACTCAATTGACTATTGGTTGGAATGACTAAGCATACAGTGCATAGCCTGAACTATGCGAGTTTTTCAGATGAGTTTCTAATAACAGCATTAACTTGACAGTGTTGTGCATCAATACATATATGTCTTTGTTAGTAATGTAAGTAACACTTGTTGCATCTGCTCTTGGAGAATCCTTTTTTGTACCTCTGTCTGCCTGTATAGGCAAAGGGGCTGTCTGTGATTCTGCGCATCTGTTTGTGATCGCACTTCGGGGTTGGCAAACAGCTGGGCCTCTTTTTCTTTTTATTTCTGCTTCCTTACGTTATCACAGAACCCCCCAGGCAACCCCCTGGTTAAAAAAACAGACAAACGCCCCCTGCTCTACAGCCCTAGGCAAGTGATCCCGATGTGAACCCCCAAACAATTGTCCCCGCAGTCCCGCACTAAACCCCTGAGATAAATGACCCCCTAGTTTAACCCCCAGACAAACCCACCGAGGCTAGTGAACACGGGTAGATGTTTTATTTTTGATTTTATACCGGGCGCAGCCCGGCTGGCCCGGAGGCCTGGCTGGCTGCGGCCATAGTTAACTCGCCCGTGTGTGCACGTACTAGGTTGCCACTGACTAGCACGCAATTTATAAGAGTGACGGCAGTGCATCACGAAAAAGCGTAACAAAATTACCACAAAAATCAATGTTGCACGAATTTGCGAAGGCCTCTGAAGCTGTAATTTGGACACGCGTTCGTCGTCGGTATTTGACGTCTTTTGCTGGTCTCCATTTGCTGCCAAAGGTCGGCGAAACAGACGGCTGTATCTAAAAGGGGGCAACGAAAACGGCGGAAACACTATAGCGATGTAGCGATATGATTGGTCAAGTTAAAAATAGATTATGCAAAACAGAACAGGATTTAGCCGACAAACGGCCTACGCTCGCTTCTATCGCCAGGCCGTTGCAGAGACTGGGCCGACCGGCCAGCTCCACTACGACAGCATGGCAAATGGCGGCCACCTCTTCCGTCCAGAAGACAAAGACGAGTTGGACTTTTCGGAACCTGCAATGCTCTTTTATGCCCGAGTCAACCACCTGAATGACACGGAATACAACCATAGCCTTCCACCGTATTCCAGCACGTTGATTCATGTGTCCTCTCATACGTCGCTTCGAGTGAGCTCCGCTCTCCGGGCGAGCGCCCGGATGAAGCTCCGCTCTCCGGGTGAGCGCCCGGAGTTTATGTTCCCTACTGGGTTATTTTTTTGTACTTGTTTATTGTTTGAAAGCATTTTTCAAGTTAATTTTTTAAGAATTTGACATAATTCTGCAATGTAATGTGTTGCTTAATGACAATGACAATGGGCAGTCATCAGCTGTTGCTGGGAACTCTGTCTTGCAAATTTGGCGAACGCATTATTTTAATATGTCATGTCAAGAAATGAGTAGGCCTACCACAATGCACCATGGCAATAGATGAACACAGAATCTGAACCTTCAACCAGCTCAGATCACTTATGCCAAGAGTTACATATAGCACTGTTTAAATAAGTGTGTAATTAATTTGCTGTTGAAACACATTTGTTTCTGCATTGCTAGCAAGTACATCCAGCACAATGACATCACTTTAAGTTTCCCAAACAGGCTGAGGAATGAGTGCAGTAATAAATAAATCAAAATAAGATTGATAGAGCCAAGTCATGGCCAGTTAAAGAGTCCTAACAAACAGTTTCTGTTAATGAAGTCAGAGATTTTATCAAAATGTATCTGTGCTTGTGCACCTAAATATCGCAAAAAACTGCCCCAAAACAGCCCATAAAAACAGACATAGTTGTAGCCATACAAGTGGTGTAAGGTGCATATACCCCATTAAGAAAATACATGACCAAATTGTTGGTATGTGATTTCTCACGGCACATATAATATGCGTAAGACGTACTCTGCTTTGATAGGACTACTCACTCACCGAATTTTTGTGTACATACCACCAGGAAGTAGGCCTACAACCTAAGCACAAGCAAAACTGTAACAAGGTGTGGCAGTTATTGCTCAAGATTTTTATGCTCCATGGACCATGAGCAAAAACTCCAATTTAAAGCAATTTTGCTTATGAAGTCTGCAATTACGCTTTAAGAGATAACGGCGTTAGCAACACTGTGATAACTGTAAGCTTAACTCGTGTGTAATACCAGCAACAGCAGCGCCTCCTTGCAGCTGAGAGGTACGTCTGGTATTACACAACGCTAAGCTTGATTTGCCGTAGAGTAAGCAGTGTAAGTCCCTGCGTAAAACCTAGTGGACGACCGGACATTCCAATATTTTTGTCAAGTAGGCTGTCGCACCCCCTGTAGAAAATTTCTGGCTACGCCACTGCATGAAAACGAAAAAATCAAATGAGAACAGTGTTCAAAGATGATGTGGGCAAAATACTTCCACTGCTAAAGAATGTGCCAGCAAAAATGGCAAATAGCTTCCAAAAACAGCTCAGAACAATCACACACAGCAAGTTAGCCAAAAATTAGCACAACAACCGAATAAATAAGCAAAAAGTAAGACAACACAGAAATAGCACAAGCAATGACAATTTAGTGCAAAAACCTTAAACTGTGAACCAGAGGAGCACAAACCTATGCACTGCCTATCCTGATTCCATAATTAAAAATAGTGGAGAAAACAAAAATAGCTCGAGGTAAAGGTCAGTCAAATGCCAGTGAAATCCACAATCAATTACAGGTTCAGCACAAGACATAGTGCTGTTGTTATATAATTTTGGATCAGTCGTTTTGCATGGACAGACAGAACACAGCAATACCTACTTAACCAGCATGTCTGTTGTCCATGCAACAAAAGCACTTCCGCTGCAGTAAAACAGCAAATGAAATATAGACAAGAATGCCTTTCTGTAGAAGACAGACTACCCAAGAGAGTTTCATTGCTGACCTCGATCTTGAACCCATGACCTTGAAACTCGACGTGCCCTTAATATTGTGAAGATGTATCTGCATGTCAATAAGTTTCTAGGTCAAGGCACTCAGAAATTCAAGGCACTCAGAGGTTACAGCAAGTAATTCAGATCGACACACTACCATACCAAATTTTTACTGGTAGAAAGCTGCCAGCTAGTATTGTAATGACTTTTTCAATGCACTGACTGGGGCATACAGGACCGAAGCCAAATTTGACTCCAACCGGCCCATATTTGGGGACTTTCGTCTTGAAAAAACCCTTTTCGTTCCGTAGGCACAGCTACCTCAACTGATATTCCTGAAATTCATAAGTTTTATGTGTAGCTACAGTCCCCATATTCGTTTACAATTTGGTTAAATTCGGTTCATATAGCGGAAAAGCTGTGCTCAAGTAATTTACCCACATTTTTGGGTTCCCTAGCGCAAAAACTAGGGGTCGTATAGCAAAACAATTTGCCTACAAAAAATGACGCGGACGTCCTCTATGAATGCCAAGTTTGGTGGAGGTCGGATTATGCACGGCAACATGAGACTGAAAAAAGTTTTTTTATGTCTGTAATGCTGTATACTTGGCCTAATTTGGTCTGGCAGGTCTACTGCAATGTTCAGCAGTTTAACAAAGTACCGCTTCACAGTAATACCAGAAAACCTTAACATTAATGTCACACACTTCGGAATGGTAGTTGTTGTCACACACTCAACCATTACATCACAACGAGTCCTGTCTACAAGCGTTGCTACTGCTGCTGCTGACACTTTTATGTCTATCCACGTTTGTTACTTTTGCAACGTACGCATCAATGAAGCTCTGAACTCTGGTTGTACTAATGTCAACTGACCTGCTGGCACATATCTGCAACAGAATGTTCACACAATGGTATTAGTTAATTCTGTGTTTCAATAAAAACAGTTATTTAGTAGTTAGTACACATTTTTTTCCAAGCTAAGTGAGACGAAAAACGTACTACATAACATATTAACTGACAAATAGTGACCTGGAAAAGTAAAGTGAAACCAACTGAGAAAGCAGGAGCTCCTGCTTCCATGGCACAAATGGCTACAGTTTCAGCAAATGTATAAATCATACTCACTGTCTAACTTCTGAGATCCTAAAACTCCTTGGATGTACATTCACAGATTGGCAAACAGTCAATTCTTGCATAGAAAATACCTTAGGCACGGCTTTTCTCATGATCTCTTTGTATGCCTCTTTGTCAATCACACCACCTTTAAAGAAAGGCTTAAGTGCAGTTCTCACTTGTTCCTCAACAACTTCTGTACGATAAGCCTGAACCTAAACAAAACAAAATATTTCTTTATAATTCACTGTGAAAGCTGCAGATATAGCAAAACTGAAAATCAATGCAACATACAGCACTCTAACTCTACCACACTCGGCGTGATCGGAGTCGCGGGGATACGCCCCGTCCAGGTCAAACGAAATTTCGGTTATGGGGCATATCTCCCTTAGGGGGGGATTCTGTCCCGAAGCCAACAGCGCCTTTAGTAGGTATCGTGTGGGCTAATAAAACGGCATAAGAAATTTCCATCAATTGATAAGCGTTTCAGGGAAAATCGAAATTTATTGAAAAAAAATTTATCGCCTGTGAACTGGAAACCGGAAGAGGGCGTGCCCCGATGACGTCATAATCTTGTAGGCGGCCCCGAGAGCTTTAAACTTTTAAAGTTTGGCGGCTCTCTAAAGTCATGATTCTAGTAACAGGTAGAGACAGAGTCGGATATTGTGATGAAAACTCCTCTACACAGCACAGTATACATAACTTGGTACATAAAATCCTCAATCAGAATATTGATATTTAGACTACTAATGTTACATTCTTTTACATCATTTAATGTACTCAAATATGAAATCATAAACTAGGTGTAAATTTCTGCAGTGCTTGCATTTATTACCATGTCAAGCTTGGTAGAATCTGTTATTATAGTACTAGAAGATGTTGACTGAGAAATCGAACTAACTATGACAGATTTATCATCTTTCTGTAAACGTTCACTGGTCTCAGTGGTAAGTTCTTGCAATGAAGGCAATGGAGGTGGCACTGGAACTACAAAAGCAGTGCTCAGGGTTGAGGAAGTACTAACAGCTGGCCGCGGCTGAGCTGCTGCACCAATATTCTGCCGACTTCCGCTATTTATCCGTGGATCGAGCTGAGCAAATCTGGAGTTGAGCTTAGTTGGTGGTGGTGCTGGAATGTTTGAACTAGATGTTGTACTTGCTGACATCACTGTCTGTTTACTGGCTAACACTGAAGACATCAACGACTGACAAACATTAGAAATTACTAATCCAGTGCAAGATGTGGCCGGCATTGTTGGTTGTGATTGTTGTGTAGTCTTGTCATTCAACACTGTATGCTTACTGTTATATTCAGTGCCATTGTTTTTATTATTAGACTTCAGTAGAGCACACGATGACAAACAAGCAGAAACACCAGCATTAGTAGACAATGGCAGTGACTGCTGAGCTCTAACAGGTGGAATCTGACTTGAAACACTTGCATTGCTGTCTAGTTGCAAAGAAGCAGCTTTCAACGGCTGACCCTGCTGAGGCGGTAGAACAGTACTGAACGGTAGTCTATTTATGCTTGATGGCGGAAATGGAGCAACTACCTGAGGAACTGTCGTCAATGGAAATCTGTGTGGTGTCAGTCCATTATGCAAGTGTGTTACTGGAGCTGAAAAAGCACTACCTGGCACACCAAGCAAAGCTGTACAGCTAACAGTAGGAAAAGGTGGTGGGGGCTTAGACAGGATACCACTCTGCAAATGTAGTCTAGCCCTTGGCCAATTAGGAGCCCCAGAGCCTTCAACTGGAGAAGTGGGTAACTGATTATACAGTGCAGAAATACTGGAATGTGGCAGGCTGGCAGAGTATGGAACACAGCTATTGTAAGGCACCATTGGGTGAACCTGCAGTGCAGGGTGAACCTGCAGTGCAGTTCCATTGTTATTAACAGGTAATGGAACACTGACTGTAGGCCATGCTGGAATGTTATATACAATTGGTGGGTATGCAGGCTGTGCAAAACGAGCAGATGAATTCTCTAAAACAGCAGACAGAGGTGGCAGCCTAAAATAAGCACTATCCTGTTTGGCAGCCTGGTTGCCTTCAATGTCCTCACTTGCACAAAATCGTTTTGCTGATGACAGGACTACTGGGATTGGTGACTGCTCTTCGGATGATGCTAACGACACTTTACTGTGGTTCAATTTTGCATCATTATCATGAGACAATGTTCCATCGGATGATGTGCTACTGGTATGTTCCTTCACAAGCAGTGTTCTGCTGCTTTCATGCACTTGTACCATTGTGCTAGAATGTGTATTAGCTTCTGTTTCAGACTGAGGATGTGAATTCTTCCAGTTTTGTAATTCCACACCACTTCTTTTACAGTCATCTGCAACTGTCACCTTCTGCAGTGAACCTTCATTCAAAGTTGCGATCAATAAGCTGCCCTCTGGTGAATAGCTAGTTCTTGTTAGAGCAGATGGTTGACTTATGCTGCCAGTACAATAAGGAGGTAACTCATCTTCTTCCAAACTAAATGGGTCTTTAAATTCCATGTCCCATGCCTGTTCTTCCTGCTCAGTATTTTCCGTGTAAGTAGCCATTTAGCAAAGCATCACATCTCTTGCAGGTTCAGAGAAAACAATTATTACAGCTAAACACAATAACAATAACAGTCAACAGCTACCTAGACAGCATACTATCATTTAAACTTTGTAATTAGTTACAATTCCTCTGTAATTTCGCTACAACAATAAACAGTGGGACTATGTAGATATGTATTGGGTCACATTAAACAGTAAATACAGCCTTTGCTCGGCAGTCCAATTGTACACCCCAAAAGTAAGAAAGCTCTGTGAAAAATATGACAAAATACAATACTGCCAACTACACTTTTTGCTGCCTAGGTATTTTGTCAAGTTCATTACTACATTACCAGAGTACTGATGCAACTGACAAATAACATAAAAGAACAACATTCAGAAGTCATTACACACATCACTACCTATGTCTGCTTATCTATGTGCCACATTACTGATTCTGTTATGTGCTAATGACTGTGATATTGTGAGAAATTTCCAAATCTACAATGTTAAAATTACGTGTGAACATAGTGGAATAAGGAAAGTGGTCATGACGTCACAACAACGGTTTCAATACGACTAAAAGTTTATGCAAAAATTCCATAATTTTAGGTAGCTGACGTGTGAATGTACTTACTTACATTCTGTTAACTTTTTAAGCAATTTTTGTAATTTTCTTCGGAAATGTGAAATACAACAAAAGTTTGTTTTTATGGAAGCACCATGTATGGCACAAGTTTATCATGCGACACTCAATACACGATGACTGTAATGAGACACCGTGTATAGCATGAAGATTTGCAGGAACTGCAAATAACATAAGAACTGCAAGGAAAACTGCTAACGCAAACTAGACCTATACAGGCAATGCGAAGTTAATTAGCGCAACTCATTTGCGTACGTACTAGCCAAGTCCGTGCCTAATGCCTCAGTGTCCATGCTAACTATCGCAGTAATAGGCCTATCATTATTGATGACGATGGAGTAAATCGTGAGCAAATGCACTGGTCGGTCTCACCAGCTTAATAACGATTCAGCAATTATGTAATCATTCACGGTGAGTTGAATTACTGATTGAATTACTTAGTTGTTGATTACGCTGTGATGGGCAAATCTTCATGCTGTAGGCCTAACCTGTCATGATTTTTTCATTTTCATCTGTCTATGCTGATAAAAACTTTCCAATAATACCACAGGTTTATATTCAATGCACTTATGGTTCTAGCGGTCTCCGGACCACGGCAGTTACTTATGACTTAGATGGTCCCTTACGGTGTTTAGTAGTACCGCGTAGTTATATGTAAACAATGTCGTGATCAATGCGATAGATGCATAAATGTTTGAAAAGTAATTTTTTAACGTTACAAGTGACTAAAAAAGTGTGTCGCTGCATACAACAGACGATAATACAGCAATGCTGAGTATATTAAGTCTGTTGCGAACATTTTATTAAGTGTTGACGTACCTGTATTGCTGCATTATCGTCTGTTGTATGCAGCGATACACTTTGTCAGTCACTTGTAACGTTAAAAAATTACTTTTCCAACATTTATGGTTCTATCGAATTATTGCGACATTGTTTACAAATCAAATGGGTATGATCCGCGCTATGGCATTGAGTGCAGCTGTTCTAAACCGAATCAGAGTAATCTGCCATCATATGAACGAACGAAATAGTGACAGCAACTTTGTAGTAGTAGCAAAAATAGATTTCTAATTAGCTATAACAACCTCAGCCACGGCTGAGACGTATCATTCTGCGTTCCATAACATTTAAACACCTATCGTGTATATTAGGTGCTTCTCTATTCACTATGCGTAGCTCAGATCCAATTCACACATTTCAGAATGGTACCTGTGACCTACATAGTCACGTGTCTAGCTCAGTTGCATGAGTGTGCCTTTGGCCAGTGCAGTCTAGACATGTAGGTTCTGTGTTGCACGTGGATTTTACACCGGTAAGTGCTTGCATCTTCTTTGTAGTATTTGCATGTAATTTTCCTGTTCTTTCGCGACTAGTTATCATCCATTCGCTAGGTGGCGCCACCGTTACATATGCTGCTTATACAGCTTTGCGGACGAAATTATGTCCGTTACGTTACGTTTTTAAGAATGTACCCACCCAAAACCCCATGTTTTATACTCGGGTCCCGCTAGAGTTGTCGCAGTTAGTAGTGACTTTGGATTGCATTTCCGCTAGAAAATGAAACCTTTTCTGCCTTTCTAACATCGTTTTCTATCGTTTGTAAGTCGTGAAAATGGCGGTTTCTGGGTCCGGACCTATCGGTAACAATTACCGAACAGCTGAACTGACGTCATAGCCTAGATCACAGATAGTTTATATGTAAGCAGTCTTGTGATTGATGCGACAGATGCGTAATTGTTTGAAAAAAAATAATTTTTTAAGGTTACAAGTAACTGAGAAAGTGTGTCACTGTTTACAACAGAATGCAGTATGGCAATACAGATACGTCAACACTTAATAAAATGTACACAACAGCTTAATACACTCAGAAAGTATCAAACTTAATGCAAATGTGAACTTGCAACATGCCGCATTAGAACCCAGTGTAGACTCAGAATTTCTGCTTGCCGTTAGATTATTTCTTCATATTTATGTATCTAACGATATTTGCTGTCGTTTGCAAGTCATAAAAATGGCGATTATCAGCACCGGACCTATTGCAAAAGTAAAGGTTTGCGGTATTTAAGGCTACAGTCAAGTGGTTTTTCGCGTACGTAGAAGAATTCTAAACTACGTGCTTCTTACAAATAAACAACTTCCGGCTATTTATAGTTGCATCTGGAAGTCTGGACACACCCCTAATGACAGAACAAAGTTCATGCAAGTTTATAAGGCAGCACAAATTCCTACAAATTGCATACACATCGATGCAGGATATTAGTCTTTCTATCAGTACCAAACAACCGAGGCCATATCTATGCATCAAAATATTTTGCAAAAACGACGAAATATAAAATACTTCACACTACATAACTCCCCATAGAATATGTAATCCGTTTACATGAATCTCCGGATTAATTGGTGACGTCGAAGTGCCAAATTACCGCAAATCTTCAACTCCGGTTTGGACTAGTACACACTACACAGTACACACACACGCAGTAGAAATGTTATATTATGTGACAATGTACTACGCTGCCAAATGAGATAAGCCTATTAATTTTGCTCATATAATGACCGATATTTTAGTTGCAACGGATACGAGGGAAAGTCGAAACGGCTGATCTGGCTGATCTACGTCGCCAAGAACATTAAAGTGTCTATCTGATTGTGAAACCAACTATCTTCAATAATAATCTAACGGGTGACTTCCCATTTCGCCAAGTCTCACTACGTCGAACACCATTTCGCCTGTGCCTTCTTCTCGACTTCATTTGCTTTGCTTTCCCAGCTGTGCGACGTCAAGCATTAGTGACATTAGAAAATGCAAACTCCGTTCAACTACTTAAGGTTTAGCAGCTAAGTGAACTGAGTCGTCGGTTACATATAGGCTATAGTCATTAATGACAGTAAAGAATGCATAATTTTTTTATGAATTACTTACTTTTTACCAACGTAGTCATTCATGTTTGTAGCTACACTGACGATGTGTATTGCATGTAATACAAAATGACAACTAAACTGCAATGTTCGTCACAAAGTACTCCATGTTAATCAACCGCAGTTTGCAGAATGTAAAAAAGAATGTCATAGAACGTCAAACAGTGCCAATGCTGACTACTGTAGGTTACTATTATTACAAATTTCACATTATAGAACAATACATTCAATTTGTCTACTATTTACCTGTCGATTCTGCAGTGCACTACTGTTGTGATACGACATTACGCGTTTTAGATACACACAATTGGCGGTTTTGCCGATATTCAGCAGCATCTAACTCTCTCAATCCTGGCTAATTTTCAAAATGGAGACCAGCAAAAGACGTCAAATACCGACGACGAACGCGTGTGCAAATTTCAGCTTCAGAAGCCTTCGCAAAAAGAAAAATTTCGCGCTTTTTCGTAGTTTTCGTGAGTACTTCCGTCACACTGAGAAACTATACTTCCGTCACGTTTCTAAACTACACACTAGTCAGCAGCGGCAACCACATACAAAACATACAAATAGTACACGCACACAGTGCACACGCGCGATTTTACTATGGCCGCAGCCGGCCGGGCCTTCGGCCCGGACCGGGCTGCCCCCGGTATGAAATAAACATTTTCTGCATCAGATGAGTGGACGATGTAACTTGAAAGCTTGCTGATGTGGTTCGTTGTCCTAAAATCACGAAACTTTTATTTTTGCTGTTTTCCAGCGATGGCTTAGCCTATATGCGTGTAGTTTAACTAAGTGCAGTCGTTTTCGTTGATTTGGTTATAAATATTTTAAACCACTTCTTTTCGTGTATATACTTTAAAGTCATGGAAAGAAAAGCTGACACTATAACAGGCCCATGTATGGTTACACCATTTTTATGCTTTTAGGGCCTATACACAGCAGCCACTAGTGAACGGTTTCGAAAAAAACAAGTTAATTACATGGGTTTTCGGGATTCGGCTTAATAGGGCATAACCGTAAAAGAGATCAACCACTATAAATAGATAGTTGATTTCACTGTCAGAACTGTTAACTGCTAAATAGATCAGCAATTTATTTATTCTAGATTTGCTAACTTAGATGTTCTTGCAATCAAAATCAGCCGCAGTAACCATGGGAGCAGATGATCAGTTGGATCAGCCAGAGCAGCCGATTCGACCTACCCCGGATACGATATAATGTGCATAGAATATTAATGTGAAGTAAACAAATGCAAGTGACTGTATATTTAATTGATTGTATTAGTGAATAGCATGGTGGTTTATTTTGGTTATTGTTAATTAGTGGATATAGACAGGCAATGACAACGTTCGAGTTTCCTTGGGAGTACAACTTTGCGCCATTCTTTACGTTAGTTTCGCAGTGTCTGAAGTTTTGAATAGCCGAATTACACCCACTTCAGTCCTGCGCCACTTCGGTCCTTAGAAAGAAGTGACCAGGACCGAAGTGGTAAAGTCACTCCGGTTCTTAGGACCGATCTGACCATCGCAAGGACTGATATGACCCTCGCATGGACCGATTTGGGCACTCTTGCATTTTGAGGGCATTGAGTAAAATGTGGGGCTGCAGGCTGCGGGTGTGACAACGTGTAAACTGCAGGGGACCACCCGCATTTTGCCCACTTGCAGTGTAGCCGACGACGTGGTCTCACCTGGATGACAATGAGCGCTGCGCGGACAGCATCTTTCAGATCGTGACCATTGCCACTCATGTCTACATTGTCTGGTTATCTACTCATAAGTATACTTTGATGTAGGCGGAATACACAAGTAGACCCTTTGTTTAACAGTTTAAAATAGGCCTACGTAGGTGTCGGTAGTGCTCTCGATGGTATCATACTGTGTGTCGGCATTAAGAGAATGTTGGAGCCGTTTGTTTGCCCTCTGTGCGAATGACTGGAATTTGGTTAACTGGACGTGTAAGCCTAGTTTTAACTTATTGCTGGACAGGGTATAGTTGGTGCAATTTTTTGGTGACATACAATGTAGGCTATATACTGATGTTTTAAGCAATGACTGTTCTGTATTGTAGTAGTTATGTTTTATACTTTTTTGACTGAATTACAATGCAAATGTAGTAGCAGCTTTATGTTTTAGATGATAAACCTTTTTGTCATTATGCTGTCTGCTGTCTATATTGATTAACGTAGTTTACAGCAGCTTTATCATAGGTCCACATACATATTTGCCGCCCACAATTTACCCACCCCCTGCATTCAATGCCCACATTTTACCTTTTGCCTTGCATTTTCACTACTTCACCTGGAATTCACTATATATGACAGTTAGTCTGTGCTTAATTAGTTATTAAACAGCAGAAAGTCATTTGGCTACATGTGTCATGTTCTTCAGATTGCAGCCAAACCTGGACACAAGACAGAAGCAGATTGATGCTTGGATGTCTTTGGTACTTGCTTATCATCGACATCACAAGAAATACACATTGGACGTGACTGAAATCCAGTCTAGTCCATTGTTTAACAACACGTCCATTGACAGTATCTTTTATATTCTGTGTAGTTAAAGAGGTAGATAGCATGGGTAAATAGTAGAGCTGAGTCGATATCGCCTTTGCCAGTATCGATATTTGCTAATATTCTGACGTGATATCGATGTCGATATTTTTTCTGTCGTGGTCTTTGGCCTACTCACACTCCAAGATGTTGAAAAAGTCCCCAACGTTTGCGCTTTTGACTTCGATGCCATTTGGTCTCCAAAGTCAAAAGCACAAACATTAGGGACTTTTTCAAGTCAGTGTCATCAGAGTCGTCCATGCTGTGGCGCTCTCAGTCTTAATAATGGATATCTCTATCATTTTTACATTGCAAACTACGT
>Ga0126335_1000709_pt1 | contig 16849 bp, 15 predicted proteins | sample OlaspJWI45metaG_FD_108409 | JGI IMG/M metagenome (GOLD analysis project Ga0126335, IMG submission 108409) | Marine gutless worms symbiont microbial communities from Oahu, Hawaii - Olavius sp. 1 OAHU.JWI-45 metaG | ecosystem: Host-associated > Annelida > Digestive system > Unclassified | place... | reverse complement strand
TTCCTTAGCATAGGGCTGTGCTGCGATCAGGCTGGGTTTCCCCACCTCCTGTCTTCTGGATTTTTATGGAGCAGGGGAAGATAATGGAGGCAGAGGTACCGACAGTCCGGGTGGGCGCCACCCTAACCAGACTAACGGCGCCCTCCCCCCACAACTTCCCCAAGGTTTTTTACAGGCCAGATGCCCTTCCTGACGCCCAACCAACAGCGTCAAAGCACTGAAGGCTTACCTGTATCACTAAAGTGAAATAAAATAGAACAACATCAAGAACAAAATCAACATTTACAGTGCTGCCATGAGGACATTGTCATTTCGAGAGTAGCAGTCATAAGTAGTGTTATGTCTGCTTTCAGTGTTGGCACAGGCCGACGGACGGTGCCTCCATCGACAGCGTGATTCACAGCGAACAATGACAAATTGCTGACGTCATTAGCAGGAAGCTGTTGATATAATAAGTCAGCAAATACATGCCTAATTTATAAACTTTATTACCGGCTTTGGCTGTGCAAAAGTTGTCAAGATTTGACAGAGTTGCAGTCAAGTGTACAATCCAGCATTTCATGAACAACATAAAACGTGTACTTTTGAATTTTATCAGGTAGGATGCACACACAGTTAAGGTGATGTAGTAAATTTCACCACTGTTGCATGCAGAATTTCTTTGCGATTAAAACGATCCAAAAAATTCACAGAATTCGGTAACATTAGCCAGAGTTAATTATAGTCAAATATAGACTGCTACTTTTTAGAATTACAGTGTATGTATGCTTGTGGCATAATATTTGGTTATACTTTTAGCATTGTATGCCCCGATGTCTGAAAAATATATTTTAGGTTCTTTTGTATGCCAAGTTCTTAATCTTCGTTGTTTATGTCGGCTTTTGCAGTTTGTAACTGTGTATAACAATGACCCACTTCACTACGTTGCCATGATATGTTTCACAAAGTGACTTAGTTTATTTGCAACATCTAAGCTCTTGTACAGTTTACGTAAGGCCTACTGTGACCGCCTGTTTCATTCACGAAAGCCGTGATTCTGATCCTGTTCTACTTTCAGAAGCAGCAACATAAAGCCTGGATTTTTTATTTCTGTTGATAGTGTTTAATAGTGGAATTATTCAGCACATTATTTAATTCATATGTGTTATGATTACTACTGACACAACCCGACGATATTTATCTTGAAGTTTCGATCTCTAGATGTCAAAGACCTTCATCAAAAGAAGCTTTCATAGAGATAGAAACTTCAAGGACGTAAATATTGTCGAGTTGTGTCAGTGGTAATTATTATACAAATGTTTTCACCAACCCATTAATATGTTTATTCGTATTTAATTCGTCTTTTTCAACGTTTTTCTTGCCTTTTTAATCAAATGAGTTTATGATTTTGTAATGTTAGTAACAATTTAAATGTAATATTTGTAAACTATACCGTACTGAATTAATTACAATGTATTGTGTGCTTGTTCTTTTCTGTACTGTGTGTATCCTTTGTTTTTTATTTTTCCAATACGTCAAATAATAATAATGCAGACTGTATATTTGTGCTGGCACGCTATCACCAGTAATGAATTTATGGACATTTAGGCGTAATTCTGTCTTCTGTCAACCTTTTTGTCAATAAAAATTCATTTCACGAAGTAAGCAGTAAAAACCACTTAATGCTCGAGTTGCTCAAGAACCGTTGCATGCAAAATACCGTAGTAGGCCTACACCGACACTCGGCTAAAATTAAGACGTACAGCGAAACTATACAACTAGGCTACACTGAATTTATCTGTACTCTGCAGGCAACTTGTTTTGCTCGTAGTCGTATATGTGTGCAGTAGTCTTGAGAGTGTTTACCCGGCTATAACTTAGCGTCAGTTAATAGAGTTTTAGCAAAACTGCCTATCTAAATAGGCCTACATTGCGCAAGTTCCCGGTAATAAGATAGAACTTCAGCGTCACTTTTCTTTTTGGATTAAGTTAGATTTTAAAAACCTAATTTCGGTCATAAAACGTTTTCGCGATAGTTAAGTCGCCATACGGGTTTATTCTGTAGGATATATGGTATGAGCCAGTAGATCTGCAGTCCACATTGGTTATTGCTATGCGATCATTATCTATTGGCAAAATAGGCATACCAGGCTGTGTCAGCGACTATAGGTCAAGGGACCCTACTTATCCCTGTAGGTTTTGTCGAAGCATTTGCAGTATCGTTTGTCAGCTCAACTGTGCGATATAACGGTTGACAACTTGAGAGGCAGATCAAGGACATAGGGCCTACTGTAGTGTAGGTGGCATACGCTCTGCCGACGTCTTGATATATTGCGCACGCAGAATGCTTATGTTGGTTGGTTGACGCAGCACATAAACTATTGTTGAATGATAATTTTGGGAGGAGTTTATTTCAGGAATGTGTTCTCTTCGTACATGCATTGTACCTGTATAGCTTGTCAGAGCATACCTGTGTGTACCTGCTTAGTATTGCCATATAGGCCTATAATCGCACGCAAAAATACTGTTAGGGCCTACTCGAACAGAATAAAGGTTATCTAGAAATGACGGTGAACTACAGTGCGGAAGTTGCTACTTCGAAGTTTTTCTTATTCATCAAACTATTGTTTCGGTAAGTCGATCACCAACCACAGTGATTGCACAAATGTCGCTTTTAGCGAGCCAAATTACGCGAAGGCCTCTATAGTCTATACGGCAGGAAAGTTACAAAATAAAGTGTCGACTTATATCGATGGTAGTATAAATCTTATTTTATTAGACCGCAATGCAATGCACAAAGTGCATAATGCGGTCTATTGCGAATGATGATCCCGGACAATATCTTTGTCGCGCGGCTGCGCTGTGCAAAAGCGTCTGTTCGGGGGTGCAGTCTGTGGGGACCTCAGGCACATTGTCTTAGATGAGAGTCCCGATATCCCTACGTTGAGGGGAGGTGAGTTAGAGAGAATTTTGCCACTCCCATTCGATGCGGCCTTCGTCAATCAATCAATCAAACAATCATAGGACATATGACGGCGCCATAGTTCATCAGGTGAATTGACGAGTCGGAGGCGCCGGGGGTTAGCCCGGATCAGTCAAGGTTGAACAGATGAGTTTTAAAGTACCGGGTACGTGAGAATTGTTTAGGGGTAATAGCCGTTCTGATTTTCTGGGGATGCTGATTCCATGTAGTTGCTGCTGCGATAGCGAAAGTACGATCTGATGTTTTGTTAGATGTTTCCGGCTTCACCAATAGACCAGCGCCTGACGATCGCAGCCGACGAGTTGGAGAGTAAGTGTTGAGCAGCTGGTAAAGGTAGGAGAGTTGGTGGTGAAGCAGAGCCTTAAAGGTTAATGTAGCAACTTTGCGGGCGATTCTGTATCTAACCGGAAGCCAGTGCAAGGAGTGAAGAAATGTTTCTGAAGAACTGCGGAATGGTACAGCACAGATAACTCGGGCAAGAGAGTTCTGAACACGTTGCAGTCGCTGAATGTTTCTGTCTGATGCTGTATAACACTGCATTGCAGTAGTCTAGTCCAGTGGCAACTATTGAGCACGCTGTGGTATTTGCAGTTTCGCAGTTGATCAGATGACGAATGTGACGCAGACTATGGATGTGGTAGTTGAACTGACATGAACTGGCAACTTTGGTGACATGGTCATCAAAGGTTAAGTAATAATAATAATAATAATAATAATAAAGTTTCTATAGCGCCATACGGTCGTGACTCAGATCAACTGTTACACCCAGCCCACAGATAGCAGTTGATATCTTGACTGTGGTGTCTCCAATGCTGATGCCGGCTGTACTGTTAAATTTAGTAACCTGCGACCCAGTTCCAGTGATCGAAGCTTCGGTTTTTGAGGGGTTCAGCAAGAGTCCGTTTATATGGTGCCATACTGTCACAGCCTCAGCACACTCAAACAGTCTCTTGAGGTCGCTGTCTAAGTTGGGGTTAGGCCTACATACTGTGTAAAGCTGTGTGTCATCTGCATATTGATGATAGGAGATGCACAGTGATGAGATTAGTCGACCAACCAGTGTGGTGAACAGTGAGAACAACAGGGGTCCTATTACAGAACACCTGTTGTGCTGTCTATGGTGGGAGAGTAAAATCCGGCCATTGACATATAACTGCTGCGGCCTGAGTTGTAGGATTTAAGCCAGTCGTGGATTCCACCACAGAGTTCAAATTCGTCGGCTGCTCGCTGCAGTATTTGATAGTGGTCAAGCGTATCAAGGGCTGCACTGATGTCTAGTGCCAGTAGGACTGAAGGATGTCTGCTGTCAGTGGCCATTAGCAGATCATTTATGATGCCTTGTCATTGCAGTCTGGTCGAGTGCCCCAAATTACTTTGACCTCCTGTTTATATAGCTAGGCTATCTGAATTTCATTGTGATGCATAAATGTATAGCATAGCAATGCTATATAGCCAGGGGCGGATCCATGAGGGAGGCCCGGGGGGGGCCGCCCCCTATTTTTGGCACAGTCAATTTTATTTTTTAACATTGTATACAATGTCTGAAAAAAAATATTTTTGAAATTGAATTTGGATTTTATAGTGGCCGAAATCCGAGGAGTTTTTGGAAGTGTGGAGGGTGTATGCGTGTGTGAATTGAAATCGTGGCCACTACTGTTTTTTGTTCTGCAAAGGCCCAATTTTGAATGATATCTGAAGCCATTTTGATCCCCAAAATATATGCAGTAATTGCATCTAATTTTTTAAAATTTTCTGGGGAGGCCCCCAGACCCCCCGCCGGCGCTCGCGCCTTCGGCGCTCGGTTCGGGGATTCGCCCCCTTACCGCCCCCCTTCTTTCTAAAATTTCTGGATCCGCCCTTGATAGCCATGCATTTTGCCTAATGTGTTATAACGATGCAAAGTAAATTATGCGGTTGTCGTTATGTATAATTTTACTAGATGGAAGGGCAGCGTTTACAAGTTCATATGGATGGATTTTGTTGTATTTGCTGTTCTTTACTACACTATTAACTTCGTATATCGTTCTCTACTGGATGATGACTGGAAAAGGTGCGAATGCAAGTTTAATGAGTTGGTTCTGTAGACCAGATAGACGGTAGGCTACACGGCTGACATCAAAATTACTAAGTCCGCACCGTTCAATAATATGAAAAATTTGTCATTTTGCATACGTATTGTAAGCTTATAACAGTCAAAATAGCTGAAAGTATGGAGTTAAATAAAGGCTATAGTTATGTCGAATGTTATTCTGTGTCTTAAGAGTTTTCGGGTGCTCAAAAATAAAAAAAAGATTTTTGTAATTAGACTTGTCACTTTATTGCGACTATTGATTTTAAAGATTGCTGTTGACTAATGAAGTATGTACCTATACACAGCACTGAAATGGTGCTATACATAGCCAAAAGAGAGTCCAGTAAGGTTTAATTATGAAACGCAGAGCAGAAATATCACTCTTCTACACAACCCATTCATGTAGGCAATTCTATGTAGCTTATTCGTTTGCATCCATACAACTCAAAGTATACGGTAGCATGGTGGCACCACCTTCAGTTTACGATGAGGTGGAATAATAAAGAGCCGTATATATTTTCTTCACCCGCTATGAGGTTTTGCTGTTGCTTGTGCGTGAATGGCCCAGATACTTCGAAAATGTGGCTAAATTCTGCGACGAATCTAGTGACCGCATCCCAGTTGGATTCGTTCTCGGCTTCTACGTGTCACTGGTCGTGAGTCGGTTCTGGCAGCAGCTGAACGCACTGCCATGGCCTGGTCGAATGGCTCTAGTTGTCACAGCGTTTATTCATAATAAAGACACTAAAGACCGCGACAAAACCTACGAAAGCCGAATTCTGCGACGCAACATCATGCGCTATTTTGCGCTCGCCTATACGCTGACGATGCGCCACATCTCGCCGCCTGTGAGAAAGAGGTTTCCTACACTTAGCAAGATTACTAAAGCAGGTATGGCACACAGGTCTTACGTGGTATACATGCCATGTGATGTTCAGGGTGATTCAGAAACATACCCCAACACAAAAAAAATTGCGGGCTGGATGTGGCTATAGCTATTAGACCTACAGAAACACCAAAGATATCTTTTGCCGCAACTACAGGCTAAGACACACAGCTCAGACTCGGGCCGGGTAGAAGGAACTGAAATAACTAGAGGGGATGGCTAGGCCATGACGTAAGCCACCAGCCAGGACTGGACCTTTAAGCCTCTACTACACATCTCAAAAACGGGAACATATTTTTGAACCAATTTTTTTGTATCTGTAGAATGAATTCTTTATCGGTGTGCTCAATAATTTTACTCATCCATTTGCTTATTGCTTGACGAAATGATGCTACACCAAAGTAAAAGTTCGATTTTTAATAATCAACAGCTTCATGTATACGACTTTGCATGAATTTCCAACGTTCAGAAATAACGTCAGAACGTTGCAAGAGTTCAACTAGCGACGTGTGTCAACGCATTTGCAGGTGCTTTCGCCAAGCAATTCGGCAAAGCTTCCAACTCTTTTCAGGAATTTTTCAACAAATTTTCGATGTCCCAAAAACCAAGAGTTGGGGCCACGCCATCGACAGCCCGTCGGCGACGTGGCCGGCACGTGTGTATGATTGACAATGTATGGTGTGGGCGATAAGGGGTGCGAGGGCGGCGCTAGAGAAGACGTGCGACGCGGCATGTCGCAGTCGAAGCAGTTGAGTGTGGAGAGTTAACTGTGAAGGTGAACGTTTCGAGCGAGAAGTAGTGTACAGGGGCGAATCCAGGACTTTTGGAAAGGGGGCCAGGTAAGGGGGCAAAGCCCCAAACCGAGCGCCGAAGGCGCGAGCAAATGCGGAGGTCTGGGGGGCCTCCCCCAGAAAATTTTGAAAAATTACATGCGATTTCCTGCAATCTGGCATTTATTTTGGGGATCAAAATGGCCTCGGATATTATTCAAAATTGGGCCTTTACAGAACAAAAAAACAGTAGCGGCCACGATTTCGATTCACACACGCGCGCATACACCCTCCACACTTCCAAAAACTCCTCGGATTTCGGCCACTATAAAATCCAAATTCAATTTCAAAAATATTTTTTTCAGATATTGTATACAATGTAAAAAAATAAAATTGACTGCCAAAAATAGGGGTGGCCCGGGCCCCCCGCTCCCCTGAATCCGCCCCTGGTGTACCTGTATATAGCTGATGTCAATAATATCTCATGTATATACAACTGTGTGTCGTTCATCCGTGATAGCAAGGGACGTATCATCCGTATGCTCATCTACGCCTCAACACTATTCAGTACCGCCTAGTCCTCCACGAAGACAGACAACGGTGTCTATCGGCCTAACCCAAGTCCAACTCCAAGTTCCCACAGTTTCTGGACGTGCATCTTATCTCGTACGATATTTACCTATAACAACTAAAATATGAAAAATCACTTACCCGGTACTTAAATTATTTACTAAAATATGTTTATAAGTTAACAAAATATTAGGTGACAATGATGTCATAAAAAGCTGATACTCGCCACAAGTATTTCTACGTTAAGCAACATTTGTTAAGTTGTGAACTTCGATCTTGAAGATTTCGCTCCTGTCATTTCGGCAAGAGTAAATTGAATAAAGTATGAAACAACTCAATCACGCAAAAAACAAATAGACAAATGTGCAAAATTGTGTGCAAAATATTTACACATTTCTGAGAAATCACATTTTTCGTGTTGGGGTGTTTTTCTGAATCACCCTGTACATAGTGATATGACGTAATATTGATATGATGCATTGAATCAGGTTTTTTCTAGAGTTTTGGCTCAGGGCAGGAGTCGTGAATGTCAGGATGGGGTGGGGTGTACATGCTACACTGCGGTGCATGGCCGTCTATCGTAAACTAAGCATGCGTGCGTATATAGTAGGCCTCTCGTAGGCCTGCTATACGTGTTGTTAGATCACGTAAATTACAGAATATGGATCCTGGTATAGATGGTGTATGAACTCTTGTCTGTTTGTGAAAAAAGCGAGTGTGAGTGAGTTAGTAGAGGCTTAACGTCCCACTCAACACATTATAGGTCATTTCGAAGACGCTTTTTACAAGTCAGATGACCCAACCAACAGTGTCGAAGTGCTGAAGTCCGAGGGAGGCCGGTTCGTCGTAGAGATCAGGCTTCAGTCCCACCAGAACCACTCCATTATGTTACAAATTATAATACACTAGGCAACCGCCCCTAGGCTGATGCAAATAGGAAAACTAATTAGAATAAACGTCGCAATTACACCATCACCAATTGAGCCTCATTGAATCATGACACCAGGCCATAGACCTACGAACATACGAAGTGAAGTAAGCCTATGTGTAGATGATGTAACACGAATAAAACAGTGTCAGCTGATAACTCTGCTCTTCATTACAAACACATAAACGCTGAGCGCCTTAAAGTTACTCGTGAATTATGTGTGACTTTTTTGCCATTCTGTGTACACTTTTTCTAGAAAGTCTGTCTGGGCAGTCAGGTCCTTCACTAGACAATCTTAGCAGACAATTCTGATGCACAGGAATCAGTCTACTGCTTTTATCTGTCATGATACAGTTCAGGTTGCTGAAGCTGCGCTCCACAGATGCTGTGCCAAGCCATTGTCGTGTTGAGAAAGCAAGAAACACAGAGAGTTCAGCTGCCGTTGCAACTCTGAGCGTTATTTCAGCTGATGATGCTGTCGGTAACTCATGTGTAAAGTAGTCGGGGTTAATCCATCGACGGAAAATTGCAAAACCTAACCGGCCCAGAATTAGTAATAACCTTTCTAAGTTCCGTCACATTTATCCTGGAGACTGAAATGCAGACTCCAACACTACTCCCACCCTCATGGTTGGAGTCTGCTGTATGTTTTCAGTGGGGGAGTAGACGAATTTCAGGGTAAGGTTTCTTTTTTCTCCCTGAAGGGGGCGTAAAATATCACTGCATTGAATTGCTGTTTTTCGTGTAAAAATGTTGATCGCAGTAACAATAGCTTTTTTGATTTAAAAGCTGTTTTGATTTTCATCCTTAAAATTTTTTATCCGCGGCAGTTTTTACTACGCTGGTAATTTTTAATGTAAGCATACTGTTTATGAATTATGCGTGCTGAACTGTTGATGCGGCATAGGATTGATGGAGGAAGAGGAGGAAAAGATTTTGGAGATAATGAGTCTACCGAACAGAAACAAAAAAATCAGAGAATTAGATATGACGAAGCCTACCGACGAGCTGATAGCTGATGCGGGACCTGAACAACGTACCGACAAAACGCAAGAAAATGCTTGCTGTTGTACAAAGAAAACCGATCCAGAGCCAGAGAGTGTGTACTACGTGCCTCTATTGTGGGCTACTGATCTGGCGAATCGGGCATACGAGAAACAACTAATCAATGACCAGTTTGCACTGACTACGCTGATTAAGGTAAGCCTCTGTAATGACGTTACACAAATACGGAATTGCCATTGAAATGACGTGGAAATTCATTGCATTTCGTAATTTATAACTTTCGTAGTCGTAGTTAACGGCAATGCAATTTTTGGCCGGTTTGTAAAAAAAGTTTAAAAATTTTTGAGTTTGCAGCTAAAATTTTTTAATGTAGAGCGGTCAACGAACTTTCACTTTTCATGTACTAAAGGCAATATGCATTGTGTTACACTGGCATGTTTTTGTTAGCTTTTTGTGCGTTTAATAAATGTTTTAATAACATGAAATGTCGCGTGGTCTTTCTGCGGCAACTGGGTTTTTGCTACTTCCTGGCTGGCAGATGCATATGTATTAGGTTTGTTGATACTCTGCACTCTTCTCTTTGCATAATACTGGCAGTATTTTACGCAGGAGATAAACAAATTTCGAGGTCGCTGTGGGAATTTGTTTAATTTCGACTGGATCACAATTCCACTTGTATATACTCAGGTAAGCATAACTATGCTGTCCTTATCTGAAGTTTATAGAAACAGATGTAAACGTTACAAAGCAATTTTTGGATTTTTAAAGTGAGTGTTTTTTAACATTGCATGCTATTTCGAGGCTGATACATGTGTAACTTGCGGCAAAGATAAAGTAATTCTGGTTGAACGGTTTTCTTAGCTGTATATTGATTTAGGACAAGATAACACATAAACGTCGATTCATATGCAAGCAGAATCAACGTTTCGTCGTATATACGTAGACTTGGACTTTCTAAGTACGAGATTAATATTACAAATAAAAATCGCTGTGTTTAAAAAAACAGTAGCTTCAGGAAATACCTTGTCAATTTTTTACCGATTTGCACACGTGACCAAAATCCAGTGCGACATGGTTTCTACTCTATTGTCAGGGTTTATCAGCAGCTCTTGGGTCTCTGCGTGCAAGATTCGGCCTACATGTGTCTGTTGGTTACGATTTGTGCCATCCTGGTTAACAGACATACATTCAAGTAGTTTTGACCGAATATACTATTAGGTAATACCCCTCAAGGCTGATAATTAACTATCAACTTTTGTCTTGATGTTTACTTATGTGCGTGTGTGTTTGTACTGCATGTGCTGTAGGTTGTGACGATTTCGGTGTACACGTTCTTCTTGACTTGCTTGTTCGGACGACAGCGCTTGGACAATTACACTGGCGATTTCTATCTACCAGTGTTTACCTTCCTGGAGTTTCTTTTCATCATGGGATGGCTGAAGGTTACTGCTTTTATGCGTGATGTGTTTGTTCAACGATGCATATTTTTACAAGTATTTGAAATATTAATCAAAACTCAAAAGTACAAATTACACATGTGATTTGTACACATTAACTTCAACGCAAAAGCTGGCTCTATCAATTGATTTACAATTAAAATCACCCCTCGTGGTGTTCGCAGTTGTTACCTTCTTTAACGGGGTTAATTCTGTGTGAATTTCGCCACCGCGTTTGTCGTGAAAAAATAGACTGTCGGAACTACTGGGTTGGCAATGGAAAGGCATAACCATTTCGATAGTCCATAACTTGCGACTGCGCTCCAGTTGCCCACTGAGACGTTTGCATGTAGCACAGGGTTTCTAGCTATGGCGGATAGAATGGTGTCTGCCATTGTTGTCACGTGACCGGAAGTGACCACGCCCTCCAAGTCGGTGTAAAGTAACGGTTTATACAAGAACAAATGAGGTTGTATATTATAAGTGAGAAGAGAGAAAATGACATGTTTTGCTACCATCTGCCATACCATCTGCCATGCTTTGTTGTGAAAACAGTAACTTTTAATATATAAAAAAATTGCAAAAATACGTTAAATTTGTATTGCGGGAATAATAAAGATTTTGATCGGCTCTGTAGAAGATAGCGCCTTGATGTTTGCGGGTGGCATAGCGTTTGCGGCTATGGCGTAGGCCTATCAAATGATGTCGCCATCGACCACGCCCTCCAAGTCGGCATAAAATAATACTTTAAAATGAGCGGAAATCTGGTTGTGCGCAAACGAAACCGTGGAAAATTGCTTAAATGGCGTGTTTGGGTTCATTTGCGTAGCTTTTGTAGTGTTTGACACCACCTCCGATATTTTGCCTTAGGACAAACGCCCGCACCTTTCCCCATACGTCCCTTTGTATCGAAAATCGAGGCGCGATGATTGCATATTATTATCGATGATTAAAAAACTGCAAAAATCAACGTTAAAAACTTCTAAGTTGACAACACAGTGTAAGGGCGACATTAGTCACGCCTTTAAAACAGCAAAAATCACAATCATGATGTACAGAAGTCCAGACGTGCCCTTACAAGACGAGCTGCTCTGCTCTGCTGAAGTTTTTAACGTTTTCGTAGACAAATGCGTGGGTGATAGGTAAAACTTCTAACAACGCGTGCCTATGTGATGGGGTTGGCCCATGAAGAGGCGCTATATGGTCATCTACCTTTACCTTTTTCCCCTACAGAATTATACCGGTATTTTGCTTCTATGTAGGTCGCTGAATCTCTTCTTAATCCGTTCGGTGGCGACGACGTCGATTTTGAGATCAATCCGCTCATTGAAGACAATTTAGAAGTTAGTACTCTTACACAGAATCGTTTTAACTGTCATTTGAATATAGTTTACTTTTGTTAGCCGATGATCTCTGAATAGTGTGACAGTGATGGTTAGTGGATAGTGCGCTAATCAGCTGGAGCCTAGGTGGATGTAAACAGACGTTGTATCGTACGGTGATTGGTCAGAGACAGTCTTTGACGTCACTCTATATTTCTGGTTGTTCATTGGTCAGACGTTTTAGCCTAGAAGTCCCTCATTGGTTGTTATGTAATATCTGTTTGATGATTGGTTCAGGGTAGTCTTTAGGGAAGGCTACTAGTCGGTAGAGTGTTAGAGAATAAAAAGTCAGTCAGTCTTAGAGGGTCAGTCTTAGGATAGAGTCAGAAATTGTCAGACTCGACGTACGCTGGTTTGTTTAGTGAAATCATTAAAAGAATGTCAAAATTATCCGAACATTGTCTTCGTTTACTTCCTGTAAGCCTATCGCACTCGGAGCCTCACGACAATAGTTTTCACGGAAATTGTTTATTTAAAAATACAGCATATAAGTTAATAGACCTAACAGTAGTATCATAGTATCTCAGGTGCAACAGCTATGCTACAAAGCAGGTTGAGGTTTTTTCCAATTCCTTTTTAAGCAAAACTAGTAGATAATAGTTTTTTGATTTTTTTCTGCCAAAAATTATGCACAGTCGGCTTCTGGCAAAGTTATGCCAAAAAATCGTAGGGGTCCGGTTTTTTGAGACACGGTGTATTTTAAGGGTTTGATAGCAAAAAAACTAAACTACACACCAAAGATAAAGTCATAAAAGTTAGCGGTTAGCAATTATTGCCGCTAATTGCTGTAGCGAAGCTAACTTTTAATTATCGGTTTGACTATCGATGCTGACTTCTCGGTTAGCTGTGCCCACCAATGCTTTTGACCTATTGTCGTGTATTCTGCGCGGGGAGTCTTCTCATATCTTTCACGTGGGATTTACCGGTAAGCGCACAGATTTGTGTTCCAATATAGACACAGATTGATTGCTATTGTTTATATTCCACGTGTAGAGAACGTTTACGATAGTGGACGAAATGTGCGACTTCTCACCAGAATGTTCTTCACGGCCAGACAAATTTTTCGACCAGGTGGACGTTGACATTAAGTACACCGCCCCATCCGAAAAATATCGAAGCAAGCACAAATCCACACACCTCCAGGGATCAGCGACGAAAGCGTGAGTTTTTTCGTAACGTCGTAACCGATTGGCTGCCGGCTACTTCTTACCGGTTAGCATTTGCATTTACATGTGTGTTGCTTAGACGTCGACATAGTTGCCGCACCTTTTGGACGGTGCAAATATCTACAGGGTGGGCCAAATTAAATGGGGCCACGCATTTCAGCTAATAGCTTCAGAAGTGCTGCTCGGATCTTCACTATCTTTGTCAGAAAACAAAGCCATTTAATTCTTAACACGACAACATAATCTGCATACATTTTAAATTTGCGGATCGTTGTGAAAAACTCTGAAACGGCTAAAGCTACAGTCGTCTTATTTAGCCTGCAGACAGATTGTAAGGAGTAGAAAAAAAGCAAAAGAACAATACGTCACAAGGGGACATAACTTAGGTCACGTGACCTATTTTTAAATTTGGCAAATGTTTCATTTTTTGCAACGTTTGAAACAAAAACCTTTATATTTGGTGTGCATACTTTCTACGAAAAGTACTATCTACAACTACAAAACTAGGTCACGCAACCTGACTTTAAATTTTGGGATAGCGATTATGGCGGTTATAGTGTAAAGGTCAAGATCGTGACACATATACGAGATCCATCACGAGCTAAGTAAGTAATATTAAAATGTGTGTGTGAGTCACGTTTCGCTGCGCATTATAGCGCATGAGCACGTGCGTGTGTTGATGACACGTGGCTATGTTGATGACAGTTTGTTAGCTTCATCGGGCAGTGGAGTTAGTCTTGCCGTCTGGAATCGAGGCAGTGATTGTTGATGCTTGCTGACGTGAACTCAATCAATACGAACGATTATCGTGAATTAGACGTGTGGCGTTGCTGCGTACTGCGATTAAGTATGGCGGATGTTTGGGGGCGCTTGAGCCTGCCGCTATAAGTGGCAATACATTTTAATTGCCGCATTTTCTAGTTATTTCTATAAATTTGATATTTACAGTGCAGTTGGTGGTCACATTTAATGTCCAATACAAATTGATATACGCAGTCTATCAGTGTTTTTAAACTACCCTGTCAAAATGCTGTCAGTCCTAGCTGCAGCTCTTTACAATTTCTTATAGATCTACTAAAAAACACCAGTTGCAATCCCCCCAACGGTTAGGGGAGAGGGTCATTGGGCAACTCAGTGTCTAACATGCCGTAGGTGCTACTCGTGTAATTTGTCGATGCCTACTGATTGTGACCGAATGGTGAAACATGAAAGCTGACAGCCGCATTTTGTGGACAACACAGGTTTTGTACGCATGGTATACTCTGCAGCTATCCTATGTTAGTACACTAAACGACACATAATAAAATAATCTAACTTTTATGCTTTTAGATATCAAAATTGGAAGAAGAAAAAAGTTCATTATATATCTGGAAAAAGCTTTCTCGCAAGCAGTCTGGTACGTATAGTGAACCAGTAGTATTTTTTTTATCTGCCATGACCATATTAGACTCACATGATCAGATTCCGTTTTTCCGCACTCGTCTATTTCTATTTAATTAAAGCTTAGCATTTTCTAAGGTTGTAAGCAGTACTGCTGACAAACGTAATCTACATACTGTCATATTTTAGACAGCATCGAATGCATGAGATGTTGACCATTTTTACCGATGTTTGCGGTGTCTGTCTGTCAGTCTGTCCGTCTGTCTGTCACTCGGCTTAAATCGGCGGCGGCGCGTGCAGTGTACGCCGCGTGCCGTGCGCGCGGGGTCATTCCGTGCAGCCTTTGTCAAATTACTTCGACCACTTGTTCAGTCTTGGTTCATGCCTGCATTTGTGCACGTGTACAATTAAAACTGACATTAACAGATTTATAATCTTCAAATGTACTACTGCAGTTGTGGTTGAATGTAATGTGCATGTTTCATGACGTCTAAAACAAAGCTACCAAGTAACGCAACAGATCAACGAAGATGGCTGTTTCATTAACTGCATGCAGGCCTACGGCTATAGATACACCTAAACTATATGTCATGTCGAAAGTTCGAAACAGTGTCTAAATCAGTAAAATCACATCAAGTCTTTAGAAGAACTTTGTCTTGCATTTTTACCTCTCGCGATTTTGATGGTCCGTTGATTGCCTTCTGCATTTTCATTCGACTTGTCTACACCACGTCTTATGCCTTATGTTAGCCTCAATTGTATTCATCAAAATATCTTTTGTAAGATAGAATGTATGCAAAATGTTTCAGCAGGCTGTCTGAAAACAATATTGTGACAAGTTTGTTATTTTTAGTGTGCTAGTGGTGATGATGGAGCAGCCGGAAACTAGAGAACATGAAGGCCAGGCCAGTGGAAGCAAGAGTCCCTGAGTCTCTGCTTGAGCTGTAATCGCCGATCACCGTTCACAATGGCCTAGAGGCCTACTGTTATTCAAATGTTTCGAATCGATACTTACGCTGTACTCAGTAAAGTCTACTTTTGTATCAGCGCAACGAGAATAAAATGCAAGTTAAGGAATAGCAAAGATGTGGCATACGATGTGACATACTAATACTAGCAATATGCTAACAATGTCATGACCAGCCACAGCTACAAATACGTTATTGTTAATTTACAAATTATGCAAAAATATTCCCGTTTTTTATTCCTATCTCCCGTTGTACATATTGCTGTAAGTTTAACAACATTTGTTTTCTGTACGAACGCTTATCAATAATAATCATCATGATAATAATTTCTTCGAAATTTTTGGTCGGAAAATAACTGACGTGTCCGGCGAAGTTTCCTTTTTTTAAAGACAGTCATTAGACAGATTTAAGGCGGCCCTATTTTACTTTTACCGGCTTTGTTTTTATTGTTTTTAACCACTAGGATCTATACTAACAGGGTGAAAGAAAAAAATAATGTAATGTAAGAGGTTATTATAGTGACAGTTATTTCATTTCTTGATAATGGGGGAATTCATGTGCCGAAACGCGAAAGACAGTGCCGATGACGCAGTGCTTGCGCGTTGAGCTTACCGGGTCATAACATGACACAGTGCCGAAACATGATGCCATTTCGTGCCGGATGAAAGATCTTCATGTTCTGTTATATAAACTAAATAATTATGGCATTAGAGGAGTTGTTTATCAGTGGTTTAAAAATTATCTTAGTAATAAAAAACAGTTTACCTCTCTTCCAGGAGTTAGTTCTAAAACTAGATCCATCAGTATGGGTGTACCCAAGGCTCAGTTCTGGGGCCGTTACTGTTTCTCTTGTATGTCAATGATATTCACAAAGCTGTTCTTGAATGCCAAAGTCAAATTATTTGCTGATGATATAAATTTATTTTTATATGATAAGAATCTTTGCACTCTATTTGATAGAGCTAAGACTTGTCCACAGCATATGTCTAAATGGCTTATTGCCAACAGGATTAGCCTTGATGTTGACAAAACGTGTTTTTGTGTTTTGGTAATGAGAGAAAAAATAATCATGACTTTCAATTAAAGGTTAATGGTAAAAATAGCTGCAAGTATTTAGGATTTATAATAGATAAAAATTTGTCTTGGAAAAAGCACATTGATTATGTATATAAAAAAGTAATTAAATTTACTAGCATATTTCATAAAATTTGTACGAAAATGAATGATGAAATTCTAAAAATGCTCTATTTTGCTTTTGTCTTCCCTCATCTCCTATACGGAATAGAAATCTATGGCAATACCTATCAAAGTCATTTGTCAAAACT
>Ga0126335_1000708_pt1 | contig 16859 bp, 17 predicted proteins | sample OlaspJWI45metaG_FD_108409 | JGI IMG/M metagenome (GOLD analysis project Ga0126335, IMG submission 108409) | Marine gutless worms symbiont microbial communities from Oahu, Hawaii - Olavius sp. 1 OAHU.JWI-45 metaG | ecosystem: Host-associated > Annelida > Digestive system > Unclassified | place... | reverse complement strand
TAAGCCGCCCTACGATTAATCAGCTGAAATTACGAATTAGAATGGCCTAAGTTTGTGACGCTTCATCGCCCTTCTCCGGTGAGGTTGAAGTAATTTTGGTGCGCGCCGTGTCCGCGGGAAGAAGGGTCGCGCAGCAGGCAGTAAAACAATGGTCTTCGGGATCCTGGAACGTCAAGGAAAAGTCTGTCCCAGATGCCGCAAAAAAGCAGCTACAGGCCCCGATCCGGGGCAAGGTAGCCCTCGACAGAATCATCCTCTCGGACGGTTGGAGAGGCTATAATGGGCTGGTGGATGTGGGCTATGAAAAACATCTTCGGGTTCATCCCATATTGAATATGCGTGCGGTTTTCCGCGTCAGGGCGCGGGGTTGACTAAATGTATAGACACTGGTAAAAGGTTTATCCTCATGGATTAAGTTTTTCTTCTGCTACAGTTGCCATTGCGCCGCCTAAGCTGTGACCCGTAATAAAAAGAGGACGTTTGCGTTGTCCTTGAAAATCCAGAAATTTACCGTGAAGAGGTTTCCAGACATCTTCGACGGAGTTCCAGAATCCACGATGGAACTCTCCAAATAATTCCTTCTTGGAGAAGGCATCGATATTGTCTAACCAATCTGCTAACTCATTAGTCCCTCTGAACGTCATACACAAGTAGTCTTCATGTTCGACCACTGCTGCCTGTGCACTATTTTTTCCAATACCAAACACGGAACGGAATTTACTATCGTCCTGTTTCAGGTTGTTGAGTATTTTTTCTTCATCAGGATTTTGATTGCCTTTAGGCATTGCCTCCGTCCAGTGTCGTTTTGTAAGGCGATATCTGTTGTTTCATTTCAGACTCCTCATTTTTGTAGAACCTGGGATAGGAAGACAATAGCACAAACTACGAATCACGCAAATCGACGCGAATGTTCTCGTGGATGTAAAAATCCGATTCGCGCCGGTTTGCGCGATTCGTAGTTAAAGCGATGCCCGAGTTCGCCGGGCTAGCGCAGCAGCTCCCGCACCGGTCGGAAGGAGCGTCGGTGTGCAGCACACAGGGTCCGAGTTCGCGCAGGGCGGACAGATGGGCGCGGGTCGGATAGCCTTCATGGCGGGCGAAGCCATAGCTGGGAAATTTGTCGTCCAGCATCGACATCTCGCGGTCGCGGGCGACCTTGGCCAGGATAGACGCGGCGCTGATTACGTTGATGCTGGCATCGCCCTTCACGATCGTCTCTACCGGGCAGGCCAGCCGGGGACGGCGATTACCGTCCACCAAGGTCCACTGTGGAGTGATACTCAGGTTTTCCACTGCCCGCTGCATGGCGAGCAGGGACGCCTGCAGGATATTGATGCGATCGATCTCTTCGACCGTCGCAAAGGCTACGGCGAAGGTCAGGGCCTTGGCCCGGATCTCCTGGTCGAGTGCCTCACGCTGTTCCGGCGTGAGGCGCTTGGAATCGGCGAGGCCGAAGATCGGTCGCTCGGGGTCCAGGATCACGGCCACGGCCGCTACCGGTCCTGCCAGGGGGCCGCGTCCGGCCTCGTCCACGCCCGCGATGAGGGAGACCTCGCCGTTCACGGCTTGCTCCCGCTGGCCAGCTCCAGCACCGCGGCGGCGGCCTGGTGACCGGCGTTGCGCCGCAGCCGACCATGGACCTCGTGGTATGCCGGTCGTATCTCGTCCACCCGGTTTCTACCCTTAAGGAATTCGAGCACGGCAGGTCCCAATAGGTCCGCCCGACAACGATGTTGAATGAACTCCGGTGCCAACTCACGGCCCACCAGCAGATTGGCCATGGCCGCATAGGGGACCTTCACCAGGTTCAGGCCGAATAACAGGTGATAGGTTATCGGGCTCATCCGATAGCCGACGACCATCGGGCGGTTGATCAACAGGGCCTCCAGGGTCGCGGTTCCCGATGCGGTCAGTACGCAGTCGGCGGCGGCGATCACGTCCCGGCCTTGGCCATCCACCAAGGTGACCGGCAGGTCAGAGGCTTCCCGCCGCAGGACCTCGGTGAAGAGGGCGCGCAGGGTCGGCGTCACCAGGGGGACGGCGAAGCGGAGTCCGGGATGTCGTTCAAGACACCAGCGGGCGGTGTGCAGGAAGGGCCCGGCAAGTAGCTTCAGCTCGCTCACACGGCTGCCTGGGAGTAGGGCCAGGACCTGTCCATCCGGCGCTATCCCGAGCCGGGTCCGCGCCGGCACGGGATCGGCTTGCGGGGAGATTTCGTCCGCAAGGGGGTGGCCGATGTAGCGGGCAGGGACTCCGTGCTTGCGCAGGAGGTCTTCTTCGAATGGAAAGATGCTCAGCAGTAGATCCACGGAACGGCAGATGGTCTTGACACGTCCGGCACGCCAGGCCCAGATCGTCGGGCTGACTAGGTGGACCGTGCGGATGCCGGCCTTACGCAGGTACCGTTCGAGTCCCAGATTGAAGTCGGGCGCATCCACGCCGATGAAGACGTCGGGTTGCCAGGCGAGTAAGGATGCGGTCAACTCGCGGCGGACGCGCAAGAGCTCGCGGAGGTGCCGCAGGACCTCCGTCAGTCCCATGACCGACAGCCGCTCCATGGGCACCAGGCTCTCGCAGCCGGCAGCCTGCATCCGGGGTCCGGCCACACCGACCACGTGCGCATCCGGTACCCGGGCCTTCAGGGCGCGCAGGACGGCGGCCCCTAACCAATCTCCCGAGGGCTCATTGGCGACAATGCCTATCTTCATGCTGCTACCAGCTGCCAATCGCCAGTCATCAATAATCATGTCCCCCTTGCCGCCAGGGATGAATCGGGCGCACGGATTTCCGAGCCATAAAGGTACAAAGGACGCGATATGTAAGGATAACTCATTAATGCTCCTCGAACACAGCATCGACCGTAGATGCGTCCAGAATGCGATCGGTCCAACGATCGATCTGCTCCGGAGTAGCCGTCTCGAGGCGCCTACGGGTTGCTTCGTCTGAGCGGTTGAGGTTCATCCTTCACCCCACCATTTGTGCCGTAATGCACAAGCTCCTGTTGGCCTCCTCCCAATTTCCCATTTGATAATATGTGTATGCTTTCTACGCATCCTTGTTAGACTTTTTGTTAAGCTTTAATTTCAGTATTATATAATAGGGAAGCAGAAAAACAACAAACGCAATAAGCACCACAAATAGACCCATCCATGGTGATTCCGGTATGCCTATTAGTCCGCTTCTGAAATAAATATAAGCCGCAATAATCAGGATTGACCCAATTAAAATGTATATAGTATCGATAAGCTCAAAAAATATTTTGATCAACCAGGATTTCATTTTCTATCTTTCGAAGTAGTTCATCCAATTTATCAGGGTCGCCAGACTTCATTCTTATATCTTTCATTATTTTTGACATTGAGTTTTCTGCCAGAAATAAGCCATGTCTATATTATGGCGCCTTAATTTCCAGTATATTTTCGGGTGGGTCAGTCTCAGTCTTTTTGTGACTCGGAAGCTTTTTCAATAATTCCCTGAATTATCAACGCGCCAAGCATAAAACCGACCCCCATTTTAGCGAGGCGTCTAGCAGTTACCTTTGTTGCGATTTGAGTCGTCAATATTTTAGCAATCAGGTTAACTAATGCAACTTGCATTGCTACACGAGACGTCATGTAGGTTGCACTGATACCTATCTTTTTAGCAGCTTTCTCTATAATATTATCTGGAATATCTTGATAAAATTCTTCTAGTATTATCTTCAGGACTTTGGTAATAGGGCCTGCATCGGTGTTGGCGAATTTGATGGCATTTTCTATGATTATGGAAGCTCTTTTGTTTTCTGATGCGTTATTTAGTCGAGTCGCTTTTCCGTTGCCACCAAGATCTTCAAAAGTTTTTCTAACACCATATGCCAGATCGGTTGGAATGGAAATCACTCCATCGAATACGGACAATGCTATTTCTTTTGAGTACATTGTGTATTTCTCCAATGGTTTTAACCGCTCGCCATAGCTGTTTTCGAGCGCCTCCGGCAGCCGCATCCTCCAGTCGAGGACGGCAAAAAGGTCCACTATGCGCTGCCTGTCCCAACCTCGCTGGTACAGCGAACGCACCTAGCGCACGATGCTCCGGGATCGATCGGCGACGAAATCCGCGAGCTGGTTCACCCGGTCATTGCCGAGCACCCGCATTGCCGCGACGGCGTTTTCCAGCTTGCGGTCGGACATGTAGAGCACCCGATAGGCGCTCTTAAGCTGCTGTATGCTTGCGGCGTCGATCTTCCGTCGCTGCAACCCCTCGGTGTTGATACCACGGGGTTGAGCCGGATGGCCGCCGATGATGACATAGGGCGGGACATCTTTGGTGATGACCGAGCCCATGGCGCAGAAGCAGTGGGCTCCGATCCGGCAGAATTGGTGGACGATGGTGAAGCCCCCGAGGATAGCCCAGTCCTGGACCTGGACGTGACCGGCCAGGGAGGCCGCGTTGGCCATGATCACATGGTCGCCGATCCGACAGTCGTGGGCCACATGGCTGTAGGCCATAAAGAGGTTGTGGTTGCCGATGCGGGTCTCCCCTGCATCCTGCACCGTGCCCCGGTTGAGGGTGACATATTCGCGGATTAGATTGCCGTCGCCGATCGTAAGAAAGGTCTCCTCACCGGCGTACTTGGTATCCTGGGGATCCTCGCCGACTGAAGCGAACTGAAAAATCCGATTGTCGGCCCCGATGCGCGTCGGTCCGCGGATGACCACATGGGGACCGATGTCGGTGCCGGTCCCCACCTGTACCCGCGCATCGATGACGGTATAGGGACCCACTGCGACGCCGGAATCCAGCTCGGCAGTCGCATCGATGATCGCGGTGGGATGGATCGAGGTCAAAGATCCCGGGCCGTACACATAATGTCAGCGGTAGCGGCCATTTCACCCTCCACGTGGGCCCTGCCGCTGAAGCGCCAGATCCCCTGGCGTACTTTATTGAGGTGTACTTCGAGGGTCAACCGGTCGCCGGGCTCCACGATGCGTTTGAAGCGCGCTTTGTCGATCCCGACGAAGTAATACAGGGTCTTCTCCCCTACCTCGTCCGGACGGGACTCCATGGCGAGCAGACCGGTAGCCTGGGCCAAGGCCTCGATGATCAGGACCCCCGGCATGACCGGTCGCGCCGGGAAATGACCGGCGAAAAAGGGTTCGTTGTAGGTCACGTTCTTAAACGCAGTCAGATATTGGTTCACCTCGTAGTCGACTACCCGGTCGATCAACAGAAAAGGATAGTGGTGCGGCAATAAGCTCAACACCTTGTGAATATCCATCGTGCTCAATGCTACCTCCGACGTTCCTGGGAACCGGCTGCTGTCCATGGATCGGCAGATACCGATCCCGCTTTTATTCGAATTCTTGTTGCAGCTCGGTGTTGGTTTGATCTCGTTTTTCTTCCAAATCCTTCAATCGTCGGGCAAATTCGTCGAGATGCCGGAATCTGGCTATGCTGCGTCGCCACTGGGTACTCGGCATGGCCGGAATTCCACTGCTGTAGAGTCCGGGTTCGGTAAAAGAGCGGGTAACCATGGCCATCCCGGTGAAGTGGACATCGTCCCCGATCGTCAAGTGCCCCGCCATACCGACGGCCCCGGCGATGGTGCAATTGCGCCCGATCCTGGTGGAACCGGAGATCCCGGAGCAGGCCGCCATCGCGGTGTTTTCGCCGATCCGGCAGTTGTGTCCGATTTGGATCAGATTATCCAGCTTCACCCCATCGGCGATCAGGGTATCCTCCAGGGCACCCCGGTCGACCGTGGTATTGGCCCCGATCTCCACGTCATCGCCCAGCCGCACCCCCCCCAGCTGAGGAATGCGCACCCAACGTTCGCCGTCTTTCGCGAAACCGAACCCCTCGCGCCCGATAACCGCGCCGGGCTGTATCAACACCCGCTTCCCGACTCGGGTCCCCGCGCACAGGGTAACCCGCGCGACCAACCGACTATCCGCGTCGATACGGCATCCGGAACCCACAATGCAACCCGGTCCCACAAAGACCCGCGGTCCGACTTGCGCGCTCTCTTCTACCACGGCCATGGCGCCGATCCAGGCGGACGGATCGATCTGGGCATCCTGGGCCACCACAGCACTCGGATGGCGGCCTCTGGTCACGGCGGGCTCGGGGTGCAACAAGCGCGCTGCCTGAGCATAGGTGAGGTAGGGATTTACGCTTACCACAGCCGCGACCGGGCAGAGCGGTACGTCCGGTTCTGCCAGGATCACCGCCGCGGCACCAGTTGCCCTGAGCTCGGCCTGGTACTTGCGGTCCCCGAAAAAGCATAGACTGACGTCGTCGGCCCGTTCCAGGGTCTCGACTCGCTGTACGTATCGCTCACCGTCCCCGCGCAGCTCGACACCGAGACGGTTCGCCAGCTCCTGAAGCTTGATCGCCACCATCCTGAAAGCTCGATGCGTGGGTTAAAGATCCTTATCGGCCGCGAACTTCTCCTTCAGGCGTGCAATAACCTGGTCGGAGATATCGATGCGTTTGCTGGCGTGGAAAACCAGGCTATCGCTGACAACCAGGTCGATTTTCTCTTCTCGCGCCAGCTCTACTACCACCTCCTCGACTTGCTGGGCCAACTTGGTACGCAGCTCGTTCTGACGGAGGGAAAAGTCTTCGCGCAGTTCGGATTGGGCGTACTTGATCTTACGTCCCCGGTTGCGGATGTCGGTCCGTAGGCGTTGCAGCTCTTCTTCGCTCATCAGCGCCGCATCGCGCTCGAGCTTTTGTTGCAGCTCTGTCAGCTGCTTCTGCTGCTCGGCGAGCTTTTGCTCCCGATCGCTGACCTCCTTCTCCAACTGCATGCGAGCCGCTTCATACTGGGGAGACTGTTCGACGATGCGAGTGGGATCGATCACCGCGATGACATAGTCGGCGGCGGGCAGCAAGTCCCCCGCGAGACAAAGGCCGAGACCGATCAGTGCCCCGACGGATTTGTTCACTTGGTCGCCTCTCTCCGCTCAGAATGTCTGCCCGACACTGAATTGGAGCATCTGGGTCTTATCCTCGGCCTTGTCGTTGAAGGGACGGGCGATGCTGGCCGACAGGACACCGACGGGTGACATCCAGCTCAGGGATAAGCCGGCGGAATAGCGGATGTCGCTCAGACTGAATCCCTTGGGTGTCACGAGTTCCTGGTCGGAGAAGGTCGGGTTGCTCGTGGTCCACACGTTGCCGAAATCGAAAAAGGCACCTAAACGCAGGGTCTTGGCGAACTCACCCTCGACCGGTGACGGGGCGAAGAGTTGTATGCTGCCGACCATCTTTATGTTACCGCCTGCCGGATCCTCATCGAGGGCGGTTTCCCGTGGGCCCAGGGTGTTTTCCTTCCAACCTCTGACCGATCCCGGACCGCCGGCGAAGAAATGCTCGAAGAAGGGAAGGTCCTTGGTATCGCCGAATCCATTGCCATAACCCAGATCCGCATCCAAGGATAAAACAAAATCCCTGATCAAGGGGATGTACCGGCGATGCCTATAGATCAACCGGAAAAATTGCAGATCGCTGCCCGGTACCGATACCTCCGCCCGCCAGGACTGGAAGTTACCCTTGGTCGGGAAGATCGCCTGATCGCGGGAATCTTTCGTATAGCTCGCGATCAGCAGAAAATCGTTGAACTGATCGCCCTGATCGGTAGCGAAGGTCTGAGCCAACAGGGAGTTCCCGGCGGTGAACTTGGTGTACCGGTAACGGATGCCGAGACCCGCGCGGTTGGTGTCCGTAATCGGAAAACCGAAGTTCATGCCGGCGACACCGACATCCGTAAAGTAGTCGATGTTGTTCAACCGCTCGTAATCGGTTTCTCGATAGGAGAGTTCAAAGCCCCGACTGATGCCGTCTATCGTGTAATAGGGGTTGGTGTAGGCAAGCCGGTAATTGCGGTTGGAGCGGCTGTTGTTGAAGGCGAAGGAAACCCGCTTTCCGGTCCCCAGGAAGTTGTTCTGGGTGATACTAGTGTTAAAGATAACGCCCTGGGACTGAGAATAGCCGATACCGGCGAGTAGATTGCCCGAGTCCTTCTCGACCACCGATAGGTTCACGTCTACCTGGTCCGCCGAGCCGGGAACCGCTGGTGTCTCTACATTCACCTCTTCGAAATAGCCCAATCGCTGGAGACGCTCTCGGGACTGTCTGACCCGTTCCGACGAGAACCAGGCCGCCTCCAGCTGACTGACCTCACGGCGCAATGCCTCGTCGCGTGTGCGGATATTGCCTTTGGTGTTGATTCGCCGCACGTAGACACGTTTGCCCGGATCCACGAAGAAAGTCACCGCGACCTGCTTGGCCTCCTCATCGATCTCGGGGATGGTGTTGACGTTGGCGAAGGCATAACCCTCATCACCCAGCTTCTTGGAGATGCGCTCCGCGCTTTCAATCGTGACCTTGCGGGAGAAGACATCCCCGCGGCGCATGTGAATCAGCGGGAAGAGCTGCTTGGTCGGCACCGAGGGCTCTCCGGCCAGCTTCATGTCGCTGACTGTGTAGACGTCACCCTCGTCGATACTGATGGTGATATAGATATCTTGTTTGTCGGCGCTGATGGAGACCTGGGTCGATTTGCTCTCGAATTTGATGTACCCGCGGTCGAGATAAAAGGAGCGCAGGGTTTCCAGATCCCCGCTGAGCCTCTGCTTGGAGTACTGATCGTTCTTGGAATAGAAGGAATACCAGTGGGTGCGGCTGAGCTTGAATAGATCGAGCAGCTCCTGTTCCTCGAAATCCTCATTACCGATGATATTAATCTGTTTGATTCGGGCCGTCAGACCCTCGGTGATGTCGATGGACACCGCGACCCGGTTACGTTGCAGCGGCGACACTGTGGACTGAATCTCGATCCCATACCGCCCGAGGGCATAATATTGGCGCTCGAGCTCCCGCTCGATCCGATCCAGGAGCGAACGGTCGAACGTCCGACCCTCCGCCAGCCCGATATCTTTGAGCCCCGCCTTCAGTCCCTTGGTATCAATGCTCTTGTTCCCCGATAAGTTGATCTCAGCGATGGCGGGCCGTTCCTGTACCCACACCACCAACACGGTGTCGTCCCGCTCCACTCGTACGTCCTTGAAGAAACCTGTTGCGTAGAGGGCGCGGATGATAGCGGCAGTGACCGCGTCCGTCGTCATGTCCCCCACCTGGACCGGGAGATAATTGAAAACGGTCCCGGCGGCAATGCGCTGCAAGCCTTCCACCCGGATATCGGAGATCCGGAACCGGGCCGCAAACACTGATGTGGTCACTGCCAGAAAGGCGATAACCAGCATCAGCCGGAGCGGTAACCCCCGCGACCGGTTTACTCTTTTCTGTGCGCTCAATTGCGATCCCCTCGGTACCTGTGACACGGCACCCTAAACATGGCATTTCCCAAACCAATTAGTATACCCGTCATACACGGATTATGTGGAATTTGAACCGCTTAAGACAGGGCTATCGAATAATAATCACTTCTGAGACATCACCATTGGTAAAGAACCACAGAGACGCTGAGGACGCAGAGGAAGCGCTGAAGAGAAGATTTCTGCGCTCGGAACACAGCGCACAATCCACATCGACCGGAAAATCTGGCAACGGCTTGGTCGAATAAGTAAAGAGGTTTGCCACCCCGACTTCGTCATTCCGGCGGGAATGCCGGAATCCAGTGCCATGGATGGTAAAACTCGTGTTTTTCGTGGTTCTTGATGAGCCGAATCCCTCAAAGCGCGCCGGATCGTTCAGGATTGCTAACCCAGCAGGCGTGAGATATCGACGTAGAAGGCGAGGGTCATGAGTGCCGCCAACAGGGCGAGTCCGACCCGCTGTCCCTGCAATTGCGCTTGTTCGGAGAGCGGGCTGCCCTTGATGGCCTCGATGGCGAAATAGAGCAGGTGTCCGCCGTCCAGCATCGGGATAGGCAACAGATTGAGTACGCCGAGACTGATGCTGACCATCGCCAGAAACTTGACGAGGTAACCTAGACCATAGCTCGCGGTCTTGCCCGCGGTTTCGGCGATGGAGATCGGCCCGCCTAGGTTTTCCACCGACGCCTTGCCGATCAGCATGCGTCCGATCACACGCAGCATGAGCAGACTCATATCCGCGGTCTTGCCAACGGCTGCACTCAGTGCCGCCACGGGCCCGAGCTGTACCTCCGTTCGGTAGGCGTCGAACAGCTCCGGTGAGACCTGCGCCGCGGCACCGATGCGTCCGACCTTGCGGTCACCCAGCTGCACGGCATTGGGGATCACCAGAAGCTCATGCCGTTCGGAGCCGCGTTCGACGTCCAACCGCAATGGTCGCCCGGGGTGTGCCTGCACCGCTTCGACCAGGTCACTCCAGCGGGCGGTCGCTGCGCCATTGACGCTGCGGACCAGGTCGCCGGGGCGCAGGCCCGCCTGCATGGCCGGATCGCCCGGAACTAGCTCACCGACGCGGGCCGGCAACACGGGTCGTGCAGGCGACAATCCCAGCTGCGAGAGCAACGCTGGATCATCGGGCAACCCGGCCAGCGCGTCGCCGTCCAGTACCCGTACCCGCTCCAGACCGCTCTCGTCGCGCACCCGAACCGCGAGATCCTCGCCGTTCAGGACCTCCGCCATCAGTGCGAAGACCGCCGCTTCCCAGGTCGGCGTCGAGCGGTCGGCAATCGCCAACAGCTCATCCCCAGGGGCGAAACGGGCCGCGGCCGCGATAGACCCTGGAGCGACCGCTCCAACCACTGCCCGTGTTCCCACCTCACCTGTCATGAAAATGGCCCAGTAGGCGAGGACGGCAAACAGGAAGTTGAAGAAAGGCCCCGCCGTAACGATGACGGAACGCTTCCAGAGCGGCTGGCGGTTGAAGGCGAGATGTTGCTGGGCCTCGGGCACTGAACTTTCCTGTTCATCCAGCATCTTGACATAGCCGCCGAGGGGAATGGCGGACAGCACGTATTCGGTACCATCGCGGGGGTTGACGTGGCGCAGGAGGGGTCTGCCGAAGCCGATGGAAAAGCGCAGTACCTTGACCCCGAGCCTGCGGGCGGCCCAGAAATGCCCGAATTCGTGGACCGCGATGAGGATCGTCAGGGCGACGATGAACCAACCGACCGTGGAGACTAGTTCCTGCATGGATCCAAAGGCTATTGACGTTTCTAGTAGTCTATCAACTGACTATTGATGGATATACATGTTCTTATCGATAATAAACTTACATCATTAGTTTACTGACAGACTACTAGTTTTAACTGAGAATCACACGAATCAACGCAAATGTTCCTATGGGAACAAACACTCTGATTCGCGTGGCTCCGTGTGCTTCGTGGTCACGGCATTTTCTCTATATTTTCTGCGTCTTAAGCGGTTCAATCAGCTGGTCAAGAGACACATCGCATCAGGTTTTGTTCCGCGACCCGCCGTGCCCGCTGGTCCGCGTCCAGCAGCTGTTCGATTCCCCAACCCGCGACGCCCTCCCGCGGGAGCTGTTGCAGGGTCTTTTCGACTACGACTGGGATGTCTATGAAGCCGATCCGCCGCTTCAAGAAGGCGTCCACCGCCACTTCATTGGCCGCATTCAGAGTCACCGGACAGGTGCCGCCTTGAGCCGCCGCGCTGTATGCCAGATCCAGACAGGGGAAACGCTTCGGATCCGCCGGCCGGAAGTCGAGCCTCTGGATCTCGAGTAGATCGAGGGCGGAAACCCCGGAAGCGATCCGCTCGGGCCATGCCAAGGCATGGGCGATGGGGGTGCGCATGTCCGGATTCCCGAGCTGGGCCAGCACCGAACCATCCCGGTACTGTACTAGGGAATGAATGACACTCTGGGGATGCACCAGGATCCGCACCCGGTCGGGATTGGTGCCGAACAGCCAGCAGGCCTCGATGAGTTCCAGCCCCTTGTTCATCATGGTCGCCGAGTCCACCGAGATCTTGCGTCCCATATCCCAGTTCGGATGGGCACAGGCCGCCTCGGGCGTGACCTCTGCCAGCTCCGCCAGGGGGGTATCCCGGAAGGGCCCGCCGGAGGCGGTGAGCAGAATCCGCTCCACGCCCAGGTGTTCAATATCACCTCCACCGTGGAAATCCCCGGGGAGACACTGAAACACGGCATTGTGCTCGCTGTCGATGGGCAGAATCTCGGCCCCGCTGTCCGCGATGGCCTGCATCAGGAGCGAACCCGAGACTACCAGGGCCTCCTTATTGGCCAACAACAGCCGTTTGCCCGCGCGGGCGGCCGCCAGGGTGGGCAAGAGACCGGCGGCGCCGACAATCGCCGCCATCACATAATCGACCTGAGGTAAGGCCGCTACGGACTCCAGAGCCGTTGTCCCCGCGAGTACCTCCGGCGGCTGCGCCATGCCCGATAACAGCAATCGGAGCTGGCCTGCCGCCACCGGGTCCGCCATGACTGCGTACTCGGGCCGGTGACGGCGACACTGCCAGGCCATGCCTTCGGCATTCCGGTTGGCGGTCAGGGCGACGATGCGGAATTGCTCCCGATGGTGCTCGACGACATCCAGGGTGCTGACGCCGATAGAGCCGGTGGAGCCGAGTAGGGTGATGCCGATCATCTGTTGTTTCGATCAGGAATCACGCAAATTGCCGTCTCTGAACTAGTGGCCTGTCAACTGACTATTGATGGATATAGTCGTTTGAGATCGATACAAAAATCAGGATCATTAACTAACCATCCAACCCCAAGATGCCCAACGTGAACAGAGGGGCGGCGGCGGTTAAGCTATCGATGCGATCGAGTACCCCGCCGTGTCCGGGGAGCAGATGCCCCGAGTCCTTCAGGTCGCGGCTGCGTTTGAGCAGACTCTCGAATAGGTCGCCGATCATCGAGATCAATGCCGCCAGGAGACAGAGGGCGACGAGCAGCACCATATATCCGGGTGGCAGCCCCAGCGACCAGCCTAACAGGATCCCACACAGGCCAGCGCCGACCAGGGCCCCGTAGACACCGGCGCGGGTCTTGCCCGGACTGAGCAAGGGCGCCAGCTTCTCGTGTCCCCAGCGGCGTCCCGTGAAGTAGGCCAAGGTATCCGTAACCCAGATGAGTACCAGCAGAAACAGCACCTGATAGGGACCTGCGGATGAATGGGCGTGCAGATGAACGATGGCGAGCCAGGGACCGATGAGTACCACCAGTCCCGCCATAGCCATCACAGGATCCAGTCCCGACTTGCGCGCGACGGTACGCAACCGGAATAGCAGGAAGGCGATGGCACACCAGAAGACCACTGCCGCTGCAATCAGGTGCATATACCAGTGGTGCAGTGGGGGTTGCCATAGCAGGAGCAGACAGAGGGCTACCACAGCTACGTAGGCAAGCCGTCCGGCGTGGGCTGGGATGCCGGTCATGGCCGACCACTCCCAGGCCGCCGGCACCAGGACCAGCCCCAGGCATAAGGCAAGGTACGGGGTGGGCAGTATCAGGACGGCCATCACCGGTAGGGGCACGACGAACAGTGCGGTCAGGGTCCGCTGCCGCAGTTTGCTTGCAGACACAATGGGTTCCTATCCGGCTCCGCTCACAACGCCGCTGTCGGGGTCTGATCACCGGTCAAACCGAAACGGCGTTGACGATTGGCAAAATCGGCCAAGGCTTCCCGGTAGGCTAGGGCATCGAAATCCGGCCACATCAGATCGCTGAAGTAGAGCTCACTGTAGGCCGATTGCCAGAGCAGGAAGTTGCTGATTCGCTGCTCCCCACCGGTACGGATGAAAAGATCGGGATCTGGCAGATCAGGAAAGGACAACCGGGTGGAAAGGGCCCCTTCGTCCACCTCCTCCGGCGCGATATGACCGGCATGCGCCTCCGCGACCAGCCGCCGCGTCGCCTGCACGATGTCCCAACGTCCGCCGTAGTCGGCGGCGACCTGGAGCAGCATGGCCCGGTTGGTGCCCGTCATTTTCTCTGCTGCGGCGATGCGATGCCGCAGTTTTTCCGGCAAGGCCGCACGCTCACCGATGATCCGCAGTCGCACGCCGTTCTCGGTGAGCCGATTGACTTCCGAGCGCAGGGCGCCCATGAACAGATCCATCAGGAAATTGACCTCGGACTTGGGACGGTGCCAGTTCTCGCTGCTGAAGGCAAAGAGCGTCAAGACTCGAATACCTTGACGAACGCTCTCTTCCACAACGGTCCGGACGCTTCTGATTCCCGCCCGGTGTCCGGCTGTGCGCGGCAACTTGCGCCGCACTGCCCAGCGCCCGTTCCCATCCATAACGATTGCCACGTGCCGTGGTAAGTGCAACCGAGGCCGGTCGTCCGAGGCCGGCGATGTATCCTTGTTCAAAACGCGAGATTCCACAAGATGCCCTCTGAAACGGCATCAGATGGACATTAAGTCCTGTTCCTTCTCGGCCAGAACCTCGTCTACGCCCTTGATGTAATCGTCGGTCAGTTTCTGCACCTTCTCCTCGCCGCGGTGCTCTTCGTCTTCAGATATTAGTTTTTCCTTCACCGCTTCCTTGAGTGCGTGATTCGCGTCACGCCGGATATTGCGAATCGCTACCCGGGCCTGCTCGGTTTCGTGATGGGCCACCTTGATCAAATCCCGGCGCCGCTCCTCCGTCAGAGGTGGCATAGGTACCCGGATCACCATTCCTGCCGTGCTGGGATTGAGTCCCAGATCCGACTGTATGATGGCCTTTTCCACCACCTGTACCATGTCCTTTTCCCAAGGCGTGACCGCGAGGGTACGGGCGTCTTCGGCCGTGATGTTTGCCACCTGTTTGATGGGTACATCGGAGCCGTAATAGGAAACAACCAAGTGATCGAGCAAAGCAGAATGCGCCCGCCCGGTACGAATCTTGGCCAGCTCGTGCCGCAAGGATTCCACGCTTTTACCCATGCGCGTTGCGGCGTCTTTCTTGATGTCATCGATCATCTCATTCCTCGCATTCCACCAGGGAGCCGACCTCGGCCCCTCCCACTAGTCGCATCAATGCGCCCGGTTCATAGATGTTCATCACCCGCAGCGGGATACCGCTATTCCGGCACAGGACGAGGGCCGTCGTATCCATGACCCCCAAGCCCTCCCGCAAGGCCCGATCATAGGTCAAACGCCGATAGAAGGTCGCCGCGGGGTCTTTGACCGGATCGGCCGAATAGATACCCTCGACCTTGGTCGCCTTGATCAACAGGTCGGCGCCGATCTCCACCGCCCGTAGGCTTGCTGCCGAGTCCGTAGTAAAGAAGGGGTTACCGGTCCCGGCGGCAAATATGATTACACAGCGTTGCTCTATATAATCCACGGCGCGGCGATGGCTGTAGCCCTCACAGATCTGGTCGATTCTGAACGCCGACATGACCCGCACCGGCACCTCCAGACGCTCCAGTGCGTCCTGCATGGCGAGCGCGTTGATGACGGTGGCCAACATGCCCATATGATCGCCGGTGACCCGATCGATCCCCCCTTGGGCCAGGCCCGCGCCGCGGAAGATATTGCCGCCGCCGATGACCAGTGCGACTTGTACGCCGCCGGCGACCAGGTCCCGTACTTCGCCGGCCAGGCGACCGAGCATTCCCGGATCGATGCCGTAGGCACTATCCCCCATCAAGGCTTCGCCACTGAGCTTGAGAAGGATGCGGTGATAGTGGATCGGGGACACCTGTTTAAGACCTTATTTACTATGATTTTTTATCCGCAAATGAACGCGAATCAACGCAAATGCGCTTAGATTTCAATTTGCGTCCATTGGCGTTCATTTGGGGACGAAATTCTTCCTGGTTATCAGCCGCCCCGCACCTGTGCCATGACCTCGTCGACAAAGTTTTCCTGCTTCTTCTCGATTCCCTCTCCGACTTCGATGCGGGCGAAATGCACGACCTTTGCTCCTGCCTGCGCGAGCAGTTTGTGCACGGTCAGGTCGGGGTCCTTGACGAAGGCCTGGCCGAGCAGGGTCACTTCTTCCAGGTATTTGCGTATCCGCCCTGCTACGATCTTATCCAGGATCTTTTCGGGCTTACCGCTCTCCAGGGCCTGGGCGCGGAAGATCTCCGTCTCCTTCTCCAGGGTAGCGGCAGGCACCTGGTCGGCACTCAGGCAGAGCGGGTTGGTAGCGGCGATGTGCATGGCGATGTCCTTACCGAGCGTCGGATTGCCGCCTTCGAGTTCTACTAGGACCCCGATGCGCACACCATGGCGGTAACTGTAGAGCTCGCCCTTCAGGTCGTCGAAGCGAACCAGGCGCCGTAGCTGGATATTTTCCCCGATCTTGGCCACGAGATTCGCGCGGGCCTGAGCGATGCCGATATTCCCGCCTTTCTCCAAGGGTTCGGCCTCCAGGGCCTCGATGTCCGCCGCGTCGCTCGCCAAGGCACGTGCCGTGACCTTCTCGGCGAAATCGGTAAAGCCTTCGTCCTTGGCCACGAAGTCGGTCTCGCAGTTGACCTCGACCATGACCCCCGCCTTGGTATCCCCGGTAATGGCGATGACCACCACCCCGTCGGCGGCGATCCTTCCCGCCTTCTTGGCGGCCTTGGCCTGTCCGGATTTACGCATCGCCTCGATGGCGGCCTCGAGATCGCCGGAGGTCTCGACCAGCGCCTTTTTGCATTCCATCATGCCGGCACCGGTGCGTTCTCTGAGTTCCTTAACCAACGCGGCTGTAATCGCCATGCTTATCTACCCCTCATCATGAATGTGCAATCGCTTTGGTGATTCAAATACCGACGTTGTGAAAACCGTAGAGTCTAGATAACTTTAGAGTGGATCTTCTCTTGAGCAGAGTCAGTATTATATCATAGAGATTTTCTTCTCGGTGATTAAATCTGAACTCACATCCTTTTTTGAGGTGTAGATGAAATGTATGTCTGGGAACACGATTAAACTTTGCGAGCCTTCGTTTGGCATACGACGAGAATGATTCGATGCCGTTGATATGGCAATTTCCGCGGGCAAATTCATTCTT